>ERZ1031113.2-NODE-2-length-293770-cov-18.992629_pt1 | contig 293770 bp, 258 predicted proteins | sample MGYA00518225_ERZ1031113 | MGnify/ENA primary metagenome ERZ1031113 (study PRJEB33718, sample SAMN03159751) | human skin metagenome | collected 2014-05-20 | study: EMG produced TPA metagenomics assembly of the PRJNA266117 data set (Human skin bacterial metagenome...
TATCCTCTTCGTCGGCAGCGTCAGATGTGTATAAGAGACAGGACCGCCCATGTGCGCCCCCCCCCGCGCGTGAGCGGTCTTGTCATTTCCGCTTAAATATTTGCCCGCTGATCAGCACTAGCGCGTAGCATCGCAAGCTATGACTTGGACTCCGCAGTTGGTGGCATTAGACATCGACGGCACTCTGGTCGATCGGCAAGGTGTCCTCTCGCAGGTGACGGCCGACGCCGTCCGCAGCGCTGCGGAACGGGTCCCCGTCGTGCTCGCGACCGGGCGCTCTTGGTCCGAGACACAGCCGGTCTTCGATCAGCTGGCGCTGCCGAAAGGTTACGTCGTGGTCGGAAATGGCACGGTCTGGGGCTCCTATCCGCCCAAGCGAGTGCATAGCGTGCGCACCTTCGACCCAGCGCCAGTCATTCACAAGGTCTTGAAGGCCGACCCTGATATTCGGATCGCCGTCGAGGACGTCGAAGGCGGTTTTCGGCTCAACGAGCACTTCCCAGACGGTGACCTGCATGGCCGCATCCTGCAGCAGTCGGTCGAGGACCTCGCGGCCTATCCGGTGACGCGGATCATTCTGCGGAAGCCAGAAGCCGAAGAAAACGAGTTCATTGCACTGACCGACAAGCTGGGCATGCAAGGCGTCAGCTATGCGGTCGGCTGGTCGGCTTGGCTGGACATCATGCCCGAAGGTGTTTCCAAGGCGTCCGCTTTGAACGAGATCTGTGGTCGTTTGGGGATCGCGCCTAGCGCAGTGTTGACGATCGGCGATGGTCGCAATGACATCGAGATGCTGCGTTGGGCAGGTCGCGGTGTGGCCATGGGCAGCGCTCCGCTCGAAGTCCAACAAGCAGCTGACGCCGTCACTGGCGCAATCGACCAGGACGGCGTCGCTACCGAATTGAGCCGCTACTTCAACTGAGCGGCTACCAGCGTCTGGACTAGCTCAGCTCAGCCGGACGATCTCGTCCAGCTTCGGCACCACAGCAACGATGCCGAGTTCAGCTTCGATCCGATCAGCCATGACCTGCGCAGCTGACGGCTCACCGTGCACGCAGTACGCGACCTGCGGACGAGGCGTGATCTCACGCAGCCAGCTCAGCAGATCGTTGACGTCAGCGTGGCCTGAGAAGCTGCCGTCTTGCACGATTTCAGCCCGGACCGGAACATAGCGGCCGTACATCTTGAGCTGCTTCGCACCGTCGACCAGCGAACGGCCGCGGGTGCCTGGGGACTGATAGCCGATAAAGACGACGCTATTCTTCGGGTCCGGAAGCATGTGTTGCAGGTGGTGCACGACGCGTCCACCGGTCGCCATGCCAGACGACGAAATGATGATCGACGGCTCGTCCGGATTATTCAGCCGGATCGAATCTTCCTTGCTACGCGCCTCACGCAGTGTCGGTAGATCGTAGAAGGGCTTGCCCTTGAACTCCGGGCCGATTTCGTCCTGATTATCCGGATCGCGATAGACATCCAGCGCCCTGAGACCCATGGGGCTATTGACCCAGATCGGCACTTCGGGAATCTCGCCAGCCTTGATCATCTCCGAAAGCGCATGCAGCAAGACCTCAGTGCGGTCGACGGCGAAAGCTGGGATCAAGACATTGCCCCCGCGCTTGATCGTCCGCGAGATCGCGTCAGCCAAAATATCGTGGCTGACCTTCTCGGCAGGATGCGTGCGGTCGCCGTAGGTCGACTCGATGAGCACGTTCGCGGCGCCGTCGGGCACCTCCCGGTCGGCAAGGACGGGGTGGTCGGCGCGGCCAAGGTCACCGGAGAAGATGACCGATTCCTCCTCTTCTTGACCTTCGACCCACAAGCGGAAACAGACCGACCCGATGATGTGGCCGGCACGCCAAGCTTTGACGCGCAAGTCGTCACCCAGGTCGATCACCTGGTGGATCGGAATTTCTTGGAATAGCGGAAGCGTGCGTTCGACGTCGTCGGTGTCGAACAGCGGTTCAGGCTTCTCGTGCTTGGAATAGCCACCGCGCAACGCGTCAGCAGCGTCTTGTTCTTGCAGGTGCGCCGCGTCACGCAGCACGATTTCGGCGAGTTCGATAGTCGCCTTGGTCGCCAAGATTCGGCCTTGGAATCCGCGCCGCACCAACGCCGGTAGGTAACCGCTGTGGTCGAGGTGGGCGTGGGTCAGCAAGATCGTGTCAATGCTGGCCGGGTCGACCGGGAAATCTCGCCAGTTTAACTCGCGCAATTCTTTGAGTCCCTGGAACTGGCCGCAGTCGACCATTAGCCGGTGGTTTCGCCAGGTCAAGAGAAATTTCGAACCGGTGACGGTGCCAGCTCCACCTAGGAATCGCAAGGTCAAATGATCAGCCATGTCTTCACTTTGGCACCACTTGGGAGCCGGTGCCCCACCACACGAGGAAATCCGGACTGATTCAGCTGCCAGCGCATCACTTAGCACGATTTTCCGGAGCGGAATTCCGGGAGCAGAAAATGGAAATGAACTGGCAACATAATCCCATTGACGTCAAGATTGATGCCGTTGGGCGACTGATGCTACCCAAACAGCTGCGAAAGGCAGCCGGTTTGACGCCGGGTTCCTTGGTCGGCGTCAGTTTCTACGGCGCCGGTTTGCCCATCATTCCTGCCGGACGCAGCGCGCGCATAGAACACGACGAGCACGGCCGCGGCAGATATGCATCGAAGACTCGCCCGGGCCGAAGTCAAGGGCGGCGCGGTCTACGACGGGCTGATCGCACTTACCGCTATTGAGCACGGGCCCGCTGGCAAGCTTAGATAACAGGGCGATGTCGACAAGTCTCGTGCTCGGCGCGCCAGTCGAAACTGTGGGGTGATGTCATGCAAAAGATTTGGTGCAAGCATGCTGTTCTGGACGACGGACGGGCCGCTCAAGATGTCGTCTTGAACGTTGACGACGCGGGCTGGATCGTCAATATCGAAACCGACGCGCCACCTGCTGACGCTGAAGTCATCGATGGTTGGGTGGTGCCTGGGTTCGTCGATACCCATAGTCATGGTGGCGCGAATGCGGATTTTGCTGACGAAGATCCGGCGCGCGTGACCGCGGCAATTGAGATGCATCGCGGGCACGGCACGACGACGCTATTCGCGTCCACTGTCACCGAATCGATCCCAGATCTTTGTCGACAGATTGGGACGCTACGTCAGCACATCGCTGCCGGTGAGCTGGACGGCATCCATCTCGAAGGCCCTTTCCTGGCGCCGGAGAAGAAGGGGGCGCACCGCGAACATCTTCTCATCTCGCCCAGCCCAGCTGCCGTTGCGGAGCTGCTCGAGGCCTCACAGGGCGCGGTGAAGATGATCACCATGGCCCCAGAATTGTCCGATGCGCTCGACGCGACTAGGACTTTCGTCCAGGCTGGGGTCGCCGTCGCGTTCGGCCACTCGGATGCTGACCAAGACCTCACCGCTGCCGGCGTGGATGCGGGCATGAACATCACGACGCATTTATTCAACGCGATGCGTCCGATTCACCATCGCGAGCCGGGACCGATCCCGCAGCTGCTCACCGATGACCGGGTCGCCGTCGAGCTGATCTGTGATGGCGTCCACGTGCACCCTGCTGTGGTTCGGATGGCTATCGCGGCTGCTGGCGTCGAACGGGTCTTGCTGGTGACCGACGCGATGAGCGCCACCGGCGCTGCTGACGGGGAATATCAACTCGGTGGGCTGCCAGTGCGCGTCATCGATGGCACCGCCAAGTTGATCAATGCTGACGGCAGCCTCGGCGCGATCGCCGGCTCCACGTTGACGATGGACCGCGCGTTTTCCTTCGTCGTCCAAGAAGTCGGCTGTTCGATCGTCGACGCGGCAAAGATGGCTGCGATCAACCCTGCCCGCGTGCACGGCTTAGCCAAGGTCGGTCAATTGAGCGTTGGGCGCCGGGCAGATCTATGCGTCGTCAACGATGACGGCGAACTGCAGCGCGTCATGCGGCGCGCAGCGTGGGTAGGCTAAACCCATGATCGATCCCAAGCTGCTGCGCACCGACCCCGACAAGATCCGCGAATCCCAAGCACGACGCGGTGAATCAGTCGAGTTGGTCGACCAAGCGATAGCCGCTGACGAAGCCCGCCGGCAGGCAATTTCGGCTTTCGAGACCACTCGTGCTGAGCAGAAATCGCTCGGTGGCCAGGTCGCCAAGGCATCCGGTGACGAGAAGGCCGCGCTGCTGGCACGCACCAAGGAGCTATCCAGCCAGGTCAAGACGCTGCAGGCCGACGCCGACCAAGCCGAGGCTGACTTCGACGAGCTCATGAAACGCTTCGGCAATATCGTCATTGACGGTGTGCCCGCCGGCGGCGAGGACGATCTCTACGTCATCGAAACCCACGGCAGCCCGCGCGATTTCGCGGCCGAAGGTTTCACCCCGCGCGACCACCTCGAGATCGGCGAACTAATCGGCGCCATCGACATGGAGCGCGGCTCGAAAGTCTCCGGCAGCCGCTTCTACTTCCTGACCGGACCGGGCGCGCTGCTTGAATTCGCGCTCATCCAGCATTCGCTGACCAAGGCGCTCGAATGGGGCTTCGACCCGATGATCGTCCCGGCGCTGGTCAAGCCGTCGGCGATGGACGGCACCGGCTTTTTGGGTCAGGCAGCCGACGACGTCTACCACCTCGAACGCGACGACATGTATCTGGTCGGCACCGCTGAGGTCGCGCTGGCCGGTTATCACTCCGACGAGATCTTGGACGCGGGCACCCTGCCCCGTCATTACGCCGGTTTTAGCCCGGCCTTCCGACGCGAGGCCGGATCGTACGGCAAAGACACCCGCGGCATCTTCCGGGTGCACTGGTTCGACAAGTTCGAGATGTTCGTCTACTGCGATCCGGCCGACGCCGAAGCCGAGCACGAACGTCTGCTTGGCTACGAAAAAGAGTTTCTCACCGACCTGGAGATTCCTTTCCAGGTTTTGGACGTCGCCGCTGGTGACCTTGGCTTGTCGGCTGCCCGCAAGTACGACTGTTACGGCTGGGTGCCCTCCCAAGAGCGCTATCGAGAAATCACCTCGACCTCAAACTGCACCGAGTTCCAGGCTCGTCGCCTCAACATCCGACTACGCGACGAGAACGGGCCGCGCCCGCTAGCTACCCTCAATGGCACGCTGTGCGCCATGGCCCGCAGCATTCTGATGATCCTCGAGAATCACCAGAACGCCGACGGTTCGGTCACTGTGCCCAAGGTGCTGCGTCCCTACCTCGGTGGACGGGAGATCTTCGAAGTCCGCGCCTGAGCTGCCCGTCAGCTGGGCTTTCCCCTTGGGCCGTCAGCCGGCCCCGGTCCGCTCGATCATTGACTGACCGGCAGCCGACCCCGATCCGCTCGATCATCCGCCGGCCGACAGCCAGCGCCGGTCCGCTCGAATATTGACTGACCGGCAGCCGACCCCGATCCGCTCGATCATTGACTGACCGGCAGCCGACCCCTTTGCGGGGCCGGGCTGCCTGGTTTCTGCCCGTGCGCTGGTCAAGCGGTTCTTTCTGCTCGCGTGCTGGCTGGTTGGGTTTTGTTGCCGTCGTGACCTGCGGCGAGTCGGTTCCGGGTCGACTCGCTCGCCCTTTTCTGCGAGGCCGCTTACGCGTCCTCGGCGGGCTCGGTCGTCTCGAGGAACCTCTCTCGCCGCCGATCACTCCTTAGAACCATCCAGTTCGCTTCTGGAAACTCGTTGACGGTAGGCATAGCGGCAGCCGTATGCGGCGCATAGACCAATGTCGTTGCTGCGGGGACCAGCGCGGACTAGCACCGCAAGACCGGCGACGCGCTGCGCTGGCGGCGCCCTTGGTAATGGTCAAAGCCGTGGTTGCTGGTGCCCGTCGTGGACTAGCAGCGCGCAAGCTGGACGTCTCGGTGCGCGAGTGGCCGTCGTGATGGTCAAAGGCGTGGTTGGTGCGGTCGGCCGGGTTGGGCCGGGCCTCGAAGCGAAGGAGCGCGACCATGACCCTCGGCAAAGGCAAGAGGGTCATGGAGAACAGCGCGAGTGAGCGCAGGGGGCGGGACAGCCGCACCAACCACGACGGCAACCAAACCCAACCACCAAAACGAATGCAGACAACAAGAAGCGACCAGCGGACACGAGCAAACCAGTTAGACGGCTAGCCGTCTAACGGACACGTTCAAGCACGCAAGCAGCGTCGAGACACAGCTAGACCGTCTAACGGACACCGGCCAAGCACTCAAGCCACGCCAGAAGCACGGCTAGCCGTCTAACGGACACGGTTCAAGCGCCCAAGTCCGTCGAGCCAGGACTTGGCGGCGGCATAGTCTTCGTCGGAACTTCCGATGCGCACCGTCGGCTGCTGTCCGTCAGCGCGTCCATAGGAACCTAGGAAGACGACATCTTGGCAGGTTCGACGCAGCCCGATGAGAGTGTCTGCCATTCGCGAGTCGAATAGGTGACCTTCGGCGTCGATCGAGAAACAGTATTGGCCCAGCGAGGTCTTGGTGGGCCGAGACTCGATCCGACAGAGGTTGACGCCACGCGCCGCGAACTGCTGCAAGATGTCGAGCAGCGCGCCGGGATGATCACGTCGCAGATATGCCACCAGCGTCGTCTTATCGTGCCCGGTGCGCTCGGGCACTTGGCCGGGCTTCGTGACCAGGACGAATCTCGTCTGCGCCGCGCGATTGTCTGCGATGCCAGTGACGATCGACTGCAAGCCGTTCAATTTTCCGGCGACCGTGGCGCACACTGCTGCGTCCATGACGCGTCCAGCATGCTTTTCGCCCGCAGCGACGGCCTGCGCGGCGGCTGCCGTCGAACCTAGCTCGACGACCTGCGCCGCCGGCAGCTGCGAACTCAACCAGCCGCGTACCTGCGCCAGGGCATGTGGATGACTCGCGACGGTGCGCACGTCTTGGATCGAAACTCCGGGACGCACACACAGGTCGAATTCGACGGCCAAGATGACTTCACGCACGATCTGCAGCGGATCGGTCGGCCGCGCCAAATAGTCCAGGGTCGCGCTCACACCACCTTCGATCGAATTTTCGATCGGCACCAAAGCGCCTGCGACCGATCCGTCACGCACCGCATCTAGGGCTTGCAGCACCGTCGCATAGGGCTGGCTCGGGCCGTCATGAAAGGTCTGCAAAGCCTGGTGAGTGAAGGTGCCGACCGGCCCCAGAAAGCCGTACTCGGGCAGATCAACCGCAGCAGTCATGCCCGACAGCATAGTTTGCACTCAGATTTAGATAGTCTGGGCGCGTGACCAATGGACGCCCACCCCGAGGCCCGCGAATTGGCGCTAGCAAATTCGTCTGGACCGCTGTCATAGCTGCCAGCGTCGGACTCGCTGCGACGCAAGCTGCCGCGTTCGCCGACCCGACCGATGGGCCGACTGCGACCGTGCCGCTGCCCACCCGCACCACGACGCCTAAGCCCGTCAACGGCACCGCCAGCGCGACGCCGACGCAGACCCTGCGCTCCTTGCCGCAAGCTCCGCCACCGGCTACCCCGATCCCGACGCGTCCTTTGACGCGGATGGATCCGTCCTTATGCCGATTCTTCGATTGGAACGAGTCGGTCGATAATGTGCCGCGCAATCCATGGTTTTTAGAAAAACTCCAAATGGAGCAGGTGTGGCGGCAAGCCACCGGCAAAGGCATCAAGATCGCCGTCATTGACACTGGCATTTCAACCGCTGGGTCGGCCTACCTACCGGAGACCAGATTCAGCTCGTACACCGTCGTCTATGACAACCAAAAAGACGTCCAAGAAGGTTACGACTGCGAACACGGCACGAATGTCGCTGCGTTGATCGGGGCTGAGCGGGTGCCTGGCATGCCGAGTAATTTCGGCGGCATTGCGCCCGAATCTGAGGTCATCGGCATCCGCGCGCTGCATTCGTCCACCGAAACCCAGCCCTATGACCAGACTGTCGCCGCGATCCGAGAGGCCGTCAAGATCCCTGACCTGCGCATCATCAACATTTCGCAGACCGGCGACTATGACCGGGCGGACTATGCTGCGGCGATTCAGGAGGCCATCGACAAGGGCATCATCGTCGTCGCGGCCGCCGGAAACCGAAGTGCGCTCGAAGGCGCCGCAGCGGCCTATCCTGCGTCCTATCCCGGCGTCATCGCCGTCGGCATGACTGGTCGTGACGGATCACCCGCGCCGAACTCCTATTCCAGCCGCTATCAGCAGGTCACCGTCGGAGCGCCCGGCGTCGACATGGTGTCGGTCAGCCCGTCCGATCCCGACTGGGATCCGCAGCGCCCCGGCGAACGGCAGATCTATCGATTCGCATCGGTCGGCACCGCTGGCGGCGGCAATGAATTCGCCGGCACCTCGTTCGCGGCGCCGATCGTCAGTGGTGTCGTTGCGCTGCTGCTAGAGCAGGCAGACGCCCGCGGCGTGCGGTTGACCCACGAGCAGGTAGCGAAGATTCTTCGTGACACTGCCGACCCGCCAACCACCAATGCCCCTGATCCGCAGATCGGTTGGGGCATCGTCAATCCGCTGCGGGCGCTGACGGGCGTCGATGCGGAAGTGCCTACCGCCCAGCCCAGCCGTGACGCGCTAGATACCGAATATCCATATGTGCACTATGTCGACGAACGGGCCCGTAACACCGCGCTGATCAGCGGCGGCATCCTGATGGCGCTGGTGCTGACCGGCATTGGCGCTCGAACCGCTATTCCGGCGGCACGACGCAGACGTGGCCGGCCAGCCGCCCCAGGCGAGAGTTTCGTCAAGTCTGGCCGAAAAGAAAAGTAGAGCTGAGCGAGGTCTCCGCCAAAAATGCTTGACGCCGAGCCAGCCCGGGTGGGCGTCAGCTCGGCGTCAAATATGGCTCGGACCATAGGCAGCGCGGTTGAGCGTTACTGTTCGGCAGCCTCTTGGGTCTCAGGCAAGATCGCGGTCTGCACCAAGCCCTTGCCGGTACGCGTCACGTAGGTGCCGCGACCTGGCGGCATCGGCGACGGCTTGACCTCGCCGAATAGTGCACCTTCGTCCTTATTGCCACTCATGATCAACGCCGGGTTGATGGCGTCCTTCATGCGCGTGAACAGCGGATCGGAGAACATCGAGCGGCCCACACCACCAGCCGAGCGGGCGACGATGATGTGCAGACCGATGTCTTGGGCTTGGCTGACATAGGGCGCGAACACAGCCAGCGGATTGCCCGTCGAGGTGGCGACTAGTTCGTAGTCGTCAACGACGATGAACAGCTCCGAACCAGCCCACCAGGAACGGTCACGCAACTGCTGCTGGGTGACGTCTGGGCCAGGCAGACGGACCTTGACGGCCTCCGCGCACTGGTTGAGCAAGTCAGTCGCGGCAGCCTGCGACGCGGCATAGCCGAGCATGTGATCGGTCTCGACGTGACCCAGCAGCGCCCGTCGATAGTCGACGATGACGAGCTTGGCTTCGTTGGGCTGGTAGCGGGTGACCAGACCATTGAGCAAGATCTTCAGCAGGTTCGACTTGCCCGATTGCGGCCCACCGATGATCGCCAAGTGCGGCTCGGCGACCGGATCGAAGAAGACCGGCGCCAGGTCGGACTCGTCGATCGCGAACGGAATGCCACGGTTGACGCCGTCGTAGCTGATCTCGGGCAGCGCCGCGCTGGGCAGCTCGGCGGGCAGCATCCGCACCTCGGCAGCGCGCGGGCCGGTCCACAGCTGATTCATTTGTTCGATCATCTTGCGCTGGCCCTCAGCGACGCTATCTGCGTCCTCGACGCCATCGACGCGCGGCAGACCCACCAGCATGTGCAAGCCGTCCGCGGTCACACCACGTCCTGGGCGACCAGCCGGCACCAGAGCCTGCACTTTACGGTTGATTTCGGAGTCGAAAGCGTCACCGAGCTTGAGTTCGATACGCGTCTGCAAGGAGTCACGCAGCGCAGCCCGAATCTCAGACCACTTGTTAGCCGAAACCCAAACGTGAATGCCGAAGCCCAAACCACTCGCGGCGATCTGGGTGATCGTCGTCTCCAACTCCTCGAACTCGGCGCGCAATGTGCCCCAGCCGTCAATGATCAAGAAGACGTCGGTCGGGAAGCGGTCTGGCTGAATGGTGCCGTCACGGCGACCGCGTCGATAGGAGGCCATCGAGTCGATACCGAGTTCAGCGAACATCAATTCGCGGCTGGTACGCATCGAGTTGATTTCAGCGACGGTACGACGCACCCGGTCAATATCCAGACGACCACATGCCGAACCCATGTGCGGCATCGAACGCATCGACGCCAGACCACCACCGCCGAAGTCGAGGACATAGAAACCGACCTCTTCCGGGGTGTGCGTCAACGCCAAGCCAGCGCACGCAGCACGCAAGCCCATCGACTTACCCGACTGCGGACCGCCAACGATCGCCATGTGACCACCCGAACCGGAGAAGTCCTCAAACATCGGGTCACGACGCTGGTGGCGCGGCTTGTCCACCAGCGCGACCGGGGCGACCAGGCGGCCCTGCAGCTCAGGATTCAAGACCTGCAGACCGCGTCCAGCGACCTCGCCGAGCGGGCCAAGCAGCCCGTCCATGGTTGGTGGATCGTCCAGCGGCGGCAGCCAAACCTGGTGCGCGGGCCAGCCGTGGCCACGCAGCCGTCCGACGACCAAGGAAAGCAGGGTCTCCTCTTCCTCCTCCTCGTCTCCAGACTCAGCCGCAGCCGTGGGCTTTTCTTCCTTGTCAGGTTCGGGCTCGGGCTCGGGCAGCGCATTCTTCGGCGGTTCGACGACCGGCACGTAGTCGCTGGTGAACTCCAATACCGGCGGGGTCCAGCTGCGTTCTGGGACCGTCAACGTCAGCTCAGGTGAACTGCCGGACTGGGGAGCCGACGGAGTCGGCGAACCATGCCAGGGGCCAGAAACATAGGCAGCTTTGAATCGCACCAAGTCCTTAGTGCCGTCCTTGAGATAGCCGTTACCGGGACCTTGGGGTAGCTCGTAGGCGTCCGGGACGCCGATGATGGTGCGCGATTCGGCAGCCGAGAAGGTACGCAGAGCCAAGCGATAGGACAAGAAGGTGTCCAGACCACGCAGCTTTCCTTCTTCGAGTCGCTGCGAAGCCAGCAGCATGTGGACGGCGATAGAACGACCGACACGACCGATCTGCAAGAACAGTTCGAGGAATTCCGGCCGGGCCGTCAACAGCTCGGAGAACTCGTCGACGACGATGAACAGCGACGGCATCGGGTCTAGCTCAGCGCCGGCTTGACGAGCCTTCTCGTAATCTTCGCGGTTCTTGAAGTTGCCAGAGGCACGCAAGACCTCCATTCGCCGGTCCAACTCGCCACCGATGGCGTCTTGCATGCGGTCCACGAGCGTCAGCTCGCCTTCCAGGTTGGTGATGACCGCGGAGACGTGCGGCAACGAGTCCAGGCCGAGGAAGGTAGCGCCACCTTTGAAGTCAACCAGCACGAAGTTGAGCTGTTCAGTGTCGTGCACCATCGCCAAGCCGAGTACGAGGGTACGCAAGAACTCCGACTTACCCGAACCGGTAGCGCCGATACAGATGCCGTGCGGACCCATACCGCCTTGCGCGGATTCCTTGATGTCTAGCTCGACGGGTCGGCCGTCCTCACCGGTACCGAATGGGATGCGCAGGTGTTGATGTAGTGGACGCGGCTTCCAGGCTTGGCGGACGTCCAAAGTCAGCGGATCGCCGACGCCCAGCATCGCCGGGTAGTCCTTCGGCGGTTCAAAGACGACCTCTTGGACGGCCTCATCATCGTCAGTGGCGACCACTGGCAGCCGATAAGGCGAGATCTGGCGGGCGAGCATTTCGCAGTAGACCAGCGGCACCTGATCGGGCCGACCGAGCTGCGTGTGCGCGTGCACGCCCTTGTTGGTGCGACGGTGCAAGACCAGATTGTCGCCGACTTCCAAGACCGCGACGCCCTTGTCGATGCGCTTGGGGACGGTCAGGTCGCCAGTGATGTACAAACCGGTCGCTTTGGTGCCGGGCAATCCGAAAGAGGCCGAATCGACGTCTGAGACGCCGTCGACGACTACCAGAATCAAGTTGGGCTGCTCGTCACTGCCCTGGGCGCGGGCGCCCAGCCCGCTCAATTCATTCGCAGAAGTCGCAAATAGCCGCACCGATCCGGCGCCGTCATTTTCAGCCGGCGATTGCAGATGCGGCAGCCACTTGACCCATTGCCAAAGCGGCTGATTGTTGGGATTGGCGCACACCATGACCCGCAAATCATTCGGCGCATGCCAGGTGACGGCTTGCGAGACCATCGCGTAGGCCAGCCGGCGACACTTTTCGGGATCGCCGACCAAGCGGATCTGTTCGAAGCCGTCCAAGTTGATCGAAAGCGGCACCCCTGGCACCAAGCGGTGGGTACGCAAGAAGCGGCGCAAGGCGCCGGTGGTCAACGGCTCGAGATCTTCGATCGGCTGCGCCTCGGGGGGCGTCAGGCGCTTGGCGAACTGCTGGGCACCGACCGAGACCCGGACGGCGGAATAGTCTTCGTCTTCACGGCGGCGTTCCCACATCCGCTTGTCGCCGACGATCGTCCACAAGATATTGGGATCCGGATGCCGGAAAGCGACGGCCTTGCGCTGGTCGTCGGCGGCTTCGCGGACCTGACGGCGGGTCTGGCCGAGATATCGGAAGTAGTCGCGTCGGTTAGCGTCGAGTTGCTGCGCCTGGTCGTCATTGCCGCGTCCGGTCTGGCTGAGCATCATGCCCAGCATCGAGATGCCATAAAGCACACCGACTACTGCGCCCATCGGGCCTCGACCGCGACCCATGCCGCCGCCCATCATCATCAGACCCATGGCGAGCGCGCCAGCGACCATCGGCAGCATCCGCAAGACCATGCCAAAACCGCCCTTGGCCTGTGGCGGCGGGATCTCAGGCGGCGGTTCGAGCAGGATGTCGCCGCGCGGCATGGCAGGGGGAACGACCCGCTTGGGGCGGGTGAAGGTGACCAAACCCATGACCACATAATGCACGGCCCAAGCCGGCTTTTGGGTATCGGCAAATTATCGAGCAGGTTAACTCACTGCGCGATGTGCCAGAGGGGATGCCATTAGGACGATTTGGGCGTTAATGTGACGGCTGTGAATACCACCGACGAGGACCTCTCGCGCGTGACGGTGATGTCGCCGACTCGTCGCGTCGACCTGGCTTTGCCAGACAGCGTGACACTCGGCGAACTATTGCCCAGCATCCTGCGTTTTTCGGGTCATGAAGGCGGCACGCCCCAAGAAGCCGTGCACGGCTGGGTCTTGCAGCGGTTCGGCGATGACCCGCTCGACCCAAATCAACTGATCGGCAAGCTCGGCATCCGTGACGGCGAGACGCTGTACCTGCGGCAGCGCGACAACGCCATGCCCGACGCAGCCTTCGACGATGTCGTGGACGGCGTCACCTATGCCACTGCCAAGCGGCCGACCTGGCGTCCAGCCACGTCAAAGTCTTTCGCGATCGCAGTGCTGATCTTGTTGTTGGTCGTCGCGCCGCTGGCGATGGTGGTCTACCACAATGTCTCTACCGAGGTCGGCGAACGGGGCTTTTGGGGCGCAGTGATCTGCCTGCTGCTGACGCTAGCCTCAGCGATCTCCGCGATCGCTATCTCGCGAGCCGCTGGCGAACATGCCGTCTCAGCGACGCTGGCCTGGTGTTCGGTGGCCTTAGCTGCGATCGGCGGCTGGCAGATTTTGGACGTGCCCGATTTGCCGACTCGCATCGTCATGACCTCGGCATTGGTATTGGCGGTTTCAACCGCTTGCGCGCTATCTGCTGGCGTCACCGTCATGCCGCTATTTGCTGCCGCGCTGAGCGCTGGGGTGATCTTCATCGCATCGATCGTCGCTGCCGTGATGCCAAACTCAGTGCTGGCGGTCGCCGCGGTGACGCTCGCAGTCGCGCTAGCGATGACCCCGATGATGCCGAGCTTCAGCTACAAACTCGCGCAGATTCAGCTGCCCGCGCTGCCGCCGAACGCTGAAGCGCTGCTCGCCGATGACGAACCCGTCCAATCAGACATCGTGCAGCGCGCAGTGCTCGCCGACCGGCTACTCGGCGCATTGTTGACGGCCGCCGCCGTCGTGCTGGTCTTGTGCTCTGTCGTCGTGGTACGTGACGGCCACCTGTGGTCGGTGCTGCTGGTCTTGGCTGCTGGTCTTGGCTTGATGATGCGCGCTCGGGCTTTCGTCGGCTTGAGCCATCGGATGGCGTTGCTGGTCAGCGGCGTGCTGATCACTGCGATGGGCGCCTTTGCCGGCCTGCTGCTGATGGATCAGACCCCGCGGGTGCTAGTCGCAATCAGCATCATCGTGCTGGGTGCGGTCTTCTTGAGCTGGTATGCGACCAGCCGCTACAACAAGATCATTTCGCCTAGCTACGGTCGTTGGGGCGACATCACCGAATGGATCTCGATCATGGCGATCGTGCCGCTGCTGCTGGGCGTGTTGAACACCTACGGCTGGGTGCAATCGCTTTTCACGGGCGGCTAATCGTCAGTGGCCCGGACGGTCAAAATTTAAATGGCTCTGTCGCTTAGGCGCAGAGCCATTTTTCGTCCCAGTTGCGCGTTGCAGATCGCTGCGCTTGGACGAGCTAAAGCCCCCTGCGGCGTTGTCTGGTGCGGACGAACAGCCAGCTCGCTGATCTAGTTGCGCTCAGCGAGACGTCCTCAGCTGGGCAGCTAGTTCAACGTCATCAGAATTGAGCGCAATGCGCGCCACTTACTCACAGCGACGAAATGTTCAGCTGAACAAGAGGTCATATTCGACCGGGGTCGGCGGCATCGAGACCCGCGTCAGTCGTCGAGGCAATGCGACAACGATCTCCGCTTCGCTCATGTTGTTAGTCAGCCGCAGCTGCTGGGCGTTCAAGACGTAACCACGTCGCAGGTTCTCCACACCCCGCGCGTCGACGCCGGACGCAATCGTCATGTCACAGGCCCGCAGCGTGTGGACGACGGAGTTCGCGGCCAAGTCGTTCAAGATCAGCACGGCCTGCCAGGCACCCAAGCCCATCCGTACACCAGTGGAGTCTGCGGTGTCGTCGACGACCAAGCTGGGCCGATACGGCCTGCCCTGGCCGGGCACATCAGCAACGTTGTCGGTGACGTCGATGGTGCCGCCACAGCGCAGCACCGCATTGCGCAGCACATCCCAGGCTTCGGGGGTCTGCGTCAAGATCGTGACGTGCGCGCCAAGCAGCACACCGCGGAAGATCAAAATCCACTGCATGTAGGCTCGCGCCGAGACCAAGACCCGAGTGGGCTGGGGACGGAATAGTCGGACCGTCAATGGCACACCAGAGCTGCCGACGCCGAGCAGCAGACCACTGGGTCCGGTCTGCATCAATACTTGCTTGACCGCCGAGCCGGATTCGTCGGCTGCTGCCCGACGGGCTGGCCGGACCTCATCTCGGTCACGGCGCTTGGTCTTAGCGGGGCTCTTTGCGGCGCTCATTCGATCTCCCTACCCAGCGGAACCGTGCCAATCAGCGCGGGCACCTGATCGCCGCCTGCTGGGGCGAAACGCACGGTGCCTTTGAGCTGTTCCTCGAGCAATTCCATCGAGCTTTCAGCCTGCTCGGCTGACGGTGCGGCGACGCGCACGCCACCGGCTAGTCGACTGGACGAATCGAGGGTATAAGAGGTGACGCCGAAGATGATCGGGGCGCTGTTGAGCGCGTCCAAGACGGCTTGGAAGCCTGACGACCCCGATTCGCCCCAGTTGGAAATTTGCCGGCCGCAGTGGAAGAAATCGTCACACTGCCAGTGATTCCAACCTTCAGCGGTGCGCAATGCCCCGTCGTCAAAAGTCGTCTGATCGGCGATCGCGCCCGAGGTCAGCGCGAGCACGTCGTAGATTTCGCGGGCGGTCAGCTCGCGGGTCGAAATGCCTTGTCGCTTCAGCGCTGATTGCACCCGGTGCAGACCAAAACGCAAGGTCGCGTAGACGCCTTCATTGGACGCGCCGCGACTCGCGACGGCCTCAAGACATAGCCGCGGATCTAGCCGCACGCCGATCCAGGTACGGCGCACTGACGGCGGCACCTGCGCGCCGGCGATCTGCCGATAGGACTCGACGGCGGGGGTGTTGGGCAACAGCATCATGGTCGCTGGCGCTGGAGCGGTGTAGGTGATGACCTGCAAGGCGGCGAAAACAATGTCGTCTTGCACCGTCAGACCAGACAGCGCGTCCAAGTCGATGGTGTCTTGCGCATCACCGACGAGATTGTCGTCAGAAAGCAGGCCGAGCAGCGCAGTCCAAGAGTTTCCGTCGGTGATGACGCCGACGTCATCGCCGCGGGCTGAACGAGTCTGGTTTACGGTCAAACCGGGCACCCATTCACCCAGTGGCTCGAGATCGGCGGGCAACGAGCCGGCTGATTCACGACGTCGGTTGCGTCGCGAGTAGCTCATTCGTCGCGAGACGCGCTCGGCCAGGGTCATCCGTCCGAATGGAATGCCCCAAATCAACGCGATGATCAGCGATAGACCGATCAAGACATAGCCCAGCACCGGTTGATTGGCCAAGGTGATCAGCACGATGCCGAATCCGATCGCGACGACCAGCGTCTCCCAGAACAATCCGACGCGAATCCAGTGCCGTAACGCCGTCAACCGCTGCGCACCGGCGACTCCGCCGGCACTCGTTGCTCGGGCCACCGCTCCTCCAAACCTCGACCTAGCTGACAGATGGCTGATAGGCAAGCCAAAAGTACAGGTCTGACTCTGCCACGAGGCTGCCATCCTTGCCCATGATCCAGCAAGACAGCCGGTTGGCGGCTAGGCGACATTTCGATGAACCTTCAGTGCACAAGCCCGCTTTTATAGAACTGCTATTTCACTGCAGGGTCGATTTGGGCGACACTGACCTAGTAAACCCCGTTGGCCTGCCCGAATTTCGACAGGCAGCACCCCAGGAGGCCGGCTGCAATGGCGACAAGCCGCAAAGACCTGCTCAAGGCGCAATCGTTCACGACCCAACGCCTAGTGAATGCATTCGTCGACCGCGACCCTGATCAGCCCAGCAGCCCGCTGCGGCGCATGTATACCGCGACCTTCGTCGGCGTGCTGATCGGCATCATCTTGGTCGCCGGCAATGCGATCTTCGGATTGATTCGGCCCGGCAACTCGAATGCCTGGCGCGAAAAGCAGGGCGTCATCCAAGACATCAACTCTGGCGCGCTATTCATCTACATTCCCGATCAGGGCAAGGATGGCGACGGGCTGCTGCTGCCGATGGCCGATATCGCCTCGGCTCGCTTGGCCGCCGGTACGACGACCGTCACGACGGTCAAGACCAAGAAATTGCAGGGCATCCAGCAGGACTACATGCGCGGCATCCCAGACGCTCCCCGTCAGCTCCCCGCCGCCGCAGAGATCAAGCCCTATCCGTTGCGGCTGTGCGCCTCACCGACTGATACCGCCGGTCAACGCTATTTGACGATGGAAGTCGGCCAGGGATTGACCCATACCGCCGACGAGGACGTCTCGATCGTCGTCAAAGCCAATGACTTGGAGTCCTATCTGTTGATGGACGGCGTCTATCACAAGCTGTGGCGCGACGGGACGTCATCGGTCATCGAGCTGGACTTGCCGGTAGTGACCTCAGCTGAAACTCGCCGCGGCATCGACTATTGGCTGGCTGCCCAGCCAGTCGGTGAGCCGATCGAACCCTTCCACCTGGAGAATTTCGGAGGCGTGCCGTCGATGAACCGTGCCCAACCCGACCTGCTGATTGGACACGTCGCGATGGTCCGTGCCACCGACATCAACGAGGCGCAATATTTCATTCAGACCGCTGACGGTCTGGCTCGCACTACCTATCTGAATATGCAGACCGAGTTGGCCGCCAATACTCGGCAGCGCTATCCAGTGCCGATTGACGCAGCTACGGCGGCGTCCAACATGAGCCCTTCGATGCCCGAGCTGCGCACCCCAGGGGTTCGTTTCGGTCCGCCCACCGCACCCAAGGACGCGACCGTCGGCCCCAACGACGCGCTGTGCGCCACCTACGCCGATCCAGCGACGGTCGGACGCCGCACCACGCCGATCATCACGCTGGGCGATCCCGTCCCCGAGCTGCCGGCTGGCATCAGCAAGCGGCCGCCGGCGGTCGGCTACGTCGATTACATGCTGGTCGCTCCGCTGCGTGGTGCTCTGCTGGAAAACATGACTGGCACCCCGGGCATGGAGGGTGATTCGTCCAGTTGGTTGGTCTTGGGGGATCGCCGTTACGGAATTCCGACGCTGGCCGATCGCGAAGCATTGGGTTATCCGCCGCCCAACAAGAAGGGTGGCGCGACGGTAGTTCAGGTGCCTGGCATGTTCATCCGATTGATCCCAGATGGGCTGGGTGAGGGCAGGCAATTGAACCAAGAATCCATCGAACCACCCCTACCACCACTGCCTAAGTAGTACTCAGATTTAGGCTTCTGACTAGGGGAAATGCAAATAAGTACTGATTATCCCGGCGACTTGACCCCCTGACTGCCTAGTGTTGTCAGTGCCAAAGGAAAACGGCATCCGAATCCTCGGATTCCTACCAAGCCACCCCGATCGGCTAACCCACGGGCGGTCGGAAAGACAGAGGAGCCAAAAATGGCCGATAACAGCCAAAAGTTTACAATTGAGGAAATGGACCGCGGCCGCGCTTACATCGAAGAGTCGCAGCCCAAGTTCGCCAGCAACCGCACTCAGTTCGAGCAGACCACCATGGACCTGCTGACGACCTGGCGTTCCCCGGCCGCCCAGGCTTACAAGGGCGCCAGCGACGACTTCTGCGCTCAGATGAAGCGCACCGAGGACGACCTCGAAGAGCTGAAGCAGCGTCTGATCCAGACCATCAACCAGTTGCGCGGCAACGTTGAAGAGACCCAGCAGCAGGCCAGCAGCATCGCCTCCTTGCTGAACGCGATGTGATTGTCCCCTTCCGACTAATTTCAACGACTTAATCAACAAGGAGCATTGATATGACTGGCCAGATCACCTACGGCGAAGCCGGCATGGCTACCGCCATCAGCAGCATCCAGAACACCTTCAAGCAGTACACCTCCAACCTGGACGAGGTCATGGGTCGCCTGGACACCTCGATGCAGAACTGGGAAGCTTCCCCGCGTGAACTGTACGAGGGCAAGCGCGCCGCTTGGCTGCAGCAGGCCAACGACCGCGCTCAGAAGCTGTCGGCTCTGCCCGGCCAGCTGCAGCAGATCGCTGACACCTACGCGGCCACCAACCGCTCGGTCACCGCGACCTGGAGCTGATCGCTGACGCAACCACAAGTTGCCTGATAGGGGTCCCGCCTAGCGCGGGGCCCCTTTCCTTTCTGCGGCTGTCCCCTCGACGAAACTGGCTAGCGTCCGGCGAATTAGGAACCCTCGCGAGCTAGGCGTCTTTAGACTGGATCGCCCCGCGACATTAACCGACAACCAATTGGCAACCGCTGACCCGCTGAGCTAGGAATTCCGCGACGAGCCATTTAGGCTTCTCGTGCCCGTAACACGGACCTGAGTAGGATCTTCCCTATGCGACTCGAACCTGTGCGCCTTGAATCTGCGCATCTTGAACACCGAGCCGAATCCCAGACTTTGACCCAGCCAGAAGAGCGACTGGGGCGTTCGTCATTGGAAAGAACTCGCGGCGCACGGCTCAAGGCCGCATTCGGCGGCTTGCTTTCGTTGACGTTGATCGCGACCGGCTGCTCGGCGTCAGTCGGTGCGTCTGAAGACGAACAAGACCAGCTGGCTTCCGCGTCGGTGGCTGCGACAGTCGAGCCGACCAACACCCCTGAATTGACGCCCACCCCGCAGCCAGCACCAACCCCCGAACTGTTCCGAGCCTCCCCCAAGGACACTCGTCCACGGTCAGCTCCTCGTCCGCTTGCTCGTCAGCTGCAACATGGCAGCCATGGCGCCGACGTGCGCGAGCTGCAATCTCGGCTGCGTCAAATGAAGGTCTTCGCCAGCGTCGATCTTTCAGATAATTTCGGCGAACGGACTCGCCGCGGCGTCATCGATTTCCAGCAGGCTCACGGGCTGCCCGCGACCGGCGTGGTCGACCAAGCTACTTGGGACGTGCTGGTGCCGTTGACCGCCGATCCGAGCGCTGAAGAACTAGCCAATCGTGACGTCGGCTACTGGTTCGTCGGCTATGAAACCCCTGGTTTCGTCGCGGAATTGCAGCATCGACTGCAGCAACTGGGGCTGTTCTATTGGCAGCCCGACGGAATCTGGAGCCCGGCGACGGCTGAGGGCGTACGTCGTTTTCGGGCTCAAGTGGGCCTAACAGACAGTGACGTCGTCGACGAACGCGCCTGGCAGGCGCTGAAGGGACGCACCCGTAATCCGTCGTACAGCGAACTGTGGAATGCGCCTCCGACCGGCGTCGCCCAGACCCAACAGCTGGACCCGCGCTGCGGCGGACCGGGCAAGATGATGTGCGTCTCGATGGACCAACGGCTAATGACTTACGTCCGAGATGGCCAGCCGGTGTTGACCTTAGACGCCCGATTCGGCAGTCAGAGTCATCCGACTTTGAAGGGCGAATTCAAGATCTGGCACAAGGATTGGACGGTCGTGTCCAATATTTTCGGCGAACGCACTCCGATGCCATATGCGATGTTCTTTGACGGCGATCGAGCCTTCCACTATTCCCAAGATTTCAAGGAGATCGGCTGGGAGGGCTACTCGCACGGCTGCGTGCAGACCTACGACTATCAAGCGCTCAAATGGCTCTATGACGAGCTGCCGGTCGGCACTCGGGTCATCGTCTACTGAGCTGCTCGTCGTCAGCGGCTGGCGATCTGATCCCAGTCGGGCGGCAGACCGTCCAACGCGTCGGAGAGCCGTTCAAGATATTCGGCGCGGCTGACATCGAAGGCGCCCAGCGAACTCAGATGGTCGGTTACCCATTGCACGTCGAGCAGTTCGACATTGTGGCTGATCAGCTCTTCAGCCAGGCGCACCAGCGCGACCTTGGAGGCGTCCCGACCAAAGACAGGGTCGTGAAACATTGATTCGCCAGCGAACATCGCGCCCAGGCTGACGCCATAAAGCCCACCGACCAGGCGACCGTCGGCATCCCAGGTTTCAACCGAATGCACGAAGCCACGCTCAAATAGCTGCGTGTAGACCTCGACGATGCGTCCTTCGATCCAGCCGCCGTCGCGACGCGGATCAGCGCAGCCGCGCAGCACTCGCGGGAAGGCTTGGTCGACCGTCGTGTGATAGCGGTTGACGGATTTAGCCAAGCTGCGGCTGACCTTGAGCTCTTGGGGCGGCAAAATGCCGCGTCGCAGCGGAGACCACCAACCCATTGTCTGGTCGTAGTCGACGGTGTCCATCAGTGGCATCGGGAAGACCCCAGACATGTACGCGCCGATGGCCAGCAGCTGATCGAACTCGTCGGTGAAGCCAATCAGATCTTGCTGCGGCCACTTTTCGGGCGGGCCAAACAGCTGGGCGAGCATGCATCCAATTTTGCACTAGTGCGCGCTAGTAAGGTTGAGGCACAGTTCACTGACGACGGGGTTCGCGTCCAATAGCGAATCTTGTCGGCTCGCCGAATTGTCAGTTGGCGCGGGAGGTAGCGATGGCTAGCGAAGATTTCGACAGCAACGTGGGCAAAGCGATCATCGGTGCTGCTCCGGCTGCCGCTCCGGGATCAGTGACGTCGATGCTGCATTGGATCATCCGGGCTGGCGTCGACGGGGCAGGCCCACTGCCGGCTGCTCGCGTCACTGCTGGCAAGACGCTGTCCAGGGCCGGCGGTGATGTCGAAGAGGCGATCGGCGCCTTGGTGCGGCAACACATTTCGCTAGCCGGAGCGCAAGGCTTTGCGACCAATGTCGGCGGCATCGTCGTTTCCTTGGTATCGATGCCAGCCAATATCGCGGGCATCGCGGTGATCCAAGCGCGGATGGTCGCCTCGATCGCGCACTTGCGCGGCTATGACGTCGACGACGCACGCGTCCGACAGGCGATTTTGATGACGCTGTTAGGCAAGAAGATCGTCAACGATTTGATCGCTGACAAGGAATTTCCTGGTTCACCGCTGGTCGTCGCGACAGCGCCAGCGTTGGACCGAGAGGTCGAGCGGATCATCGCTGAGCGCGTCACCTCGGCGCTGTTGACGCAATCTGGCGGCAAGCAACTGGTCTCGGCGGTTGGCCGCAAGATTCCGATCATCGGCGGCGGGGTTGGGTTAGCTACGGATGGCTACAACACGATGGCAGTCGCACGTTATGCGCGGGAGCAATTCGTCAACCGGCGGCCGGCGATCAACCGTCCAGCTGACAGCGACCAGTGAGTGCCTAGTCGACGCTCCTCGTTAACCTGGGCCTGCGTCGTGGTAGCTGACTAGCTCAGTGCGCGGCGTTGATAAAGATCCTCGGCACCCGGCAATTGATCGCGCAGGTCACTTCGTAGCTGATGGTGTCTATGGCGGCTGCCAGCTCGCTGACCTCAATGCGCTGACCACCTTGGCCGCCGATGACGACGACCTCGTCACCGACCTTCGCGGGGCAATCTTGATCAGCTGGCCCGAGGTTGATCATCGTTTGATCCATGCAGACGCGCCCGACGACCGGGCAGCTGCGGCCTCCAACCAGCATCCGTCCACGGTTTGAGAGCAGCCGTGAGTAGCCGTCCGCGTAACCGATCGGCACGGTGGCTATCCAGCGATCAGACGCACAGCTCCAGGTACGGCCGTAGCCGACGCTCTCCCCCGCTGGCACCCGACGAATTCCGGAAATCTTGGTCTTCAGTTCAAGAATCGGACGGAATCTGTCGTCGGCCGGCTCGTAGAGCCCGTAGCAGGCGATGCCGGGCCGCACCATCGTCAACCCAGCCAGCTCATGGCCGAGCACCGCGCCGGAATTAGACGCGTGCACGAGCGGCACCGGGGCTAGCCCGGCAGCGGCGCGTTCGTCCTGGATGACGCCAACAGACGCCAAGAAACGACGCAATTGGTCTTTGGTGAATTCTTCACCGGCTGGATCGTCTGCGATCGCTAGGTGAGTGCTGACGCCTGCCAGCTGCAACCCCGCGTCAGCCACCATCCGAGCCAACTCAGGGGCGTCGTCGGTGCGGCAGCCCAGCCGATGCATGCCGGTGTCGATTGCCAGGTGGACCGTAGCTGGACGCTTGACGGCGACGATGTCTTGGATCGAGTCGCGGTCGTGCACGACGAGGCTCAGGTCTGCGTCCAGGGCAGCTGGTAGCTCTTCGACGAAGACCGGCGAAAGCCGCAAGATCGGCAAGTTGATGCCTGCCTCGCGCAGCTGGATGCCTTCCGGTGTGGTAGCGACGCCAATCATGTCGGCTAGCCCGTGGGCTTGCAGCTCGTGGGCGATCGCAACCGCGCCATGCCCGTAGCCGTCGGCCTTCAAGGCGATCAAGATTTTGCGCTCGCCAACTAGCTGACGGATCTGGGCCATGTTGTGTCGCAAGGCTGCCAGATCGACGACGGCATGGGTGGCGTAGAGCATAGGGTCAATTTTCGCACGCCGCTTCGGCTAGGCAGCGCAAGCTGCTAGGCCTGGTCAACGCTTTGTGGCTGCGGCTGCTCGGCAGTCCCCTCGATTTCGATCAACGGGGTGCCGGCGTCCACCTGATAGCCGACTTCGACGAAAATGCGCCGCACCACCCCTGCCATCGGACTATCAATTTCGTGGGTCGCTTTGGCGGCTTCCAGCTCGACTAAGACTTGGCCAGCTTGAACCTCGTCGCCGACTTCGACGAGATAGTGAGTCACCTTCGAAATTCCATAAGGTCCGATGTCTGGCGCCTTGATCCAATGCATCTTGGCCTCCTCGAATCGACCAGGTGAATATTTGGTGAATGCAGGGCACCGTATCACTGAAGTTCCTTGCGGATACGACTGCGGGCCGACCATTGTTGATTTCGATTGGTCTTCGAACCCGTCGACCTTGAATCACCCCGCAATTTGGAGGAACTTGCATGCCCAAGTCACGACTCACCGCTGGCGCGTTGAGCGCAGCGCTGATCGTCGGAGTCTTGTCGATTCCGGCCCTGGACAAGACCGCTGCATTCGCTGCTGAACCTTGCACCGACGCTAAGGACGTCCGCGTCCTGACCTTCAACGACTTCCACGGTCGGATCGCTAAGTCCGGTCCGGACACCAAGGTGTTCTTTGCTCACTTGAATGAACTGCGCAACGACAACACGTTGGTCGTCTTGGGCGGCGACAATGTCGGTGCTTCACTGTTCACTTCTGCGGTGCAAAATGACGAGCCGACCTTGCAGATCCTGAACGCTGCTGGCGTCGAGGTATCCGCGATCGGCAATCACGAGCTCGATAAGGGCTACGCCGATCTGGAACGCATCGCCAACATTGCCGACTTCCGCTATCTGTCGGCCAACCTGACCAAGAAGGCCGACAGCAGCATCGCTAGCCCAGATGGCGCATACCAGATCTTCGAGAAGAATGGCTTCAAGATCGCCGTCGTTGGCGCCGTGACTGCTGACCTACCTAGCCTCATCGCACCGAGCGTCTTCGACACCATCGCGATCAGCGACCCGGTTGCTGCGGTCAACAAGTACGCAGCCGATCTCAAGGACGGCAACGCCGAGAACGGCGAGGCTGACATCGTCATCGCCGCCTATCACGAAGGTGGCGTGCTGGCGCAAAACGACAAGAACGGCCAACAGGTAAACGATCTCGACGCGCAGAAGGCGGCCTCGACTACCTTCAAGAAGATCGCTGAGACCAGCCCCAATGTCGACGTCATTTTGAACGGCCACACCCACCAGGCCTATGCCTATGTCGACGGCAAGCGTCCGATCGTGCAGTCGGCTAGCTATGCCCAATTGATCGGCCAGATCGACCTCAAGTTGGCCAAGGATGACGCCGGCAAGACCGTCGTCTGCGATGCGACCGCGGCGAACGTCAAGAAGAGCTTCGACACCGGCAACAAGGACAAGGCCATCGCCGACCAGGCCAAGGCCGACCGCGAAGCGTACTTGAACGCGAACGCGATCGCAGCGGTAAACACCGCCATCGACGACGCCATCGCTAAGGCTGACGAACTAGGCAAGCCGGAGCTGGCCAAGGCAGAGAAGCCGATCACCCGCGCCAAGAAGGCTGACGGCTCGGAGGACCGCGGCTCGCGTTCGGAGCTTTCCGACATGGTCGCCCAGATGTTCTACGAGGAAGTCGGCGGTAAGGCTGAGGGCACTGTCGGCATCCAAAACCCAGGCGGCACCCGCGCCGATCTGGTTCCGAACGAGAACGGCGGCATCACCTACGCCCAGGTCGCGGCTGTCTTGCCGTTCGCTAACACCGTGATGACCACCGAGATCACTGGTGCGCAGTTCAAGACCATGCTCGAGCAGCAGTGGCAGCCTAAGGGTGCCAGCCGTCCGGTGCTGATGATGGGCCTGTCGAACAATGTGGCCTATACCTACGACGAGGCCCGCGCTGAGGGCGATCGCATCACTGCGATCGAAATCGACGGCAAGCCGGTCGATCCGAACGCCACCTACACTGTCGTTTCGGGCAGCTTCCTGATCCAGGGTGGCGACAACTTCTTCGTCCTCAAGGAGGGCAAGAACACTCGCGACACTGGCCGCGCTGACCTCGCGGCGTGGAGCAGCTGGGTCAAGGCCCAAGAGACTTTGAAGGCTTTCCCGCGCGCCGAGATCAAGACCCAGACCCCGGCTCCCACCGAGTTCAAGCTCGGCGGTGCAATCCAGGCTCGCTATGACGCCACCGGCGGCGAGAAGGCCTACGGCAAGCCCACTTCGAACGAAATCGATCTGGGTGGTGGCCGCGTCGTGCAGCACTTCGGTGACGCCTGCGATGCCTACTGGGCTCCTGGCGCCGGCGCGAACTTCGTGTGCTGGGGCAACAAGACCGAATGGGAACGTCTCGGCGGCATCAATGGTTCCCTCGGCGCTCCGACCGGCAACGAGGTGTCGCTTGGCGGTCACATCGTCGTCCAGACCTTCGAGCATGGCCGGATCTACTGGTCGCCACAGTTCGGCGCTCGCGCCGTTCATGGCGGCATCCTGGTCCGCTACTTGAATGCTGGCGGGCATGAGATGTTGGGCGTGCCCGCGACCGGCGAGTTGAAGCTCAACGGCGGTGTCGTTCAGCACTTCGCCAAGGGTCTGATCATGTGGCCGTGAGCCCCATCAATTAACTAAATAAATAGGCTCGGTCCTTCGGGGCCGAGCCTATTTATTTCTGAATGGCAGTCAGTGCGGCGACCCGCGGCCATAAACTGGGCCGTGGTAGATATTCCTAAACTTGCAGCTCGGGTTACGGCCATGTGCTCCGTGCCCGTGATTGAGGCGATTCTTCGTCAACTGCCAGTCGCGATTTGGGCACGGGAGTTTGAGCAGTGTTAGTGTGCCGCCATGGCTGGGCTAATCCGTTTGCGTCCCCAACACCAAGCCTCGTTTTTGAGCTTCTGGGACGAGCTCGTCGCAGCCGGCGAGGACGCGGGTAGCTGGCTGAACTGGGGCGATGATCGCGGCCGAGACGTGTTGGCTGATCCGGCTGAATTCGCCCGCTGGTGCGAGAGCCTGGACTATCGAGAAGTCCAGCCGCTAGAGACCTTGGAGACCGGTCGGGTGCGAGACAGCATCCGCTATCTGGCTGAAGGCGACGAACTGCTGTCTAGAGTCAGCATTCGGCACGAACTGACCGACTATCTGCTGCAAGCCGGGGGCCACATTGGATATATCGTGCGGCCCTCGCGTCGTCGGCAGGGCTATGCCAAACGGACGCTGGCACAATCACTGGATATAGCCGCTGAATTTGGCATCAAGGAAGCCCTAGTGACCTGTGACGACGACAACGTCGGCTCGGCGCGGACGATCGAAGCCAATGGCGGTGTCATGGAAGACATCCGCGACGGCAAGCGACGCTATTGGGTGCCGACTGCCCGCTAGTCCTTCAAGGTCTCGACGAGCACGGCCTTGATGGTGTGCATCCGGTTGCCGGCCTGCTCAAAGATGGCGTCCGCGTTGGCTTCGAAGACCTCATGGGTGATTTCGATGCCGTCGCGCATGCCGAATAGCTCACCGACCTGCTTGCCGACCTCAGTTTGATCGTCGTGATAGGCCGGCAGGCAGTGCAGCACCTTTGCGTCCGGGTTGCCGGTGCGAGCCAACAGCTCAGCATTGATTTGATATGGCCGCAGCGCCTCGATACGTTCAGCCCAGACGTCTTTGGGCTCCCCCATCGACACCCACACGTCGGTGTACAGGAAGTCCACACCTTCGACGGCTGCGATGTCGTCAGTGATCGTGACCTGGCCGCCATGCTCGTCGGCGAGCTTGCGCGCGACGGCGGCGACGTCAGCGGGCTGCAGATCGCTCGGCGCGATCAGCCGGACGTCCATGCCCATGAGCGCGCCTGAAACTAGCAGCGAATTGGCGACGTTATTTCGCGCGTCACCCAGATACGCCAACGACAGCTCGCTCAGCGGCTTGTCAGAAAATTCCAGCATCGTCAGCTGATCAGCCAGCATCTGGGTGGGATGCCATTGGTCGGTCAGTCCATTGAAGACCGGCACCCCGGCGTACTTGGCAAGCGCTTCGACGCGCTCTTGGCCAAAACCCCGGTATTCGATGCCGTCATACATCTTGCCCAGCACCCGCGCGGTGTCCGCGATGGACTCTTTATGGCCGATCTGGCTGCCGCTGGGTTCCAAATAGGTGACGTGGGCGCCTTGATCATGGGCTGCGACCTCGAAGGCGCAGCGGGTGCGCGTCGAGGTCTTTTCAAAGATCAACGCGATATTTCGTCCGACGAGCTGCTGGATCTCGCGGCGCTCGCGCTTGGCGGTCTTCAATTCGCCGGCGACAGTCAACAGCCGCGTCCATTCTTCGGCGGTGAAGTCAAGTTCCTTGAGGAAGCTGCGGCCACGCAGATCGACCATCGATAGCACCTTTCGCTTCAAACAGTTCGCGATCTCAGGTGCACGATTCTATTGCCCGCCTAGGCTGGTGCTATGACCAGCGTCTTATTCGTGTGCACCGGAAATATTTGTCGCTCGGCCATGGCAGCCCAGCTCGCCTCTGCTTGGGCGGAAAATTCTGACATCGAGCTGCGCGTCGATTCAGCAGGCGTCAGCGACGAAGAGCACGGCAATCCGATGGATCGACGAGCCGTGCAGAAGTTGACCGAGCATGGCTATCAGCCCAGCAGGCATTCAGCGCGTCAGGTGCGAGCCGGCGAGCTGGCTGATTTCGATTTGGTCTTGGCTTTCGAACCCCATCACCTGCGCAGCCTGCAACGCTTGGCTCCCGAGTCCGACAATCTACGGCTAGTCACTGACTTTGATCCGCAGGCCACTCCCGGCAGTGGGATCGCCGATCCGTGGTACGGCCGCATGCAAGATTTCGAAGACACCTATCAGGCGATCGTCGGCGCCCTCCCCGGAATTTTCGCTGATCTCGGCCACCCAGACGTCACGGATCCAAAGGCCTGATACGCCACGCTCGCCAGCCCATTGGGGTCGACACGGCGCTACCTCAGCCGCGAAACACGCCCGCGCTAACGGTTAGGGCTGGGCTTGTTCGAAACGGACGTCAAAGTCGCCACCGACGCGCGTCACCCAGGCGATCCGTCCTTCGCCGAGCACGCGGACCCGACCGTTGAGCGCGTCAATGACCATTGCCGCTGACTCGTCGATCGCCACGACGCTATTCATGACGCCAGCCTGCAGCGTGGCGATCGCTCTCCCCAGAGTGCTGTTGGTATCGGCGTGCACGTCAACGCTCGGCGCGATCAGGCTCAGTCCGTCTCGAATCTCGAGTTCGTCTAGCCCTTCGCTGGCGGTCTCGGGGACGATCTGCCGGCCCTGATGGCGCCAACCACCAGCGATCGCATGCTTGGCCACGATCATTGCGCCTGCCGAATAGCCCAGATATGGCATCCCGCCGCGCACCAGCTTCGAGATCAACTCCCGATGTGGGATGAGCGCATCGAGATATCCCGGCGTCCAGCCGCCAGCGACGACCAGGCCGGCTAGCTCCTCGGGATTGTCCGGCCAATCGACTTCGTCGGCATCCAGCCGCACGTGCTCGATGATCGCGTCCGGCATCCGCGCCAAGATCGGATCGACGTAGCCGTCCACGTGATGCGCTGTTTCGTCTGCTGCGCCCAAGAACGCGATTGCGATCCGCGGACCACGTTGCCGGACTTGCTCGACGAACCCGTCCAGCGCAGCTGCGGGCACCGTGCTGGGGCCGCCACCGATCAAAAAGAGCGTCATGAGCCTGATCCTAGCCGGCGGCGACGATTCGCTGACGGCCTAGGCGATCCGGGTGTGGCAAGGTAGATCCATGCAGATCCTGGTGGTGGACGACGACCAAGCCGTGCGTGACTCGCTGGCGCGCTCGCTGCAATACAGCGGCTACGAGGTCATTACCGCCGAAGACGGGCTAGAAGCGCTGGCAAAATTGTCCTCGGTGCGCCCGGACGCAGTCGTCATGGACGTCATGATGCCTCGGCTCGATGGCTTGGAAACCACGCGTGCGCTGCGCAGCTCAGGCAATGACGTGCCGATCTTGATTTTGACCGCTCGCGATGCCGTCAATGATCGCGTGGACGGGCTGGATGCCGGTGCCGATGACTATATGGTCAAGCCCTTCTCCCTTGAGGAGCTGCTTGCTCGATTGCGCGCATTGACTCGACGCTCACGTCCAGAACATGAGGCGTCCAGCGAGCTGCTCACCTTTGACGACTTGACCTTAGACACCAGCACCCGCGAAGTGACCCGGCGTGGCCGACGAATTTCGTTGACGCGGACCGAATTCGCGTTGCTGCAGACATTCATGGAGCACCCCCGGCACGTCTTGGAACGCAGCTGGCTGCTCAACGAAGTTTGGGGATTCGACTTCCCCACCACCGCTAACTCGCTCGAGGTCTACATCGGCTACCTGCGCCGAAAGACCGAGCAAGAAGGCGAGCCGCGCCTAATCCACACCGTGCGCGGCATCGGATATGTGCTGCGTGAAACGCCTCCGTGATGAGCAACTCCACTGAACGCTCGAGCTTTAAAGACCGCATTCGTCAGTTGCGTTATCGGGAACGGCGCAGCAGCCTGCAAGGCCGGTTGGCGGCGATCACCGCGCTGTGGGTCGGCTTGGCCGTGACGGTAATCGGCGCGACTGCCTATCTGACGACGCAAAATTCGCTCTTCACGCAGCTCGACGAAGAACTAGCCAGCGTCGCGACGCTGATCTCCGAGCCGCTGCAAGCCGACATTGACGGCTTGGGCGGTTTGAACTCGACCGCCTTGCAGGCCGCGAATGTTTCGCTGCTGTTGGTGCAAGCTGACGGATCGCTGCGTCGAGTCGCGCCCGCTTCTGGCGCGCCGGTGGCAGGAAATCAAGAGCTGGCCGTCGCCCGCACCCAATTTGGGCATTCAGCGCGCACGATTCAAAACCCGGACGGCAGCCGCGCTCGTCAGGTAGCGATCCCGATGCGCACCACCACCAGCAGCTGGGCGATCGTGCTATCGCGTCCGTTAGCGCCGACGCTGGGCACGATGCAAGCATTGCGGTCGGTCATGCTCGGGCTAGGTTCGACGTTCATCGTCCTGGGCGGCTTGTTGGGCTATTTGTCTGGGCGCTCGTTGATGCGTCCGCTGCGCGAGATGACCAGCGCCGTCGCGCATGTGACCGAGACCGACGAGTTGGTGCCGATCGGCATTCACTCTGATGACGAATTAGGCCAACTAAGCCGCAATTTCGACACGATGATCAACTCGCTGGCCTCCTCGCGTGACCGACAACGGCGGCTCATCGCTGACGCAGGTCACGAGTTGCGCACGCCACTGACGTCTATGCGCACCAATATCGAGTTGCTGGTCGCTGACGAGAAATCCGGCATGTTGCCCCCAGGCGCACGAAGCGAAATTTTGTCTGACGTAGCAGCCCAGCTCGGCGAATTCACTTCCTTGGTTGGCGACTTGGTGCAGCTGAGCCGCGAGGATGTCGTCACCCCCAGCCCCGAGCCCTTGGACTTCGCCGATGTCGTGGCTGCTGCGGTGCGGCGTGCCCAACGCCGCGGCCCCGGGCTCACCTTTGACGTCGCCTTGGAGCCATACTTCGTGGTCGGTGAGCCCGACACCTTGGAACGCGCGGTCACCAATCTGCTCGACAATGCCGTCAAGTTCTCCCCTGAAGGGGGCACGATCTACGTCCGGCTGCGTGGCGACACCTTGATGGTCACTGACGAAGGACCCGGCATCGCCGAAGAGGACCTGCCCAAGCTGTTCGACCGCTTCTATCGGTCGAACAAGGCGCGCAACACCCCCGGCACTGGACTGGGATTGTCCATCGTCGCGCACACTGCTGCCGCGCATGGCGGCAGCGTCAAAGCTGCGAATTCGCGTAGCACCGGCGGCGCTGAATTCCGTCTCACTCTGCCGCCAGCGCCGCAAGACGCCGTCGACGAACTGCTCTCAGAGTGAGCTATCGACCAGTTATCCACAGCCGAATTCACAGCTGGGTAAAACTACGTCAATGTGATTTAGCTACTAAGCTCGGATATCCACAGCTTGCCTGTGGAATTCACAGCGCTTGTGGATAACTTTCTGTGAGTTTGGATGCTTCGACTCGCTTAGTTGATCACCTAAGCGACCATGACATGCGAGACTGACGAGGTGGACTTCTTGGCCATGATCGGTGCATATCTGCGGGCGCTTTTTTCGACCGCGCGCGCGGTGGTAATGCTCGACGGCCATGCCCTGCAAGAAATGGGACGATTCATCTGGTCAGCGCCAATCGGCATCGCGCTGATCGCCGGCGTCTCGACGATGCTCGGTCAGGCTGCGGTGCTCGGGATTAATCGGGTGCAAGGACTGCGGCGGTTTTTGACGCTGATCGCGGCTGGTCTGCTGTTGATCTTGAACGGTCTGGTGCAGGCTCTGATCGCAGCGTTATTGACCTATCTGACGACCCCCAGCCGACTGCATGCGCACGATTTCCTGCCAGCGATCTTGGCCTCGCTAGCGCCATTTTGGCTCGGATTTTTGATCATGCTGCCCTATTCGGGACCCGGCATTGCGCGCATCTTGCAAGTGTGGAATCTGGTCGCGCTTTGGGCGCTGTTGACCGTGCAACTCGATACGTCTGCAGCTGTCGGCCTCTTGGTAGCTGCCGGATCGTGGCTTGGATCGCTAGGGGTCAGCTGGTTGGTCGAGCATTCCAAGATCGATCTGCGCGAACGGGTCTTCCGCTGGGCTAGTGGCACCCGATGGGTGACCAGCGGGGACCTCATGCAGGCCGCGTCAACGAAAGATTCTGTCGGGAGCCCGCGATGATCGTGTGGCAAATCTTCCTAGTCATCGTGGTGGCATTGACCATCGCCGGCATGGTCGCGCCCAGCGAAGCGATCGGTTGGTGGCAGCGTCGCAATACGGAGCTTCCGGGCAGGCCAGGTCGCGACGATCTCTTAGCGGACCAAGTCATTTCATGGCCGACGATCGAGCAGGCCGCAGCAGCCCCCGCTATCCCCGCTGAGCTGCAAGATGATTTTGAAGTTGAGATGCCCCGGCATCCCGACCCGGACGGGGAGTTCGATCATTATCTGATCTATCTGTCAGGGATCGGCACCTCAGGGCCAGACCAACTGCCAGTCTTCGAAATCCCTATGGTGGATGCGCTGAGCCGACGGCTTGGTCGCACCGCGGTCATCTGGGACGTTTATCCATATTCGGTCGAAAACCAAGCGTTGACCTCGGGGCGACGGCTCTCAGCGTTTTGGCGCAGCTTGCGTAAGGCGAAATTCAATCGCAGCGCCGGACGACGCTTGGCGTCGCTGATCAATATCCGCAACGCCTATCAGATGCTGGTCAGTTCTGACGAACGCTACGGTCCGGTGTTCAATTTGGCGGTCGCTTTGCAGATCGCCGCCGCGCTGCGCCGGCATGGTTACGTGCCTGAGGACGGCAAACCGGTCACCCTGCTCGGTTGGAGTGGCGGCGGACAGATCGCCGCCGGCGCGACCTGGTATCTGGCTGCGCTCGGCATTCCGGTGCGCGTGATGTCGATGGCCGGACTGATTTCGTCTGATCCGGGATTGGATCGAGCTGAACACATCTGGCACATGCGCGGCGATCACGACAAGGTCGAACGCATTGGTGCGGTGTTATTTGCTGGTCGGTGGCCGATATTCAGGTCGTCTAGCTGGAATCGAGCACTAGCCAGCGGTCGCATGGAGAAGGTCTCCATGGGCGATTTGGATCACGTCGGCAAGACCGGCTATTTCTCCTCTAAGCCGTTAGCTGACGGGCGCGTGCCTCGCGAAGAGACGCTCAATCACATCACTTCGGTGCTCGTCGAAGCCGGACTGGCGACCGATCTTGGTGGCGACGCCTTCGCGGCTAGTCCGGTGGCTTGAGGTGCGCGTGATAACTTGGCGATCATGACCGAGCCGAGGGCGAACAATTCAGCTGGCGATTTCATCGCCGATATCGTGGCCAAAGACAATGCCGAAGGGGCCTTCGGTGGCCGGGTGCAGACCCGTTTCCCACCCGAGCCGAACGGCTATCTGCACATTGGGCACGCCAAGGCGATCACCGTCGATTTCGGCATCGCCGAACAATTCGGCGGCATCTGCAAGCTGCGCCTCGACGACACCAACCCTGATACCGAAGACACCGAATATGTCGACTCGATCATCGCTGACATCGAATGGCTCGGCTATGAACCGGCTGAGGTGATCTATGCCTCGGACTACTTCGAGCAGCTCTACCAGTGGGCGAAGCTGCTCATCGAAAAGGGCCTGGCCTATGTCGACGACCAGGACGGCGAGACCATCTCGGCGCAGCGTGGTGGCTTTGGCAAGCCAGGCATCGAGTCGCCCTATCGCGATCGCCCGGTCGCGGAGAACTTGGAGCTCTTCGAGCGCATGCGAGCTGGTGAGTTCGCAGACGGCGAGCGCGTCCTGCGCGCGAAGATCGACATGAACGCTGACGACATGGCGCTGCGCGACCCGGTCATGTACCGCATTCGTCATGTCCCGCATCACCGGACCGGGTTTGATTGGCCGATCTATCCGACCTATGACTGGGCGCATGGCCAATCGGATGCCATCGAAGGCGTGACGCACTCGCTGTGCACGTTGGAATTCGCTAGCCACCGGCCGCTATATGACTGGTTCTTATCGCATCTGCCGCTGCCAACCGACCAGCCACGACAGACCGAGTTCGCCCGCCTGGAGCTGACAAATACTGTCACCTCGAAGCGCCGACTGCTGAAGCTGGTCGAGGCAGGCATCGTCGACGGCTGGGATGATCCCCGGATGCCGACCCTTTCTGGACTGCGGCGACGAGGCTATCCGCCGGCGGCGATCCGTATCTTCTGCCAGGAAATGGGCGTCAGCCGCACTAATTCCCGGCAGGCCATCGAAGAGTTGGAGAGCTATGTGCGTCGCGAGTTGAATGCGACCGCGCCCCGACGGATGGCGGTGCTGCGTCCGTTGAAGCTGACGATCACCAACTGGCCGAAAGATGACGCCGGCCAGCCGGTCGTGGAATACGTCGAGCTGATCAATAATCCCGAGAATCCTGAGGAGGGCACCCGACAGGTCGCCTTCAGCGGCGAATTATTCATCGAGACTGATGATTTCGCTGAAGTGCCGCCACCGAAGTTCTTCCGACTCTCGCCGGGCAAAGAGGTGCGCCTGCGCGGGGCCTATTTCGTCACCGCTACCGATGTCGGCAAAGACGCTGACGGAAATGTCATCGAGGTCTTGGCGACCTATGACCCGACGACCAAGGGCGGCGACGCACCAGATGGCCGCAAGGTGAAGTCGACGATGCACTGGGTGTCCGCGGCGCACGCTGTCGACGCGACAGTGCACCTCTATGAGCGACTCTTTGACGCGACCCTGCCCGGCGAACGCACCGGTGAGCCGCTAGACGATCTGAATCCGAACTCCCGGGAAACGCTGACCGGCTGCAAGGTGGAAGCTTCGTTGGCTGAGCTGGCGACCGGGGACGACGTAGCAGGACGCACGGTTCAGTTCGAGCGACTGGGCTATTTCGCAGCCGATCCGCATGAGCCAATGGTCTTCCACCGAACTGTCGGTTTGAAGGACGAATGGGCTGCGGTACAAAAGCGCGCTCAGCAGGGCTGACGAGAACCCAAAAGGCAGTGTGGTCTCGCCATGCAAGGCAGTGACGGCCACCTACTGGTCGTGCCGCGCGAGGAGATCAGCAAATTGATCGACGCGAACGCGACACCACGCTCATCAGACCAGGCGAAAACACCCGAGATGTCGCCAGAAGGGGCTTCCGCGTGCAGGCATCTGACGTCTGCAACGGCCACGCTGCCCTAATGACCGACGACCAGGCTGCCGACCGATGAACCTGCGCTGCGGCCACTTTGGCGCTCAGTTGGGCGCTGCTTCAGCGCTCCCGTGCCGTTGACGTGGGCGCAATCTAGGCGTCGTGACGCTGGATGTGGGGATTTATTCGTACCCTCTGCGGAGCTGGAGTGCCATTGCAGGCGCGGTAGGCAGACATAGAAAATGGTGGACCAGGATGATCCCGGTCCACCATTTCAGTAGCTCGACAGACGATGTCGCTAACTTCAGGCAGCAACGACCTCGACCGTCACGTGCGCAGTGACGGCATCGGTGAGCTTGACGGCCACCACGTGGCTGCCAGTGGCCTTGATCGGCTTGTTTGCCTTGATCGCTCGCTTGTCGACCTGCGGGCCGCCAGCCTTCTTGATCGCCTGGGCTAGCTCGTTAGCGGTGACGGCACCGTAGAGCTTGCCAGTCTGGTCAGCACGAGCCGGGACCTGGACGTTCAGGCCTTCGATCTGCTCGCGCAGTTCCTTGGCATGCTCGTTGTCGCGGATCTGACGGGCATCGCGGGCCCGCTGGATGCCCTCGATCTGCTTGGCAGCGCCGCGATTCCAGGCGATGGCCTTGCCCTGCGGCAGCAGGTAGTTGCGACCGTAGCCGTCCTTGACCTCGACGACGTCGCCGGCGATGCCGAGCTTTTCGACCGGAGTAGTGAGGATGAGCTTCATTTCAATTTCCTCCGATCAGCGGCTGCTCGAGGTGTATGGCAGCAAAGCCATCTCACGGGCGTTCTTGATAGCGATGGCGACCTTGCGCTGATCCTGGACGGACAGCCCGGTCACCCGGCGAGCGCGAATCTTGCCACGCTCGGAAATGAACCGACGCAGCAGCGCGGTGTCTTTGTAGTCTACCTCGGCGATGCGGGTCGCCTTGACGGGGACGATCTTCTTCTTGTTCACAGGCTTACGCTGTGGACCGGCCATTATGGTGCTCCTTTGATTCGTGGAGGATCTCGGTCCTCCGGGCCCGGCCTGAGCCGGAATGGCGAGTTTGTTTGGTTATCGATTTAGAAAGGGGGCTCGTCGGCCTGCGAGTTCGCCCATGGATCGGCGCCAGCCGAACGATTCGAGCTGGCTTCGCCGCTGGGCTGCCAACCGTCACCAGATCCGCCTTGCCAGCCGCCACCACCAGACGAGGTGCGAGTGACCTTGGCCGTCGCATAACGCAAGGACGGGCCGACCTCATCTACGTCAATTTCAAAGACGGTGCGACGGTTGCCTTCGCGATCCTCATAGGAACGGCTCTTCAAGCGGCCGTTGACGATGACGCGAGTGCCCTTGGTGAGCGTCTCGGCGACATTTTCGGCGGCCTGCCGCCAAATCGAGCAGTTCAAGAACAGGGTCTCCCCGTCCTTCCACTCATTGGCTTCCCGATCGAAAGTCCGCGGCGTGGATGCCACGGTAAAGTTCGCCACGGCCGCACCCGACGGGGTGAAGCGCAGCTCCGGGTCGGCGGTCAGATTGCCGATGACGGTGATGGTAGTCTCGCCTGCCATGATTGCCCTTTCAGATTTAGATCTCGTGTTGTCCGAAACTTTGCCACCGCGCACTGACAAAAATGCGAGCTAGCGGATTTGGACAACACATCTGTGGATGACTGTGCACAACTCGCTGAGCAACTGCGGAAAACGGCCGCTCAGCGCAGCTGGGTCAGTCGTCCAGACGCATCACCTTGGTACGCATGACCTGCTCATCGATCGTCAACAGACGATCCAGTTCGCTAACCACGGCGGGTTCGGCAGTCAACGTCAGCACGGCATAGATGCCGTCCGACTTCTTGTTGATGTCATAGGACAAGCGACGACGGCCCCAGATGTCGACACCGTCAACAGTGCCCTTGCCGTCAGTGATGGTCTTGAGGTGACGCTCAACCAGAGGCTGCACCTGACGATCGTCGACGTCAGGGTCGATGATGATCATGACCTCGTATTTGCGCATATTTGACCCCACCTCCTTCGGACTAAACGGCCACGGGTCGATCCCGCAGCAGGAGGGATATGCGTGCCCTGAAATGGGCTGTAGCAAGAATACGCGATCGACGCATGCCACACGAAAAACGACGGCAAGCTCACCGCGGCGGGCCGGGGACCAATGGCTGACCAGCCGCCCGCCAAGCGACGAAACCACCAGCTATCGAGGCTGCGTCAAATCCCTTGTCCCGCAACAGGTGCGCTACTGCTGCCGCATGCGCGGGGGTCATCGACACGACGATGACCGGCTTATCGGTTTCCGCCAACGGATCGTCACCCCAGATGGCGGCGACCGGATCTTCTTGCAGAGCTTGCAAGGTGGTCAACCTCGCCCCAGGCATATGGCCGGCTTCGTATTCCTCGCGGGTACGAACGTCAATCAAGGTGCCGCCGTCAGCCAGTTTGAGCAATGCGTCACCGATTGACACCTCGCCTGGTTTGGGCGCCGAGTGCGGGGAGCGGAAGAAATCTGCAAGCGACATAGTCCGATTCTAATTTCCACCAGACCCAACGCATGCGCGCATTGCCATCCACAACGGTGTTGGCCGTTTTGGATCCAGTGTTGCCCGTCCAGCGACGAGTGTTGTCTTGGGCCGTTCCCAGCCTCTTGACACCGCTAGCCTTGCATCGAGAGGAGGTCGGCAGATGCTGGATAGCACCATCAATCAGATCATGCGACGACAAAATTTAAGCGGCGCACACCGCAGATTAGGACGTGCCCAAAACCTCATCGCGTTCCTCATTGGATGCTTGACGCTCGGCATGTTGGCCGCTTGCACGGGGCCAGCTGAACCAGCGTCGACTCCAGCCTCCGTCTCCAGTTCGGCCAGCCCCCAAAGCCAGCAGTCATTGAAGATGCTCTGGTATGGCAATGCGGCCGAAGAGACGCTGCTTCGTCAGCAGCTGCTGGACTCGCAGCTGAATGTCGAGTTGACTGTGGTGCCAGCAGACCAGCTGGAAGACACGCTTGACTACTTAATCACCACCGATCGCGCTCCGGATGTGGTGCGAACTGCTAGTCCAGCTAGCCATTGGGCTGAGCTCAAAGCTATCGACCAAATAACAGTAGAAGATTTCCTGGTCGGCTTGGATTGGTCGATGATGCGGGGCAAGGAGGTCGTCAGCGTTCCCTACTCGACGCACACGAGTCTGGTGGTCGTCAATGCTGATCTCTTCGAAGCCGCTGGTATCGCGCTGCCGACCAGCGATTTTCCCTGGAAGAGCTGGGACCGGATGCTGGTCGATGCCGCGCAGGCTGCCCAGCAGCCCTGGCAGCCGCCCATCCCTGCTAGCCAACCGCTAGTCGCGTTGGACCAAGCCAGTCCGCTGGCCTTAGACGCTTACCTATGGCAACGAGGCTTGTCCTATTACGACGAGAAACGAGGCGGCTCAGCGTGGGATATCGAGCTCGGCACCAAGACCTTGGCTGACCTCACCCAGGCCATCGAGCAGCGAGCGCTAGCTAGTACCTTCGAACTGGATGCCACGACGACCCCGGCCAAACCGAAGACGTCCGCCAGAGCGTTGTTTGAGTCCGCGTCGGTGCCCCTGCTGTTGACCGATTCGAGTTACCAACCGGCAACCAACTTCAAGACCATTTGGCTGCCCGATCCGTGCCAGGAACAGTGCGGACCGATGCCGGGGGCTGACTTTCTAGTCAATTTTGGTGCCCATCCGCAGGCAGATCAGTTGATCAACTATCTGACGTCTCCAAGCGCGCAAATTCAGCGTGCGGAGATCGGTGCGCTGCCGACGCGCAGACAAGTGTTGAACGAGATGCAGCAATGGCCGGTCGATCGACTAGGTCCAGCGGCTCGCGTCGCGGTCCGGGAATTGGAATTGACGCATCCGGCAGCCCTCGCGACTGGTTTTTCACCAGCCAGGCCGCTAGCCGACCAAAAGACGACCAATGCTCTGGCGGGGTTAGTTGCAGGCACCTCGACGCCGCAACGCGCTTCTGAAGTAATCGGTCGGGGCAGCGTGACTGCCCTGTCCCAGAGCAGATGAACTACCAATTGAATGAAAATTCAATATTGCTCAGCCGGCAATCCCAGCGGCCCGGGTCAATCCAGAAAATTCAAAGCTCAAAGCCAGAGATTTTCAGGAGCTGAAAAATCCGGCTTGGTCACGTCCGAATAACGAACCAACTTGTGCGCGAGACAATTATTGGCAACCGGACGTAAGTCACTCGGGAAGCTTTGACGATATTTCTACGATGAGCGAAAGCTCATGACAAGGCTTTCCAGGTCTTGGCCGGGGCTAGCGGATCTGGAAACCGATCCAAATATCTAAATAAAGCGAAATAGCGATATCCAAATATTCAAATACAGTGCGGTTGCAAAGTAGCCACTGCACTCTCGCGATTCAACGATGAGCACGAGAGGAAATTGCGATGAAGAAGACCTTCCAGTTGGCGGGCGCCGTCGCCGCCGTCGCCGCTTTGGCGCTGACGGCGTGCGCCCCAGGTGAAAGCACCAACGAACCGGCCGCGCAAAATACCGCCGACCGTAACCTCACCTACCTTTACTTCACTGACGGACCCGACGAACAGGTCACTCGCGATCTGATCGCTGAGTTTGAAAAGAAGCACAATGCCAAGGTGACCTTAGAGGTGATCCCCTACTCCAACCTGGAGCAGACTCTGCAGGCGCGCCTCGCCGGCAACAATGCTCCAGACGTCGCCCGGCTATCCAACCTGGGCCCCTTCAAGGCCGACCTGATGGATCTGGCTAAGTACAAGAAGGGCGACATCGACGGCAAGTTCCTCGATGGCGTCAAGGGCTCGATGTACGACGGTGACAAGATCATCGCCGTCGCCTCCGACCTGACGATGAACGGCCCGCTGGTCAACGTCGACATGTTCGAGAAGGCCGGTGTCCCGCTGCCCTCCAAGGACAACCCGTGGAAGAGCTGGGACGACATGGTCGCCGCTGGCCAGAAGGTCAAGGAAGCCAATAGCACCGAGTACGCGCTGGCTATGGACGTCTCCGGCCACCGTCTGTCGACCATGATGAGCCAATTCGGCACCACGCTATTCAGCGAAGACGGCAAGTCGGTCAACTGGGACGTCGCCAAGGGCACTGCAGCGATGACCAAGTTCAATGAACTGAACCAGTCCGGTGCCATGCCAAAGGACCTCTTCTTGCAGTCCGGCGCGAAGTACAAGGCAGCCAACGAAATCTTCCTCGCCCAGCAGACCCCGATCTACATCTCGGGCAACTGGCAGGTCGCCGCATTGACCAAGAACGCCCAATTCAAGTGGGCCGCTGTTCCCAACGCCTGCCAGGAACGCTGCGGCGGCTTCCCCGGCGGCAAGTTCATGGCTGGCTTCAACCAGTCCAAGAACCACGAGCTGGCCGCTGAGTTCATCACCTTCATGAACTCGAAGGAAGCTCAGACCAAGTACGCCGTCGACGCCAACTTCCTGCCCACCCGCAAGGATCTGGTCGAGTCTGGTGTGGCCTACACCAACCGCAAGGAGGACATGACCACCTTCCTTGAAGAGCTACGGGTGACCCCGAACGACACCTACGGTTCGGCCTACTCGCCGGCTTTCGCGGCCGCTGCGAAGTCCATCCAGACCGAGCTCGCTGCTGTGCTAGCTGGTCAAAAGTCGCCCGAGGACGCCTCGAAGGCCGTCCGCAAGGCGGCTGAAGACAACCTGGCGGCAGCTAAGTAATGAACACTCAAGACGCTCAGACGGCGGTGGCTGGCGAATCCAGCCGCCGCCGTTTGGCGGCTCGCGCCGCCAACGAGATCGGCCGTCAAACCGACGGCCCGCAGAAGCGGCGGCGCAAACTGACGTCGAAAGACATCTGGCCGTACATCTTCGTGCTGCCGAACCTGTTGATCTTTACTACCTTCACGATCTTGCCGACGATCAACATGTTCAACATTTCGATGTACGACTCGAACAACGGCCGCACCTTCACCTATGTCGGCACCCAAAACTACGAACGCATCTTCACCAGCGCGGAATTTGGCGCGATCTTCGGCCGCACGATGCTGTTCACATTGCTCTTCGTGGGCCTGACGATCGTCTTGGCGACGATGTTCGCCGTCATGCTCAACAAGCCCTTCAAGGGACGCGCTTTCTTCCGCGCCGTGCTCTTCTTACCCTCCTTGCTGTCGGCCGTCGTCATCGGCTTGCTGTGGGGCTGGATTCTGGATCGCACCAACGGCTTACTCAACATCATCTTGGGTGGCCTTGGTCTGCCTGAGCCGGGCTGGCTGGTTGACGGCAAGCTGGCGTTCATAGTCATTGTCTTGGTCGGTCTATGGATGCACACCGGTTTCTACACCCTGATCATGTTGTCCGGCCTGCAGGGCATCGACCCGTCGGTGTACGAAGCCGCTGCTATCGACGGCGCCAGCCAGCGTCAACAGCTCTTCGGTATCACCTTGCCGCTGCTGCGTCCGACGATGTTGGTGGTCTTGATCTTGTCGACGATCTCTGGCTTCCAGTCCTTCGATTTCATCTGGACGCTGACCGGCGGCGGTCCGGTCGGTGCGACCACCTTGATGGTGCAATTCATCTATGAGTCGGCTTTCGAGCCGCCGATTCGTTACGGCTTGGCATCTGCCGGCGGCGTCGTATTGTTCTTCGTCGTCTTGCTGTTCACCCTGATCAACTACTTCTCGAACCGAAAGTCGGGTGCGGTATGAGCAGCGAAGCGAAAATCAGTCAGAAAATGGCTGCCCGTAAGAAGGCAAATAAGCCGACCTGGTCGTCGACTGCCCAGCGTACCCCGATGCCTTGGCAGGTCACTCGCTATGTCGTACTGATTGCAGCGGCGCTGATTATTCTGGGCCCGCTGGTGTGGACGATCATCTCCAGCTTCAAGACCCCGACCGAGCTCGCCGCTCGGCCACCGGTCTTCTTCCCGTCGCAGTGGAACTTCGACAACTACACCGACGCGATGGAACGCTTCGACTTCGGCACGTACTTGAAGAACTCAGTCATCGTCACCGTCGGCGCGACCCTGCTGACCCTGGTCATCAACACCATGTGCGCCTATGGCTTGGCCAAGTACAACTTCCGGGGCCGCAATGTGCTCTTCTTGGTCGTGCTAGCGACGATCATGATCCCGCTGCAGGTCATCATGATCCCCGTCTATCAGATGGCCGCGAAGCTGGGCCTGGTCAACACCTATCTGGGTCTGATCATCCCGCCAGCGGCGACTCCGACCGGTGTGTTCTTGCTACGTCAGTTCATGCTGGGGCTGCCCGACGAGTTGATCGAATCAGCCCGCGTCGACGGCACTAGCGAATTCGGTATCTTCCTGCGCGTCATCTTGCCGCTTTGCGGACCGCCAATCGCAGTGTTGACGATCTTCTCGGTCATGTGGCGCTGGAACGACTTCCTGTGGCCATTGTTGATCAGCCAGGGCCAGTCGATGTACACCCTGCCGGTGGCTATCGCGCAGTTCAACTCCGAGTTGACGGTGCCCTTCAACTACATCCTCGCGATGTCTGTGGTGACGATGATCCCGGTGATCGTGATCTTCTTGTTCCTGCAAAAGCAGATCGTCACCGGTATCGCTAGCACCGGATTCAAATAAACCGAATACTCAACCGGATCGACAGTTTCGATTGAAGGAGCGCCCGCCTTGCAGCGTCAGCTCAATGCCCATCTATCGCTGGTCGATGAGCCCAGCAGCCAAGTCGTCGCTGGGCTCATCGACGCTGAGCCCGATCAACTAAGCAGCCAGGAACGAAGCGTGCACGCGTTGCACACCGACGGCGCGATCCTCGACTGGCTCGTCGCTCCAGCGTTTACGCAGGCAGTTCGCGACCTGGCTGATGTCGTCAATATGGACGGATCGCCGTGGGCCGAAGACGAACGTCAGCTGGGTCGCTGGCGGCTGACCAATGGACCCGACGTCACTCCCATTAAACGAGCGCTCTACGAACGCAACCGACTGGACGGCACCCATCCAAGCGGGACGGCCCGGGTCGGCGCACCATTCGAATTCGCCGGTCAACGCGGGGTCTGGCAACGCCACCATTGCGCACCAGACGGACTGCTGGATTGGAGCGAATTTTGCTTCAGCCCTAGCTATCGGCTCGGGCTCGCGACAGCGTTGATTGAAGTCGACCAAGCCGCCCCCCGCTATTTGGAGATCAGCTCGACTGGACCCTGGCAAGCGTTCTTGGACGGTACATTGATCGCCGAAAACGACGCCATAACGTACATGGATCCCCTTGCGCAGATCAGCTGGGCAGAGTTCGGATCTGGGCTGCATCGCTTGGATCTGGTGTCTTGGCAAGTGGGCTTCCGCGAATGTCGACACATCATGCGGGTACGAATCGGTGGCCTGCCGGTGCGCGTCGTCGTCCCGGAAGCTGGAGCTGACGAACGAGCCTGCGAATGGGGTGAACGCCTACTCGACCAGATCGGCCTAGTACGCTGGGCAAGCATCGAGCCGGTGGCATTGCTCAGCGGACCCGCCGGACTGGCGGTGCGCGTCAGCCGCGGCCCGGTCGAGGTCCGCGGCGTGCTCGACGAACGGCCGACCGCATTCAACCTCTACCAAGCAGACCCCCATAGCGCTGGCATGCCCGCCGCATTTGCTCGGCATGAGGACGTAGTGGTCCGGCTGGATGACGATCGTGTTCCACTGTCGCGCAGCTTCCCGATGACGGTCCTGCCCGCCGATTTCCGGGATTGGCCCGGCTCAGACGAACCAGACAGCTGGCGAACTTCGTTGTTGGCCCAAGCAGCGACCCGAGACGACGTCGCTGGCGCTCTGGCTGCGGTCAACCTGGGCCAACAGATCCGCGCCGAGCAACTCGAGCAAGGTCTGAAAATGCTCGATGTGCGCGCTGACTGCGCTGATTTTCAGGCCCTCGGCTTGCTCAACTTGCTGCGCCGCTCGCAGTCGCAACATTGGCCTGATGGGCTGCGCGATCGCGTCGAGCACGCACTACTAAACCTGAAGTACTGGATTGACGAGCCCGGCTTGGACGCGATGTGTTTCTTCACCGAGAACCACCAGCTCGTTTGGCATAGCTGCGAATATCTCGCTGGGCTGATATTTCCCGATCGTGTCTTCTGCAATGACGGCCGTAGCGGCGCCGAGCATGCCGAACACGGCCGTGACTTGGCGCTCGAATGGCTACGGCGTCGGCTAGCTGGTGGGTTCGCGGAATTCGATTCAAACTCCTACCTGGCTATTGACGTGTTGTCTTTGGTCAGCCTGGTCGAGTTCGGCACCGATCAAGAACTCGTTGGTTTAGCCCGGGCGCTAGCTGATCGCTGCCTGTTCACGCTGGCGCTAAATACGTGGCGTGGCTCTTTCGCGACCGCGCACGGCCGCTCGTACGCGGTCTCGTTGCGGACCTCGAGGTTCGAGGAGGCTGCCGCGCTCAGCTGGGTCGCATTCGGATCTGGCGCGATCGGTGACATGTTGCTGCCCGCCGCCGTGCTCGCCACCGCGAAGCGATATCAGGTGCCCGAGCTGGCTCGCCGGCTAGCAGCTGCTAAAAATCGCCACGACTGGACTGTGCAGCGCAGTCACGGCGAGCAACGCTTCCAGCACGATCTATTGAGTCGCGATTGGGACGTCACCAGCGTCGTCTATCGCACCCCCCACGTCGTCCTCAGCTCGGCACAGGATTATCGAAGCGGCTTGCCTGGTCTGCAAGAACACACCTGGGGTGCGACGCTCGGCCCCGAGGCGCAGATTTTCGTCACCCATCCGCCGAACTGTTCGATCGACGGCTCTTCGCGTCCGAATCAATGGGCGGGCAATCGCGTCTTGCCGCGGGTACGCCAACATCGCGAGGTGCTATTGGTCGTCCACCATTGGCCGATAGACGACCCGATGGGTTACACGCATGCATGGTTTCCGACCGCGCACCTGGATGAATGGACCAGCCACGGTGATTGGCTGGCTGCCAGGGTCGGGGACGGCTACGTGGCCATCGGTGCCCCCGGTGGCCTCCGGCTGGCCGTCAGCGGACCCAATGCGCAAAGCGAGGTACGCACCAAGCGTTCTGAACGCAGTGCCGGGGGAAGCTGTTGGGCCTGCATTGTCGGGTCTGGTGACGGCGCTACTGGTTTTCATGGCTTCGTCCACGAACTGCCCGAGTTAGGCGGTCAATTCGGTGAGCGAATCGAGTTGCGCTGGGAAGGCCACGACTACGAGTTGAGCTGGACCGGGCCGTTCTTGATCGACGGACGCAGCCCGGACCTAGTCGACGGGAAAATCACCGCACCCGATCTCTTGATGTCGAATTTCACCCGCACCGAAGCCGACGAGTTGATCTACCAATTGGGCGAGGACGAATACCGCATTCCGCTCCGCTAGGGGTCGGATTCAGAGGATCGGTCACGCCATTTAGGCGAAATATCACTGGCCACCGCCAGCTTGAGGGGACGGCTCATGGCTTCGGGATGTCCGCCTAGCCCGCAGCCGTGCCTCGCTTTTCGCTAGCTAGGCAGCGCTTGGCAGCAGCAGTGTGGGCTAGGCCGATCCGCAACTCAACAAGCAGGCTAGATCCCCCAGCCCAGCGCTGCGCGCAATTTTTTGTCAGTCGCTTGAGTTATCGTCACTGACGTGAGCCAGCTCAGCACCACATCGCCGTCCGCCGCGCCGCGGATGCAGCTACGCTGCGCTGACGCCAGACCATTTCGCCGTCGGCTCTCAGCCGACTGGCCCGTCGTCCTGTTGAGTCTCTTCGTGACCCTCAGCTTGCTCACTGCCTGCACGACCGGTCCGCAGCGTCCGGCGCCCAGCCCAGACGGCTATCAAGCGCTGGCGGCAGACTTGGCTGCCGCCCTGCAAAGCGGCGACTTCAGCGGACTAGCGATTGACGGTGACCCGCAGGCAGCGCTCAAGGAATACCAAGACGCTACCGAGACGATGCGAGGCACGCTGCCCACGTCGGTCAGTGTCGGGGAGATCCGACCTGACGGTAAGCATGCGATAGCCAACTTGAACCAAAGCTATGACTTCGGCAACGGCAGCTGGGCGTTCACCTCGAGCGCGGAATTTCGCTACGCCGAGTCGGCCAAGAGCTGGCGGGTGGTGTGGCGGCCGTCGATAATTCATCCCGAACTGACTGAGCAAACCAGGCTCGTGCACGATCGGGTGGCCCCGCGGCGAGGAAATATCGTGGACCGCAACGGTAAGGCGATCGTCGAATACCGTCCGGTTTACGAAGTCGGCATCGACAAGACGAAAATCCCACCCGAACAGGCCGCTGATTCGGCCCGCGCGCTAGCTGAACTGGTCAAGATCGACGCTGACGGATATGCCGCGCAGGTCGCAGCTTCTGGGCCGCAGGCTTTCGTGCTAGCGATCACGCTGCGGGCAGGGCAGGTGCCAGAACAGATTGACGCTATTCCTGGGGCGGTGGCGCTCGGCACCTCCTTGCCATTAGCGCCCACGGCGAGCTTCGCACGTAATCTACTCGGCAGCGTCGCGCAGGCCAGCGCAGAAGACGTCGCCAACAGCGGCGGAAAGATCAAAGCCGGGGACCTCGTTGGCCAATATGGTCTGCAGCGCAGCCAAGACGCTGTGCTGCGTGGTACACCTGGGCACACCATCACGCTGAACTATCGGCCGGGCGCGAAGCCTGCGGGCAAACCAGCGACGCCCACTGCACAGCCCAGCAAAGCGACGACGCCTAGCTCGGTGCAGACGCCGATCAGCATTCCGGCCACCTTGTTCTCTTTGGCGCCAGTCAATGGAAAGCAGTTGCAGCTGACCCTGGACATGGATCTACAGGCAAAGCTCGAAGACGAGATGACCCGACGCAGCGGCATCGTCACCGCGACCATGATCGACGTGCAAAGCGGCGGCATCCTCGCGACGGCGAACTCGGGGGACCAAAATGGCATGCTGCTCAGCACGACCGGCCGATACGCACCTGGCTCGACTTTGAAAGTCGCGTCATCGCTTGCCTATCTGCGCCGCGGATTGACCCCTGATTCCACTGTCTTGTGTTCGGGAACGACGATCGTCAATGGCCGGGAAATCGCCAACCACCCCGGCTATCCCGAATCCAAGGTGGGCTGGGTGCCATTACGCGAGGCCCTGGTCGATTCCTGCAATACCGCATTCGTCAACGGCAAGTTCAGTGCAGCTGAGTTGGCGAGCGCTGCCGCCAGCCTCGGCGTCGGCGTCGACTATGACATCGGTTTCGACGCCTTCTTCGGTCAAGTGCCAATGAGTGAGGACCCGATCGTGCGGGCCGCGAATTCCTTCGGACAAGGCGACACGCTGATGTCGTCGATGGCTTCAGCGGGCATGTCAGCGTCGGTCGCGGCCGGCCGCACCGTCATTCCGCATCTCATCTATGACCAGGTGCCGAGCTCGAGTGCGCAACCTTTGACGCCGACCGAAGCCGCGCAACTGCAAGACATGATGAAAGCCGTCGTCGATCGCGGCACCGCGGATCATTACAAGCCGTGGTTGATCGGCGGCAAGACCGGCTCGGCAGAATTCAACGTCGGCGATGCGGTGCATGCACACGCCTGGATCACCGGTTACAACGAACGCGCGGCAATTTCGATCATGGATTATGACGGCGGCACGATCTTTCAGTTCTTCCCGATCTTCGACACCCTGCTGAAATGACCGCTACGGGATGCTTCGGTCATCAGCCATGCCATCAAGTGCTGGCCGAGCTCGCCAGCGGCTCCTAATCTAGGCTCGTGACACCCGTGCAGATCACTTTCGAATGGCCACACACCTTCATCGAACTCGTGCTCATCATCGCGATCGCGATCACAGCACGCTGGGCCGCTAATTGGCTGATCAAGCAAATCGTCAAAGCGGCGACCAGGAAGCCCGAAGAATTGCAGCAAAGTCTCGGCAAACACGCCGGAACCGTCGTCTCATTTGCGCTGCCAAATTCGGCACGTCAAGCCCACCGGACGCGCACCTTGGGCACTTTAATGCGCTCATTCGCCGACATCTTGATCGTCGTAGTGACGATCTTGTCGATTCTGCGCTCGCTCAATTTGGACGTCACACCCGCCTTAGCTAGCGCCGGCATCGGTGGTCTAGCGATTGGTTTTGGCGCGCAAAGCCTGATTCGCGATGTCATTTCCGGTGCCTTTTTGATCTTTGAAGATCAGTACGGGGTTGGTGACTACATTTCCGTCGGCGATAAATCCGGCACTGTGTTGAATGTCGCACTACGGATCACCCAGATCCAAGACGACTCCGGCCAGATTTGGTATATCCGCAATGGCGAGATCACTCGCTTGGGCAATATGTCGCAGGGTTGGTCGTCTGTCATCGTCAAAATCCCGGTCGCGATTAGCGAAGATCCATATAAGGTGATCACCGCGCTGAGCCGCGTCTGTGACGACTTGAACGCCGATGAGTCGCTCAATTTGCCGCTGCTAGAACCGGCTAAAGTGTTGGGCTTGACCGCTTTCGATTCGACGACGGCAACCTATGGCGTGTTGCTGAAGACTCCCGGCAATCAGCAGTGGGCCGCAGAACGTGCCGTCCGTGGCCGCGCGATGGCGCTATTCGCCCAAGGCGAGATCCAAACCCCGAAGGTATTGCTCGATTCGGATAGCCAACCAGACCTGGTTACTGGCGAACTCGCCGCGCCCCGCAATAATCCCTAGTCAATTCGTCTTCTAGCCAGCTGTCAGATCGCCTCTCGGTGACAGCCTGCATCCGAAGGACTAGACTGATGACACTCACGAAGGGGAATCGGGTGCGAATCCCGGACTGTCCCGCAGCCGTGACGGACGTCAACGCGCGACGTTCTAAGTCGGAATGCCTGAGTGAATGACTGACAAACAACAGAACCGTCGTGGCTCGCGGATTTGTTGACTGGCCTTTCGGCGTCAACGCAACTCCCAGCCGTCGAAAGGATCCCAGATGATTGACAAGCGCCTCGTCTCGCGCGCCGCAGCCGTCGTCTTGGCGGCAGGCCTCGTACTCCCTCCGCTGACCGCAGGCAACGCTGCGTTCGCCGCGCCTGCCGCGCAGCCGGCCATCGTCGGGGCAGCACCCGCCGGCCCGGTCGGTGACGCCAAGATCGCCCACCCTGACGAAGCCAAGAAGGCTGCCGAATGGTTGGCTGGCCAGTTCGTTGATGGCAAATATCTGCTCGATTTCACCGGTGAGAATGCAGATGTCGGCAACACCATCGATGGCATCTTGGCGCTCATTTCGGCTGACGCACAGCCAGCGGTAGTCGAGTCGGCTACTGCATGGGTCAAGTCACAGGTGGCTGGCTATCTGAATCCCCCAGCTGCCGATGAGGCAACTAAGCCCAATCCCTCCGGCAAGGCTGCCCGCGTCGTGCTGCTCGCAGATACGCTCGGCGAAGACGCTAAGACTTTTGGCGGCGTCGATGCGGTCAAGATCTTGAAAGAAAATGCTCCTAAGCTCGAGGACGATCCGTATAGCTCCGCGCTGGCAGTGATCGCGCTGACCCGCATCGGTGAACTGTCGAAGGACGCCGTCCAGCCGCTGCTGGATACCCAAAAGCAAGAGGGCCCGGATGCGGGCGCACTGGCCTATCCTCCTTCGCAATGGGGCGACGGCATCAGCGCCGACTCCACAGCGGTCGGCTTGGAAGCGCTGCTCGTGGCTGATGAACCGGAAGCCGCTACCGCAGCGAAGTCCTGGCTGCTCGCCAAGATGACCGAGGACGGCTACTGGGGGGAATACTCACAGGCCAATACCACCGGTCTGGTGATTCCTGCCCTCAACGCGGCTGGTGTCGACACCTCTAAGTCGCAGCGCTGGCTGCTGAGTAAGCAGCTTGCAGACGGCTCCTACGGCGCGACTCTCGATGCCACTGAAGGTCAGGCTTATGCGACCGCGCAAGCGATCTACGGTCTGACGGGTCGCTCCTACTCGACTAACGCGTTGCTCCCTGCAGCGATCTCAGTGCCGAAGCTCTATGCAGCTGCCAACGCCTATCCGGACGCTTCGAAGAAGACGGCGGACTTCATCGCTAGAGAATTTGAAGATCAGCCAGCACTAACAGGCTGGAGCGGCCAGCCGAGCGTCGGTTCAACTGTTGACGCGCTTTATGCATTGGTTTCCGATGGCACGCAGCAGGATCTGGTCAAAAAGTCCATGGCCTGGCTCGCCACCGAAGAAAATGTCAATGCCTATCTGCCCGCTGAGGGTAATGCCGCAGGCGCCGCTGCCAAGCTCGCGATCCTCGCTGACGCCACCGGCGCCGACCCGCAGAACTTCGGCGGGCGAGACCTCGTGCAGCTAATCCAAAAAGACGGCGCCAAGTTATCCAAGAACGCTTGGAACTCGGCGCTTGCCGTCATTGCACTGGCCCGCGTGGATGCACTGACCGACACTGTGTTGAATCCCCTGCTCAAAGCCCAGTTGAGCGACGGAAGCTTCGGCTGGGGCACTCAGGGAGACGTGGATTACACCGCTGTCGCGCTTGAGGCGCTCGCTGCAGCTGGCCAAACTGAGCCAGCCGCCCGAGCCAAGGCTTGGCTGGAGCAGAATCTGAATGAAGAGGGATATTGGAGCGTCCAGTTCTCGCCGAATAACTCTGCTGGTATCGCCATTCCAGCGGTCAAACTAGCTGGCGGTGATGTCACCAAGCCACAGCAGTGGATCGCTAGCCGCCAGTTGGCCAGCGGCGCGTTCAGCAACACTAAGGACGGCACCAATGACGACATGCTGGCCAGCGTGCAGGCGATGTTTGGCCTGACCGGTCGGGGTTACGCGACGCTGGGCAAGCCAATGGCTCCCGCCCCAACTCCAACTCCCGCCCCGGCGTTCACGGAAAGTGGCGCCATTGGCTCCTACGTCAATAGTGCTCGTGAAACCTTTGGTAAGGCGATTAGCGACGAAACGACCGTCGACGGTGTGGCTTGGCAGGACTTCGAAAAGGGCCGCATCTACTGGACCCTGAGCGGCGGCATCGTGCCAGTGACCAATGCCTTCTACGCCACGATCAAGGCCAATCCGGATCTGGGCGCAGCCCGCGGCTGGGAAATCGTTCGCGCTGACGGTGCGGCTAGCCAACTGTTCGTTAACGGTGCGCTGGCTTGGCAACCGGGCCACGGGGTCTACACCACCACCGGCGCGATTCACGCTGCTTGGATGAATGCAGGCGGCGCGACTGGTTCATTCGGCTTGCCGACTAGCAAAGAAATCACACTCGGCGGCGGTAAGGTCGTCCAACACTTCGAGGGCGGCGACGCCTACTGGGCTCCCGGCGCGGGTGCGTGGTTCGTTTACCGCGGTAATAAGGCCGAGTGGGAGCGCTTGGACGGAATCAACGGTGCGCTCGGCGCTCCGACCGGTAACGAGGTCGACCTCGGTGGCAACGTCGTAGTGCAGACCTTTGAACATGGTCGCATCTACTGGTCACCGAACTACGGTGCTCGTGCAGTGCACGGCGGCATCTTGACGGCCTTCCTGAACGCCGGCGGTCACGACGTGCTCGGCGTCCCGAAGACCGGCGAATACGCGTTCGGCACCGGGGTTCGTCAGGAATTCGTGAAGGCGAACATCACCTGGCGATGAGCCAGGACGGCATTAAGAAGGACAAGTGACAAAGTATCGTCACCGGCTGGGGGGCTTAGTCGCCGCCTTCACGCTGGGCTTGCTGGCTGCCTTTAGCGGCCCGCAAGCCCAGCCGGCGGCGGCCGATGATCCGGCCGCTGAATGCATGGGCTCAGGCGGAATTTACGTTTACATCTTGTACGAGGGTTCATTGGTGACGCAGGGCTGCAGCACCGCCAACACCGGTTATCAGCGCATCAAACAGGTCACTTCCGTCGAGCAAACCGGCGGTTTCGTCTGCCGGATCGCTGGAATGCCGGAAAAGTGCATCGCTCCCCACTCGGGCATGAATGTCTATTGGACCTATTGGTGGTGGCGCGACGGCGCGTGGACGTACGCGAATCAAGGTGGCGGCTATCGAGGCATCCCAGGTACGGCTGAGGCGTGGAACTATTCAGCTGGGCAAATGCCTGGTTTAGTTCCACCAGCCCCACAAGCGCCTCAACCGAATCAGCCTGAGCAGCCACAGCAACCTGCCGAGAAACCACAGCAGCCCGAACCTCGGCAGCCCGAGACGCGTCCTGACCAGCCACAACGCCCGGCTGAACAGCCAAATCAACCTGATCGGCAGCCCAATCAACCTGAGCAACGTCCCGAGCAGCCTGCTCAAACCCAGCCGCAGGCTGATCAAAGCACTCAACCAGCCGAGCAGCCCAGCGCGACGTCACCGTCCGCCGCTGACGCGAGCGTCACCAGCGCTAGCGCCCCGCAATCTAACAGCAGCACGTCGCCGGCTTCGTCTGCCACTAGCGAGCCGTCGTCTACGACGACTGCTTTCGGCTATCCAATTGATGACGATCCCCGCAGCGGCACCCCGTGGGCGACGCTCGGTGTGTTGGCCGTGCTTGCGGGCGCTGGCGGCGGCTACCTGCTGTGGCGTAATCGCAAATGAGCCGTCCGATCACCCGCGGGATCGGCGACCGGCAGCCGACCCTGCTCACAGCTGGGCAGTCGGCCGAGTCGTCCCAAGCTGTGCCAGCGGGCCGGGCCGGCGCCCGATTGCATGCCTTCGCCTGGTGGGGTTGGGCGATCTGCGCGATGGTGGTGATGATGTGCAGCTACAACCCGCTGCTGATCGTCACCGCCGTGACGGCAGTCATCTTCGTCGTCTTGCAATGTCGCTCAACCGATCCATGGGCGAACTCACTCAAGGCCTATCTGTGGGCAGCTGTGATTGTGTTGGCGATCCGGCTGTTCTTCCAGCTGCTCGTCGGCGGCACCTTCGACACCGGTCAGGTCTTGATCCGGCTACCCGAGGTCCCGCTGCCGGATTGGATGGCGGGCATCCGGCTGGGCGGCGATCTGACGCTCGATGGCCTACTGTTCACGCTCTATGACGCGGGCCGACTGGCTGGTCTGTTGATCTGCGTCGGCGCCGCAAATGCCCTAGCCAATCCCAAACGCGCACTCAAATCTGTGCCGGCAGCCTTTCACCAAATCTCCACTGCCATCGTGATCGGCCTGACGCTGCTGCCCCAATTGATCGAATCTGGACGACGTATCAGCCGCGCCCGTCAACTGCGTGGCACGCCGACCAAATCATTGCGCGGGATGGTGTCACTATTCATTCCTGTGCTCGCTGACGGCGTCGACCGGTCGATGTCGCTAGCGGCGAGCATGGAATCTCGCGGCTACGGGGCGACCAAAGCCGGTGTCGATGAGCATGGCAAGACCATGCAATCGACGACATTGATCGCCGCCGCGCTGAGTTTGACCTTCGGCACCTTCGCGCTGCTGAGCGTCCCGAACGCTTGGCCGGCCGCACTGCTGATCGTGCTCGGCTTCCTGCTGGGCGGCATCGGCCTGCAGGCAGCAGGTCGCCGGCTGGCCGTCACCCGTTTTGACGCCGACCCTTGGCGACTCATCGAGACGGCAGTCGTGGGCTGCGGCATCGCAGCGATGGTCTTGGTGCTCGTCTTGAACGCGCACACCCCGGCGATGCGCACCTCGACGTCACCGGCACAATGGCCCGAACTGCCGCTGCCGATGTTGCTAATTCCTATTTTCTTGGCCTTGCCGGGGTTCTTCGCCCCGGCCCCCGCACGAGGAGCCCGCCGATGAGTGTCGAATTTCGCGCCGTGACGGCCCGCTATGTTGACGACGAGAAACTCCTAAAACCAGTCTTCGCGGATGCCACATTTACGATCCCACAAGGCGATTTGTGCCTGGTAGTGGGTCCCACCGGCGTCGGCAAATCGACGCTATTGCAGACCATGAATGGGCTGATGCCGCATTTCACCGGCGGCAATCTATCCGGCGAGGTGTTGATTGACGGACGAAGCACCCAAGACCACCGGCCACGAGATCTAGCCCAGACCGTCGGCTACGTCGGTCAAAATCCGATCACTGGATTCGTCACCGACACCGTCGTTGACGAGATCGCCTATGGCCTCGAACAGCTCGGATTGTCCCCGACGACGATGCGCAAACGAATTGAGGAGACCCTCGATCTGTTGGGCATCGCTGAGTTGCGCGATCGTCCACTGATCGAGCTGTCGGGCGGTCAGCAGCAGCGCGTCGCGATCGCTTCCGTGCTCGCTGCCCAGCCGCGGGTCTTGGTCTTGGACGAGCCGACCTCTGCGCTCGATCCCACTGCTGCCCAAGAAGTGCTCGCCGCCATCACCAATCTCGTGCATGACGTCGGACTCACTGTCGTCATGGCCGAGCATCGCCTCGAACGGGTCATGCAAGCCGCCGATTCTGCGCTGTGGTTGCCCGGCGATCAGAAGGTGCATTTCGGCCCGGCTGGCGAAATCTTGAACCGGGCCAAGATCGCCGCACCATTGAGCTTGATCGGTCATCAGTTGGGTTGGACGCAAAGCCCATTGAGCGTGCGCGAAGCTCGCCGGCGGATCCAGCAGGACGCCATCCAGATCCGTCCAGCTGTAACGGAGCAGACCGTGCCAAGCACCGCTGAGCCGGTGGTCACAGCCACCAATTTGACCGTCAGCTATGGCGAGCTGACCGCTGTGTCGGCTGTCGACGTCGAGCTGCGGCCAGGCGTCGTGAGCGTAGTCATGGGCCGCAATGGATCAGGGAAGTCGTCGTTGCTGTGGGCGCTGCAGGGTAGCCAGGCGAGCAGCGGTGGGTTGAACGTCGACGGCACCGATCCGCGCACACTCAGCCCTGAGCAGGCCAGCCAGCACGTCGCGTTGGTACCGCAAGCGGCAAATGACCTGCTTTATTTGGATTCGGTGGCAAAAGAATGCGCCCAATCAGACCAAGAATCTGGGGTCGCTGACGGCACTACCGCCGACTTGCTGCGTCAATTCGGAGCGGAGCTGGCGCCCGAACGGCATCCGCGGGACTTGTCTGAGGGTCAGCGGCTCAGCTTGGCGCTGGCGATCCAGCTAGCTGGCAGCCCCGCCGTCGTGCTCTTGGACGAACCCACCCGGGGCTTGGATTACGCCATGAAAGCCGAACTCGCTGACGTCATCGCGAGCCTGGCAGCCCAGGGCAAGGCCATCTTGGTAGCCACGCACGACGTGGAATTTGCGGCTGCTATCGCCGATGAGGTGCTCGTCATGGCTGGCGGTGACGTGATTGCGGCCGGCCCGACTCGGGAAATCTTGACTAGCTCTCCGTCGCTAGCGCCGCAGGCCGCGAAAGTCTGCTTCCCGTTGCCAATCTTGCTGCCGTCGGAGGTGCAGCGGCGATGACCACCACCGAGGAAGCCATCGAGAGCCGATCTACCACCGCCGGTCGAACCAGACTTCGTCCGTCCATGAGTTCGTCGCTGCTGCTCGCAATCACTGCGGTGCTGGGATTTTTTGCAATGACCTGGCCCCTATTCGTCCGTCCCGACGCAGCCCTGCTCGGCGAAAACTCGGTGCGCTCCAGCACTGCAGTGTTCATGATGGCTGGCTTGTTGGTAGTGCTATTGGCCTTGACGGTCGCCCAACTCAGCAACGAAGACCTTGACGTCAAGGCCGTCGCGATGTTGGGCGTGCTCACTGCCGTCGGGGCGGTGCTGCGTCCGTTGAGCGCGGGCACGGCCGGTATTGAACTTGTCTGGGCAATGATCATCCTGGGCGGACGAGTATTCGGCGCCGGTTTTGGTTTCTTGCTAGGCAATAGCACGCTGTTCGCGTCCGCACTGCTCACCGGCGGCGTCGGGCCGTGGCTGCCCTATCAAATGGTGGGTGCCGGTTTCGTTGGGCTCGGCGCTGGACTATTGCCGAAGCTACGCGGCGCCGGCGAGATCATCATGTTGGCGGTCTACGGCTTCGTCGCCGCGTTCTGCTACGGCGTGCTGCTCGACTTGGCTTTTTGGCCGTTCTATTTCAAAGGCACCGACGCGGCCTTCGATCCGAACGTCGGCATCGTCGAAAATCTGCACAGATTCCTGGTCGTCAACCTGGTCACCGGTATGGGCTGGAATCTCGGCCGAGCGATCACCAATGTCACCTTCATCGCGGTGCTCGGCCCAGCGATTCTCAAGGTGCTGCGTCGAGCCGCGCGGCGCGCCAGTTTCGACTAGCAGTAACGTCCTTCGGCGCCAGCTTCACGCTCCCATGGACGCGGCGTCGACTGTCGGAAAATCATCACTCAACGCCGAAAAGTCGAGAAAAACCACCAGCCACTAGCACGACCGATGATTTTGCGACATCCCTGCGAATCGCCACTCGAGGTCCTTGGAAGACCGCGGACTCTACCGCGGCGACTAGTACGTGCCGACCGGAACGAACCTCGGCTGCCATGTCGCAAAATCACCCCGGAACGCACAAAGTCCGGCCAGCAGTGCCCGCGCACGTCACAAAGCCATGATTTCCCGACATATCAGTGTCCTGCTGCCAAAGGAAGCAAAACCAGCCGCGAGAGCGGTGTCGGAAAATCACCGCTGAACGATCAAAACACCACGAAATCTGCCCGCACACGTCGCAAAGCGTGATTTTGCGACATCCCGTGCCGTTGGATTGCGCAGTCTTGTTTTCAGCAGCGCTCTTCGAGGCGCGGCGAGTCGGCTTTGTTTCAGCTGGCTGCGCCCCCTCGTCAGAGGTCTGCGTAGCTTCTTCAGTGGCCTTCGTCTTGCGCGTGGTCGTGACCTGCCTTCAGGAGTGGCAGCTCCGCGAGGCGAATGTCGGAAAATCAGCGGACGAGATGAGGGAGCAGCGCAATAGGCCAATTCCGAATCGCAAAACATGATTTTGCGACATCCGGGCTGGGGATGGTGGCACGCGTCTTCTGCGCTCCCGCGGCCGGCCGCTAGACTTTGCACTCGTGCCCGAAACCAATCAAGACCTGCAAGCCATGCTGCTGCGGGCATTAGCGCCAGCGGTTGACGTCATTGCGACGCTCGGCGCGGCCTACCAAGCAGCCGGGCATGAGTTATATCTGGTCGGCGGCTCGGTGCGTGACGCGCTACTAGGCGAGCTCGGCCACGATCTAGATTTCACTACCGACGCTCGCCCCGAACAGACGCTGGCGGTGCTGCGTCCGCTAGCCAGCGCGATCTGGGAAGTGGGCAAAGATTTCGGCACGATCTCTGCGCTCGTGCACGCGGATTCCGATGACGCCGCCCACCCCGGCTGGCAGGTCGAGATCACGACTTTCCGATCGGATGCCTACTCCCCCGATTCGCGTAAGCCAGCCGTGAAATACGGCGAACACATCGGCGAAGACCTAATTCGCCGGGACTTCACCGTCAACGCGATGGCGATTGACGTGACCGGTGCCGATCCGAACGCCTGGCGTTTTGTCGACCCATTGAATGGCCTCAAAGATCTCGAAGCGCGGCTGCTGCGCACCCCGACGGCCCCAGAGATTTCGTTTTCTGACGATCCACTGCGGATGATGCGCGCTGCCCGCTTCGCTAGTCAGCTGGGTTTCGATCTAGAACCGACGACCGCTGGGGCGCTGCCGGCGATGGCCGAACGCATCGACATCATCAGCGCTGAACGCGTCCGCGACGAGCTGACCAAACTGCTGCTCACCGATCAGCCACGCGCTGGGCTGAATATCTTGGTCGACTCAAAGATCGCCGACCGAGTCTTGCCCGAACTGCCCGCGATGCGTCTTGAGACCGACGAACACATGCGTCACAAGGACGTCTACGAGCATTCACTGACGGTGCTCGATCAAGCGATCGACTTGGAGAAGTCCCGCGATCTGGTCGACGGCAAACCCAATCCGGACCATCAACCCGACTTGATCGTCCGGCTCGCGGCCCTGCTGCACGACATCGGTAAACCTCGCACCCGGGCGCTGGACGGCGGCAAAGTCACCTTTCACCACCACGATGTCGTGGGCGCCAAGATGGCCAAGAAGCGGCTGCGTGCGTTGCGATATTCCAATGAAATCGTGGCCGCCGTCAGCCAGCTGATCGAGCAGCACCTGCGCTTCCACGGCTACGCCGAGGGCAGCTCCGGCGGCGCCTCGTCAGGTTGGACGGATTCCGCAGTGCGCCGATATGTCCGTGACGCCGGAGACCAGCTCGAGCGGCTGCACATCTTGACCCGCTCGGATTGCACGACCCGGAATCAGCGCAAAGCCGACCGGCTGCGCCGTGCCTATGACGAGCTGGAATTCCGCATTGACGAACTCGCCGCCCAAGAAGAGCTAGACGCGATGCGTCCAGACTTGAATGGCGACCAGATCATCGAACTGCTCGGCATCAAGCCTGGTCCAGTAGTCGGTAAGGCCTACAAGTTCCTGCTCGAGCGGCGCATGGATGACGGCCCGCTGGGCGAAGAACGTGCCCGATCCGAACTACTCGATTGGTGGCGCCACCAACCCGAGAATCCCGAAAATACTGGGGATGACCAGTGAACAATAACGACGAAGATCTGATCAACATCGACGGCATCGATCGCGTATTCAGCCGCCGTCGCATGCTCATCGTGCTTTTGATGCCGCTGGTCTTAGGCATGATGAGCATCAGTGCGATCAATGTCGCGTTGACGGCGATCGAGCAAGGCATCGGAGCTAGTGCCAGCCAGATTCAGTGGCTACTCAGCGGCTACGCCTTGACCTTCGGCATCGTCCTCGTCGCCGCCGGGCGCATCGGGGACGTGCTTGGCCGCGGCGCACTATTCGTCATCGGCATGACGATCTTTGGCTGCGCATCGCTAGCTTGTGGGCTTTCCAATGACCCGAATCTGCTGAACGCAGCTCGCTTCGTCCAGGGCCTGGGGACGGGCCTAGCCGCACCGCAATCCAATGGCATGATCGTGCAATATTTCGCTGGCCAAGCCCGAGCCCGCGCCTTCGCATTGTTCGGCCTGGCGGTCTCGGTCGGCGTCTCAATCGGGCCGGTGCTGACAGGTTTCTTGATCGGCACGTTCGGTCCGCAGGTCGGCTGGCGGGCGTCATTTCTTATCAATTTCCCGCTGGCATTGCTGACGGTCGTGCTGGCGCTTTGCTGGTTCCCCTTCGAGACCGAACGACGCACCCGAGCGGCCCGCCGCGCCGGCACCCACGTACGCCAAAAGATCGACCTAGACCCGATTGGCATGATCGTGTTGATGGTCGCGGTGCTCGGCATCATGGTGCCCTTCATGCTGCGCACCAGCGTCGCATGGCTGCTGCTGCCCGCCGGGCTGGCGATCTTGGCCGGTTGGATCAGCTGGGAGCGGGCTTATAAGCGCCGCGGCCGCGCCCCGATGGTCGATCTGGACCTATTCAAGATCAAATCCTTCACCAATGCCACCGCCGTCGGTGCGGTCAACTTCCTCGGTTCGACGAGCATCTTCATGGTCTTGATGCTGTTCATGCAGCAGGGCCTGCAAGCCAGCGCGATGCAGACCGGGCTGATCGGTCTGCCGAACGCTTTCATCTCCGCGATCGGCGCCCTTTGGGCCGGCAAGCATGTGCTGCGCAAAGGCCGGACGCTGAGCATCTGGGGCATGGCCTTGAGCGTCATCACGATGGTGCTGCTGATTGCGGTGACCGGCTTGGTGGCTGACGGCAAGCTCAACGTCTGGTGGATGGGCGTCATCTTGATGATCCAAGGTTGGGGTATCGGCATGTTCGGCGCCTGCAACCAGACGCTAAGCCAGCTCGAGATCGTGCCAGCCGTCGCCGGCACCGCGGGCGGCGTCAAGCAGACGGCTGAACGCACCGCGACCGCGATCGGTAACGCGATGATGAGCTCGATCATCTTCTCTGCGCTCCCGCTGGGCTGGGTCACGGCTACCCGATTGGCGTACGGCGCGATCGCACTGATCTTGACCGTCTGCATGCTCCTGGCCATCTACGACCTACGCGCCCTGGGTGATCCCGGGCGCGGCGATAGCCGAGCCGCCGCGTGAACCAAACAACGACCGAAGACCTGACGATCAACGGTCGACGCGTCAGTGTTCCTGGCGTCGATCGGACATTCCACCGCGGCGCGATGCTCGCGGTGCTGTTGATTCCGTTCGCGATGAGCCAGATGTCGATGAGCTCAATCAATGTCGCGGTGCCCGCGATCACCCAAGGGCTGGGCGCCAGCCAGCAGGCAATTCAGTTGCTCATCTCCGGCTATGTGTTGATGTTCGGCGTGGTGCTCGTAGCCGCCGGCCGCATCGGTGACGTACTTGGCCGCTGCGCGACATTCATCGCCGGCGTGACGATCTTCGCTTGTGCCTCGCTAGTCAGCGCGCTAGCTCCAGACGCGATGACGTTGACGGTCGCCCGCTTCGTGCAAGGCATCGGATCTGGGCTGGCCGCGCCGCAAACCAATGGCATGATCGTGCAATATTTTTCCGGCCAAGCCCGGGCGCGCGCCTTCGCCTGGTGGGGGCCGACGGTCTCGCTATCGATCTCGCTTGGCCCAGTGATCACCGGAGCTTTCATCAACGCTCTCGGCCCCGAACGCGGCTGGCGAGCGTCCTTCTTCTGGAATGTGCCGTTGGGCATCTTGGCGATCGTATTAGCGATCTGGCTGCTGCCTTTCGAGCAGGAACGAGCCCGTCGAGCAGCACGCCGCGAGCCGCCAGCCATGACCCGCCGCAGGCTCGACCTCGATCCCGTCGGCATGCTGCTGTTGACGGCCACGGTGCTGGCGATCATGTTGCCCTTCATCATCCGTCGGGCTTCGGCCTGGTGGCTGTTGCTGGGCGGGATCGTGGGCCTGATCGGGTGGGTCGCTTGGGAGCGTCGCTATCGTGCCCGCGGTGGATCGCCGATGGTCGATTTGAGCCTCTTCCAGCGCCGCTCATTCTCCCATGCCATCGCGATCTCAGCCGTCAGCTTCATGGCGGCGCCGGCACTGCTGTTGATCATTCCGCTGTTCGTCCAACAAGCCGCTGGCGTCCAAGCTTTCCAAGCCGGCCTGATCGGAGTACCGAATGCGCTCGCAGTGGCTGTCGCGTCATTCATCGCTGGTCGTCAGGTGCTGCGTCGCGGCCGCCGAAATAGCGTGCTGGCCCAGGTCATCAACATTTCTGGGGTGCTGCTGATCATGGCTCTGGTGACGCCGATCGCCGACGGCGAGCTCAGCTTCTGGTGGCTCGCGCTGGCCGCGATCATCCCCGGCTTTGGCGTCGGACTGCTCAATGCCAGCAATCTGACGCTGGCCCAACTCGAGGTACCACGCGAAATTGGCGCTACCGCGGGCGGGGTCAAGCAAACCTGCGAACGCATCGGCACCGCCATCGGCCAAGCCATGCTCACCGGACTGCTGTTTTCGACGATGACCAGCGGCTGGGTGCCGGCGATGGTGCTGACCTTGGGTGCGATCATCGCGATCTTCGTCATTTCGCTCGGCTTAGCCGGCTATGACCTGCGTTCCCAAGGCGAACCGCAGGGTCGGTCTGCGTAAACTTGCGAAGGTGACTGTCCGTCGTCGAGCGCGCCATCAGCTTGCTGAACCGCGACGAATTGAGCACGCAGCCACTCGGCGCGACGCGATATCTCGGCTACCTTGGCCGATCCCGCGCGCCGCAATTTGGCTGATCACGCTTTTTTTGATGATGGCTACGATCATCACCGGATCGCCAGCCCGCGCTGAGCAGACCGATCCGCTGCAGGTCAGCGTCACCGAGATTTCGCCGGGCCTGCTGGGCACCAGCGGTGAACTGGTCATTTCGGGCACCGTCACCAACACCAGCGACGCAACCATCGACGAGGTCAACGTTCAACTATGGCGAGACGCCACCGGGCTACGCACAGCCGCCGCCTTGCAGCGTGCTGAAAACTCGGTCGCTGGCGGAGGTGACCTCAGCCAGGCGCCTGGCGCGCTGGCGACGATTGGCGACCTTGGGCCCGGACAGAGCGGCAAATTTCAGGTGCGTGCCAGTCTCGACCCAAGCCAGGCCAGTGATCAACTGTGGCTTGAGCAGCCAGACGCTGCCTACCGGGTCGGCGTCGAAGCTCGCTCGGGACTCAATCCAACGTTGCTAGGCGCTAACCGCTTCTTGATGGCACATCCGGGCCCTCGAGCCCGCACTGATGTAGCGCTGCTGGTCGAGATCTCCAGCCCGCCAATGCGGTTGCTGCGTGCTGATGGCACGTGGACCATCAGTGACTATCGCGTGCTCGATGATTTGGCTGATCGGGTCGCAAATCTGTTGACTCGAGCCGAACAAAGTGGCGTCAATGTCGTCATCGACCCGATGCTCTATGACGATATCGAGCTGCTGGCTAGCAGCGGCCAGATCGCTGGGCAGCCGTTGAGCCAGACGCAGTCCGAGTTGGTCAAGACTTCATTGCTTCGCATGCAGCGGCTGATCGAGTCCGGCCGGGCATATCGGACGCTATATGGCTCCCCGGACGTCCTAAATTTTCTCTCGACAGCGAGCGGGGCGGAGCAATTGCGGCTGCTCGCAGCCCTGCCAGATAGCCATGCGATGCGTAAGCTGCCGCTGTTCATTGCCCCTGCTGACGGCCAAGGCAGCGCCGCATTGGCTGAATCTGTCGCCCAGCTCGGTGTGCCGACGAAGTTGGCGGTGACCAATGCCCGAGCTGGCTGTGCGTCGATGAGATTGCTAGCCGATGGTGTTGACCTCTTGTTGGTCCCAGATCGAGTGGCGGACTCCCCTGCCGTGGCACGCAGCCAACGCACGGCGCAGCTGCTGGTAGCTGGACTCAGCGGCACCCCCACCGCAGCCCTCAGCGGGGATGCAGATGAGATCGCCGCTTGGCAATCACACAACTGGCTCAAATCAATCGATTTGTCGACGATCCCGCCGGTTGACTGTGGCGCGGTGAGTTGGCATCCGCCTGCCGACACAAGCGACGGCGACGCGCGCCCCGGGCAGTCCCGAGAACTGTTAACCCTCGCAGCCACCTGGGCCGCGCTGACCGATCACAGCCCGCAACTGGAGGCCATTAATCGCGTGCTATCGGGCGGGGTCTGGTCGCAATCATGGCGCGCTGATGACGCACGAGCCTCCTGGGTCGCCGCGAATGGCGCCTCGTTACAGGCTTACGGGCAACCCGGTGCGCTGCGGCTGCGGGTGCCCAATTCGGTCACCACCAGCGCTGATGACAATGTGCTGCCGGTGACCGTCGTCAGCTCCCTGGATGTGCCGGTGACGGTCAAAGTGCACTTCGATTCGACCAATCCGCAACGCATTTCGATCCCCGACTCCGAACCCTTCCAGGTGCGTCCCGGTGAGTCGACGACCATCCGGGTCCGGCCACACTCGCAGGCCAATGGCACCGTCGCGATCTTCGCGCAATTGGTCAGCGTCGACGGTCACGAAATCGGTGAGCCAGTGGAATTCAATGTGCAAGCGACCCAAGCCGGGAAAGTGGGTTGGATCATCATCGTGGTATCCGGCATCGTGCTTTTGACGACGACCGCTTGGCGAGTGCGTCAGGTCCGCGCCAAGCAGCACCGCTAGGCTGCATGCCTAAAGGAGGCGAACGCATGGTTGACGAGGGGCTTTGGGATGACGTGCATCCAGTGCCGCCGCGTCCTGTGGTGCAAGCTAGCCCCGGCATGCTGCTAGCTGATCGCTACGAGCTTGATCTGTTGATCGCCAATTGGCCACAAACCGACGCCGACGGCCATCCCCTGCCCGGTGGGAAATTGATCACCAGCTGGCAGGCCACCGATAAGACCTTGTCGCGCAGCGTCTTGATGCACCTAATGGCCCCGGACGATCCGCGTACCCCGCAGACCTTGAATGCCGCCCGTCAGGCGGCCGTCAGCAATGACGCGCGTTTTCTGCGCGTGCTGGACGCGATGGATTCCTCGGCCCAAGATCCGTTCTGTTTCGTCGTCAGCGAGCTGCCGCCTGGCAAATCACTGCGCGCGCTGCTCAATCAAGCTGACGGCGGACTCGGCAATGCCGAGGCGGCCTTCGTCATCCAGCAGCTATGTGACGCGCTGGCGCCGATGCACGAACAGGGCAAATTCCATCTTTGCCTGCGCCCCGAGTCAGTGATGATCAGCGATGTCGGTGACGTCAAGATCTTGGGTTTCTTGGTCGAGGCAGCGGTCCGTGACTTGCCGACGCGCAAGCTAGCCCTCGAGGAGCAGCGCCGGCTAGACATGCACCGAGTCGGTGCGTTGCTTTACGCATGTCTGACTGGCTATTGGCCGGTGCCGCTCGATCAGCCGCAGCGCGTCACCTACGGTCTGGCGCCCGCTCCCTTGCAGGGCCTACCGGGAGCCCAGACACGCATCGCGCCGCATGCTTTGAACGCCAAAGTGCATCCGTCGCTTTCGTCGATCGCGATGAAATTGCTCGCCGCCGATGATGAAAACGCTCAAGTCAGCGCAGCAGCGACGTCCTCAGCACTGCTGCGCTTGCTAGGCAACAGCGAGCCGCAGGACGCCCTGGCAGCTCGGGTCAGCGGACGAGACATAGCTCCCGCTTCGGACGAACTGAGTCAAGACGAGCAGCCCACTGCAGTATTGGCGGCGGTAGAGGACACCGTCGACCTCGAGACGACGCAGACGATGGCCGTCACCAGCATGATCGCAGCCGACGACGGCGACGAAGAACCAGCCGTCGATGACGACCAAGACACCGAGCAGCAAGCCGCTACGCCCTTGCAGCGCAGCTCTGCCGAGCCAGTAAAAGCCTCCCCGTCACAGGCACAATTAGATCGACGTGCGAAGCAACACCGACAGCGAACCTTGATCGGGCTGATCGCGTTCATCTTGATCTCGCTGCTGATCTTGCAAATGAATTCCTGCCGGACGGGGACCTCCGGCGAGCGGCCGGAGAAGTCTCGCAAGCCGGCGGCGAGTGCGACTGCGGCCCAGCAGCTGCAGATCGCTGCCGCGACGGACTTCGATCCGCGAGCAGATGGCGGCGAGGAGGACGAGAACAAACAACTCGTGCCCTTGATGCATGACGGCGATCCTTCGACGGCATGGCGCACCTGGACCTATTTCAACAATCCCAATTTTGGCCGGCTCAAGCCTGGCGCCGGCGTGCTGATCGATCTCGGTGCGCCCAAGCAGCTCGCCTACGTCAACCTGCTGCTCGAGACCGAGCCGACCGAGGTGCAGATCATGGTGCCTGCTGACGATCCCAACGCCGACCAACCGCCGGTGGACAGCGTCAACCAGTGGCGGGTCGTGAGCCGAAATGACGCTGCGGGACGCGAGGTACAGCTGGAAGTCAGCGAGCAGGTGACCAGCCGCTGGGTCTTGATCTACTTCACCAAACTGCCCGCGATCGAGACCGATCGCTATCGCACTGGCATCTTCGAAGCGCAGGTCTTCGGCCGCTGATCAACCTGCGAATCTCGCAGATTCATGCAATAGACAGCGGCTTTGTTGTGCGTCGAGTTAGGCGTCGGGTTGAGCCGTCTAGGACAATGGAGACCGACCCACTCAGGAGATGAAGATGATCCAAGCGTTGACCCTGCCCGATTTGAACGCGCGCCCCGAACCGACCGAGCAAACCGGTGACGGCGAGCTGCGCGAGGTCATCATCATCGGCAGCGGACCGGCCGGCTACACTGCCGCGATCTACGCTGCGCGCGCCCAGCTGCGTCCGTTGGTCTTTGAGGGAGCTCTCACCGCTGGTGGCGCGCTGATGAACACCACTGAGGTGGAAAACTTCCCGGGCTTCGAAGACGGCATCATGGGGCCAGATCTAATGGCCAATATGCGCGCTCAAGCTGAACGCTTCGGCGCTGAATTGGTCGCTGATGACGTCACTTCGGTCGATCTGACCGGCGCGATCAAATCGGTGACGGATTCTGCTGGCACGAAATATCGCGCTAAGGCAGTGATCTTGGCCACTGGTTCGGCCTATCGCAAGCTCGGCTTGGATGTCGAAGACGAGTATTCCGGCAAGGGCGTCTCGTGGTGTGCGACCTGTGACGGCTTCTTCTACAAGGGGCAAGACATCGCTGTGGTCGGTGGCGGCGATTCGGCAGTCGAGGAAGCTACCTTCTTGACCCGCTTTGCGAATTCGGTGACTTTAATTCACCGTCGTGATCAGCTGCGCGCGTCCAAGATCATGGTTGACCGCGCGATGAACGATCCGAAGATCAGGTTCGAGTGGAATGCTGAGGTCGTCGACATGCACGGCGAGCCAAATCTGCAATCCGTGACGCTGCGTGACACGCACTCTGGTCAGACTCGCGGGCTCGCGGTGACGGGGCTGTTCGAGGCGATCGGTCACATTCCGCGTTCGGAATTGTTCGTCGGTCAGGTGCACTTGGATGACGCGGGCTACGTGTTGGTCGACGCGAACAGCTCGAATACCAATCTGCCGGGCGTCTTTGCTTGTGGTGACCTCGTTGACCACACTTATCGGCAGGCCATCACCGCCGCTGGTTCAGGTTGCAAAGCTGCTTTGGACGCCGAGCGCTACCTCGCTGGACTTGAGGACCTAGCTCAGCTAGCCAATGAATCCTGAGATCCACTCGCACCCGACCCCCTATCTCAAAATCAGTTGAACCAAGGAGAAGATCATGGCTGTTTCTGCTGTCACTGACGCGACCTTCAAACAAGAGGTCGTGCAATCCGAGCTGCCCGTCGTCGTCGACTACTGGGCCGACTGGTGCGCCCCGTGCCGCCAGCTCTCCCCCATCATCGATGAACTCGCCGAACAGTTCGCTGGTCAGGTCAAGTTCGTCAAGCTAGATACCAATGCCAATCCTGACGTGCCGATGCAGCAAGGCGTCATGGCGCTGCCGACGCTGCAATTTTGGGCTAAGGGCGAGGTCGTCAAGGTGCTGCAAGGCGGCAAGACCAAGGCTGCGCTCGTCAAGGCGGTCGAAGAAGCGATGCAGATCGCAGGCGTGCTCTGAGCTCCCTCGGGCACGGTTGACGCCAACGCTGAGTTTGACGCTTGAGCAGCTAAGGCCAGTGGCATGCGCCGCTGGCCTTTTGCTTGTCCAAATGTGCCGGATAGATCTTGTACGCCAATCCTCTCGCGACGCAGCGGCACTGCTGGAATGGGATCGCTTTGTCGACTTTTTGACTGGCAGCACGGAGCCGTTAGACCGCATCGTTGATGACGGATCGGACTATCTATGGCAGGACGGAATCAATGCAATCGCTCTGAGTAGGCAATATTCCCTAGTCATTGGCACGAATATCGCTACAGAAGTAAATAACTAACGCTATTTATCGACAAATATCTTTAGCGATTAATCAGCTATTAATAGTCCCATGATGCGCTGTAGGTCATCGGCGTCAGCAAATTCAATGGTGACGTGGCCCTTCCTGGCGCCCATCTTCACCTTGACGCGAGTATCGAGTCGATCTCCTAGTCGATCTGCAACAGCGATTGCGACTGGGTCGGGCGTGGCTACGGATCGACGACTAGGGATCGTCTGGGTGGGCGTCTCCCATAGGGTGACGGCCTCTTCGGTCGCTCGCACCGAGAGTCCTTCACTGACAATCCGCTGCGCCAACTGTTCCATCGAGTCTACGTCGCTCAATGCGAGCAAGGCACGGGCGTGCCCCGCGCTCAAGACGCCAGCAGCGACCCGTCGCTGCACCGAGGGCGGAAGTCGCAGCAAGCGTATCGTGTTAGCGATATGCGGACGGGACCGCTTGATGCGCTTGGCCAGTTCCTCTTGGCTGCAGCCAAAATCGTCCATCAGCTGCTGATACGCAGCCGCCTCTTCTAAGGGATTCAATTGCACGCGATGCAGGTTTTCCAACAACGCATCTCGCAAGAGATCTTCGTCATGAGTGCCGCGGACGATGGCCGGGATCTTCTTCAATCCAGCTAGCTGGTGGGCGCGCAAGCGCCGCTCCCCCATAATGAGCTCATAACCCTTGCCGGCTTCGCGGACGACGATCGGCTGCAGCAGGCCGACCTCTTTGATGGAGTCAGCCAGCTCAGCGAGCTCGTCCTCGTCAAAGACTTGGCGCGGCTGTTTCGGATTAGTCTTGATCTTGCTGACGGAGATGTCCTGGAAATAGCTCCCGTCAGGCATTGGCTGAGACTGAGCGCCGGAAGTTTGACCAGCGTCAGCCTTATCTTTGTGCGCTCGAACTGATTCGTCATGCTCGATGGGCTCGGCCGGCGGCTCTGTACGGGTGAATAGCTCCCCTAGGCCACGGCCTAAGCCTCCAGATTTCGTCGCCATCACTTTCCTCGTTTCGCAGTCGTCGCTGGCTTGGGTCCCCGGTCCATGATCTCTTTTGCCGCTTTGCGATAGGCCTTTGCGCCTACGGATTGCGGATCATAAGTCAAGACGGTTTGCCCATAGCTAGGCGCTTCACTCATTCTCACCGAACGTGGCACGATCGTCTGCAACATTTCGTCTGGGAAGTGTTTCTTTACCTCCGCGCCGACTTGGGTCGCTAGCTTCGTCCGCGCATCAAACATCGTCAAGAGCACGCCGGTGATCTCTAGATCTGGGTTCAATTCCTCTTTGACTAGGGAAATTGTCCGCATTAACGCGGTCAGACCCTCCAGTGCGTAATACTCAGCCTGGATTGGCACGATGACCTCAGTAGCCGCTACTAAAGCGTTCAATGTCAGCAGCCCGAGCGAAGGTGGGCAGTCGAAGATGACGAAATCCACGTCATTTTGAGCCTCATATTTCCGTAGTGCCTTGAGCATGCGCTGCTCTCTAGCGACTTGCGGCACCAGCTCGATCTCCGCGCCGGCTAGGTCAATCGTCGCGGGCAAGACGCGCAAGTTGTCTGATTCCGGCGACAGGGCAGCGTGCTGTTCGATTGGATCTTGCTCAAGTAGCACCTCGTAGCTGCCCGGAGTCCCGCTGCGGTGCTCGATTCCCAGTGCAGTGGACGCATTTCCTTGAGGATCCAGATCGCAGACGAGTACCTGTTGACCCTCTTGGGCGAGCGCGACGGCCAGATTTACCGCCGTGGTTGTCTTTCCAACGCCGCCTTTTTGATTCACTACGACCATCCGGCGCGGAAAAGCGTATGTTTCACGTGAAACGTCACTTCCGGCGCGTTGGTTCATCCCAGCTCCTACCCGTAATGGTCGACTTAAGACACTCCAACTCTACCGGCAGCCCGGCGAGCTTGTTTCACGTGAAACAGGGAGTGCGGATAGCGCTGGCTCGCCTCACTGTAATGAGCGAGGCCGCGACTTTCCCGCCTCGACGGCTCGCCAATCAAGGACGGCACAGGCGGGGTCTACGGCCTCTTCAGAAAAATAACTGCACTAACGGGCGAGCGTCAAGAAGGTAGCCACCACCCGGCGGTGAAGCGCGCCTATATAGCACATGCCATTTGGCATGGAGAGATCGGCACTAGCGGAATAGGAAAAAGCGGCAGCGTCAGAGACCCTCCGAAAGTTCACACAGAAAGGTTATGTCGATCTGATGACATAAGTTCAGTCGTTGAGTGACTGATGTTTCACGTGAAACATCAGCGCTTTCGAACACGGATCGCATAGGTCGGATCAGCCAGCGCATGAGCGCTAACTTCCAGCACCTCACCTTGCAAACCAAACGGAGATAACGAGGGCCGTGCTGCGTCCAGCTCGTCAGCTGCGGACTCGCCTTTGAGCGCGAGCAGCTCGCCGTCTGGAACAAATAGGGGAGTAGTCCAGGTGACGAGCTTGGGTAGGGGAGCCACAGCCCGAGCGGTGACTACATCAAAGGAATCTTGTAGATCTTCGGCGCGAGCGCGTACGACTGTCACACGATCACCTAGTCCCAACTCGTCGATGGCGAGATTGAGGAAGTCGGATCGCCGCAGCAGCGATTCAACTAGCGCCACCTGCAGATCTGGCCGAGCGATCGCTATCGGGATACCCGGTAGCCCAGCCCCCGAACCGACATCACAAAGACGAGCGTGCAGCGGAATCAGTTCAGCGATCGCGACACTGTTGATGACGTGCCGGGTCCAGATCCGCTCCGGCTCTCTCGGCCCAAGCAATCCCCAGTCAATACCTCTATTAACCAATATGTCGACATATCGGTTAATAACCTCAGTGTCCGGAAAGATTGCGTCGACCCACTGAGGTGGGTGTTCGACAGTCACGACGTCTGCGTTCAGGCGTCGGCTTTGGAAATGACGACGCGACGCTGCGGTTCCTCACCCTCAGATTCCGAGATGAGCCCAGCAGCCGCGACGATGTCGTGCACTATCTTGCGCTCAAAAGGATTCATCGGCGTCAAACGCACCGGTTCGGCGTTCGCATTGACCTCAGCGATCGCCTCTTGAGCCAATGCCGTCAGCTCGTGACGACGCTTCTCCCGATGCCCAGCGACGTCCAACATCAGGCGACTGCGATGCCCAGTCTCGGTCATGACGGCCAGCCGTGCGAGCTCTTGCAAGGCGTCTAAAACCTCGCCATCGCTTCCGACCAGCAAGTCCGAATCAGTGATGATCGAGACATGCGCACGGTCGCCCTCGGTATAAATATCGATGTCGCCATCTAGATCAGCGATTTCCAGCAGCTCTTCTAGGTAGTCCGCTGCGACATCGCCTTCATGATCCAAGGCAGCCAACTTACTAGTGCCAGATTGCTGCTCTTCGTGGCCTTGCTCAGTCATCGGTTTCTCCTGAATCTAGGTGGGGGAGTGTTGCTCTGGTCAGCTGCCTCGACATCGAGTCGCCGACGATGGAAATCACTTCTTCTTACGCACTGCGCGGGTCTGCCGCTGCGGTTGTTGACGAATCACCTGCGGCGACTCTTGGCTGCTTTGGCCCGTCGTTGCCGAAGGCTTGGCAGAGCCAGACGCTCGCTGCACCCGCTGATTCTTGGTCGGCTGGTTCTTGTCTTGCGAATTTGCCTTTGACGCATCGTCGACCGCCGCGTCCTTGACCGCCGGACGACGAGTCGTCTGTCGCATCGGGGTGCCGCTTTGCCGCACTACGCGTGGTGGACCATCACTCGGCGCCGGAGTCGACGTGGCGCCATTAGCCACCGAACGCTTACGCGCCTTGTTCGCTCGTTCCCGCTCGATCGCGACGGGGTCCTTGCCCTTAGCGCGCATTCGATCTTCCCAGTCAACATATGCCGGGGTGCCGGGGGTCGGATAGGTACGGATAATGATGTACTGCTGACCCATCGTCCAGATATTGCTGCTCAACCAATAGAGCAGCACGCCGATCGGAATGACCGGACCTGAAATGACGTACATGAACGGCAGCATGTAGAGCATCATCTTCTGCTGTTGACCCATCGGACCTTCGAGCGCCGACGGAGGCATATTGCGCCGCATCATGTGTAGCTGCTGCCAAAACAGCAGCGCCGTCATGGCGATCACTAGAACGCCGGAGAGGATCTGGGTCGGACCGATGCCAGATTCGGGCAGCGGCAGCATGGTGCCGGAAAGTTTCGCACCGAAGACCGTCGCATTTTGCAGCGAATCGACCAACTCGGGATTGCGGACGAAGAAGGTGCCCTTCGGAACGCCGCGGGAGGCGCCATTTAGTACTTGGAAGAGCGCGAAGAAGATCGGCATCTGGATCAGCAGCGGCAGGCAGCTGCTCATCGGGTTGATGCCCTCTTCTTGATAGAGCTTCATGGTCTCTTGGCCGAGCCGTTCTCGGTCGGCGCCGTACTTTGCTTGCAGCGCCTGAATCTTCGGCTGCAAAGTCTGCATGGCCCGCGACGAATTCAGCTGGCGGATGTACAAGGGCAGCATCAAGGTGCGCACGACGACGGTCATCATGACGATCGCCAGGAACCACGTCAGTCCTTGACTGAAGCCAGTCAGCGGATTGAACACATTGTGGAAGAGCACCAAGATGCCCGAAATTGCCCAGTGCAAGGGCGCCATGATCGAGTCCCAGAAACTCACCTGCGGGTCACCTCATTGATCGTTAGGGCTGCCGCCCGTTGGTCAAAATTCTGTTCGTCACGGATCTGTTGGGCGGCAGTGTGCTGCCCAACAGCCTGCTCAAAAGATATTCGTTGGCCAAAACTTTGCTGCTGAGCCAAGTCTGCTGCAAAGTCGCTGCCTGGCACCGGATCAAAACCGCCCGCTGCCCATGGATAGCAGCGCGCGATCCGTCGGACGGTCAGCCAGCCGCCACGCCATGCTCCGTGCAGCTGCACCGCCGTCAGGCCATAGCTAGAACAGCTGGGGTAGTAGCGACAGACGTCCCCATAGAGCGGCGAAATGAACTTTCGCCAACCCTTGATGAATCCGATCATCAGCTGCTGCATCATTGGTGCAATCGATTCAACGCTTTTCGCCACGCCCCGCTCAGGTCGGCACCCAATTGCTCTTGGTGGTCTGCCGCGCTCGGCAAGGCCCGCACGACGACCTGCACGCCGTCAGGGGTTTGCGCCAACAGATCTGCTGAGAGGTGGCGCAGCTGGCGCTTGACGCGGTTGCGTGTGACGGCATTGCCGACGGCCTTAGACACGACGAAACCCACCCGGGGGTTGCCGAGTGGGGTCATCGAAGGTTCGGCGCAGCGCATGTGCACGACTAGGGTGTCACGTCCTGCCGTCACACCTTTGCGGACGGTCGCCCGGAAATCAGCTGACGAACGCAGCCTCGCCGGGGACGGCAGCATCGTCAGGCGCTGAGCTTGGTGCGGCCCTTGCGGCGGCGGTCGGCAATAATCGCGCGGCCGGCGCGAGTGCTCATCCGAGCGCGGAAACCGTGAGTGCGCGAACGACGCCGGTTGCTGGGCTGGAAAGTGCGCTTGGTCACTTCAAACTCCTGTGGTCTAGATCTCGCGAGATCTACTTGGACGCAGCAAGCCCGCTGAATTTTCCAGCGAACTTTGGCTCCGACACTTCAGGTGTCGGCGAAAGCGCTGTGACGACCTCTATCGTGAGTAGACATCACACAGCGTGTCGATTGGTTCGACAACGGCCTGTCAATGGTACGCCATGGGTTAGCGATCGAGCAAAGAATCGATATTGACGAAGTAATTACGGGGCGGTTGCACAGTCGAGTTAGCCAGCGAGTTAGCCAGCCAGCTGTCGACTTCGAGACCCAGTTGGCCGATTATTTTCGCTTGTCCAATTTGCTAAGCGAGGATGACACGCCGATGACTGGATGAAAAGTTGAAATCGACTTGCCTAGTCTCGAGCGAGGCCACTAGCCTCATCGGTCTAGGACATCCTAAGTCCTTGGGTTTTCCACATGTCTGGTGACAACACCTGTGGATTGTGGAAAACTGAGCGTACTGCAAGCTTTTTCGGGAGCGCTTCGGGGGGAGTTTCCCGGGTTTAACTAGGTCTTTTAGGGGGCATTCGTGGCTGACGACAGCGCGTCGAACACTGACGAGATGCTGACCAGAGCCTGGGATCATGTCCTCGCCAACGCGCCCGAAACTGGCGTCGCTTGGCTGCGCACCACCAAGCCGTTGACGGTGCACGCTGCGACGATGATGGTCGCGGTGCCCAATGAATTCACTCGCGAACGAGTCGAGACGCGGCTGCGCGGCAGCATCGAAGAATCACTTTCGGAGTTTTTCAACCGATCTATGCGCGTGGCGATCACTATCGAGCCTGATCTAGAACTGGCCCTCGAACCTGCTGACGAGGTCGTCTTCGAGGATCCCACTGATGGCCAAGACCCTGCCAACCAGCAGCCCGTGCAACTCGATGGCGCTGGCTTGGACGGTGCTGCGCCAGCCAACAAGAGCCATGATCAAGAACGGCTCAATCCGAAGTACACCTTCGACAATTTCGTCATTGGCTCGTCGAACCGCTTCGCGCACGCCGCTGCGGTCGCCGTCGCCGAAGCTCCAGGCAAGTCCTATAACCCGTTGATGATTTACGGTCAGTCTGGACTCGGTAAGACCCATCTATTGCACGCGGTCGGACATTATGTGCAGACCTATTACCCGAATTTGCGGGTCAAATATGTCTCTACCGAAGAGATGACCAATCACTTCATCAATGCCATCTCCGAGAACCGCACCAATGAATTCCGGCGCACCTATCGTGACGTCGACGTGCTGCTGATCGATGACATTCAATTCTTGGAGTCAAAGATTCAGACTCAAGAGGAGTTCTTCCACACTTTTAACACGCTGCACAATGCACAAAAGCAGATCGTGATGACTTCCGATCGTGCTCCGAAAGCGCTCGAGGCGCTCGAGCCGCGGCTGCGCTCTCGATTCGAATGGGGCCTGATCACCGATATTCAGCCGCCCGACCTAGAGACCCGGATCGCGATTTTGCGACGTAAGGCTGCTGCTGAACGTCTCGAAGTCCCAGCTGACGTCTTGGAATTCATTGCGTCGAAAATCCAGACCAATATTCGTGAACTCGAAGGCGCACTAATTCGCGTCACAGCATTTGCATCGCTTAATCGGCAAGACGTCGACATGAATTTGGCTGAGATCGTCTTGAAAGATCTCATTCCGGTCGGCGGCGAGACCGAAGTCAGTGCAACGACGATCATCGCTGAGACCGCTAACTATTTCGGTGTCTCGGTCGACGATCTACGTGGCACCTCGCGAACCCAGCAGCTGGTCATGGCTCGACAGATCGCGATGTACCTATGCCGTGAGTTGACGGACCTGTCGCTGCCCAAGATTGGCCAAGAGTTCGGCGGCAAAGATCACACCACGGTGATGCACGCCGACCGTAAGATTCGTCAGTTGCTGAGTGAAAAACGCTCAGTGTTCAATCAGGTCACTGAGTTGACCAACCGAATCAAGAATGGTTCGGCCTGACGGGGGATAAGAAACACATTTCCACAACTTTTCCACAACTGCTGTGCGCTTTTTAGTCCGGCAGTGGTTGTGCATCTCTTAATCTGTTGTGGATAAGTCTCAGTGATTGTGGAAATCGCCAAGGTAAACAGTGGATGACCTGTTATTGGCATTCCACAACGATCGTTTTACGCACAAGATGTCCGATTTGTGCCCCAAGCTATCTACTGTCGTTCAACAAACCTAAAGTGCTGATTTCCGCGGGAAATACGACTTATCCACAGTTTTCACAGCTGTGACTACCACTACTAAATAGACATATCTCAATGGTCATCTAAGTAACGGCTGTGGGAAACCTCGAACCGTCAAAGCATCCAGCTTTGGTAGTTCTGTTTCAATGGATGTCAGCTCGAGCTCTTTGAAGGATGGTCATGAACTCGTCACTGGAATCTATCGATAGCCAGGTTAAGATAGCCGCGCATACCGAAGATGTCGTCAAGACATATGGCCAAGGTGACGCGAAAGTCGTCGCGCTAGATCACGTCAGTGTCGAGTTCGAGAAGGGCCGCTTCACTGCCGTCATGGGTCCGTCCGGCTCGGGCAAGTCGACATTGATGCATTGCGCAGCGGGCCTGGATAAACCCAGTGCTGGCCGAGTCTTCATCGGTTCGGTGGATATTGCGAAGTTAAACGATCGCGAATTGACCCGCATGCGCCGCGACAATGTCGGGTTCATTTTTCAAGCCTTCAATCTGGTGCCGACCCTCAGCGCTGCGGAAAATATCTTGCTACCGCTAGCGATCGCGGGTCGAAAACCAGAACAGGATTGGTTTGAACAAGTCATTTCCACAGTCGGGCTAGGCGACCGGTTGAATCACAAACCAAATCAGCTGTCTGGTGGGCAGCAGCAGCGCGTCGCTTGTGCTCGGGCGTTGGTCAGCCGACCGGAGATTATTTTTGCTGACGAACCGACTGGCAATCTGGATTCCAAATCTGGCACTGAGGTGCTGAATTTCTTGCAGCAAAGCGCGCGGGAATTCGGGCAGACCATCGTCATGGTGACCCATGACGCGACTGCAGCCAGTTACGCCGATCGCGCCATTTTCCTGCGTGACGGCAAGATCACTGACGAACTACAGCATCCGACTAGGGATTCGGTCTTGGCACTACTCACCGAAGCCAGCGGCGAAGATTCCTCGGTCCCCGAGGATGACGTCGACCCGCAGCCGCGCCCGGCAGCTACGCAGCCACAAAGTTCGATGCGTGCCCGCCGCGCATTGCAGGAGTGAGCATGTGGCGCGCAGCTTGGAAATCGGTGCTGGGCCATAAGGGTCGCCTCGCGCTATCGATGATCGCCGTCGCCTTGGGCACGGCTTTCATGGTCGGCGCCTTGACCTTCACTGGCATGTTGGGGCAGATCTTCGAAAACATCGGCAAGGGCTCGATCGCAGATGTGCAAGTTGAGCGCAAAGGCAGCTATGACCAGGGCGCGCAAAGCAACCTCGCAGACTACGAGCAGGGCCGCTTAACTGAGGCTGATTTGGCGAAACTGCGGACGGTGCCAGGTGTCCAATCAGTGGAGGGGCTGATCGTCTCGACAGATCTCTATCCGCTCAATGCAAAGGGCAAAGTCATTTCGGTCGGCGGGGCGCCCGCGATGACATTCAGCTGGATCGAGGGAGCGGCCTATGCACGTCAGCCGAGTGTGGTCATTCAAGACGGACGGCGACCGCAAAGCGGTGACGAAGCTGCGCTCGACCCGGCCACGCTGCGTGCCTCGGGAAAGCAGCTCAATGATGTCGTCGAATTCGTGATGTCTGACGGCACCAAACTCAGCAAACGGATCGTCGGCACCGCGACCTGGGGCAGCGGCGGTTCTGCTGGTGTGCAATATGTCTTCTTGACCCCAACCGAAGCTCAGCATCTGTTCTTGAATGACGCCAAGGAGTATTTGACCGGCTGGGTGGCCATCAAGGAGGGCGAAGATCGCGCCGAAGTCGCCAAGCGGCTCAATGCCGTCGTGCCCGAGGGCTACCAGGCCTATGACGGCGACCTGATCTTTGAAAAGGTATCCACAGCTTTGGATGAGGGCTTGACCTTCATCAATACCTTCTTGTTGGTCTTCGCGGCAGTCGGCTTAGTCGTCGCGGTCTTCTTGATCGTCAATACCTTCTCGATCTTGGTTGCCCAACGCGGTCGGGAACTCGCGCTCTATCGAGCGCTCGGCGCAGGACGCGGGCAAGTGCAGCGCATCGTGTTGGCCGAAGCTCTCATTACTGGCCTACTCGGGTCGATCTTTGGCGTGTTCTTGGGCATGGCATTAGCCGGCGGCATCGCTGCCCTGATGACGGCGCTAGGCATGGACATGAGCGGCACGATTCCCGTGCCGACTTGGCAAGATGTGCTGGCCGCGATCGCAGTCGGCACGCTGGTGACGCTCATCTCAGCTTGGTGGCCGGCCGCTAAAGCTGGCCGTATCCCGCCGGTCCAGGCGATGACCGGCGTCACCGAAAAATCTGAGACCAAGGCTGGCGCCGCGGAATGGATCTCTGTCGCCTTGATCGTCTTGGGAGCCGTCTGCCTCGGCTTGGCGGCGACCAAGAGCGTCCCCAATCATCTGTGGGTGCTGGGTGCGGGCGCAGTGTTGACGCTGGTCGGAGTGGCCGGCGTCGCTCCGGTGATCGGTCGTCCGCTGACCTGGACTTTGGGCCGGGGCTATCGAGCGCTGTTCAAACAGACTGGCAAATTGGCCGATTTGAATGTCACTCGCCAACCGCGGCGCACCGCTGCGACCGCAGCAGCATTGATGATCGGTCTGACCCTGGTGACGCTGCTGTCGACGCTGGGTAGTTCCGCGTCGGCGTCAGTGCGTCAGACGATCAATGATCTGCTGCCAGCGGACTATCAAATTTCGACGATCAACTACTCGGCCATCTCCAAGCGGGTGCTGCCCAAGATCGAAGCAGTCGAAGGCGTGGGGGAGGTGCATCCGGTCTACGGCACCGTCGTCAAGACAGCTGACGGCAAGATGGAGCGCGTCGCGGGCTATGCGACATCGTCTTTTGGGAAGACCTTCGCGTTGAGCATCATTGAGGGTCGCGAATACCAGAGCAAAGGCGAGGCGGTGGTCTTAGAACGTACCGCGAATCGACATGGTTGGCAGGTCGGCGACCTGATTAAAATCCCCAGCCCGGCCGGCGACATCGAATTGCGGATCACCGGCATCGCGACGCTGCCTAAGGGGACGAAAAATGGTCCACCGATCAATGTCGACGTCGCTACCGTGCAGCAGCTGAATGCCGGTGACGATCCGCTGCGGATCAGCGTCATGGCCAATCCTGATGCTGACAAGGTGTCGGTAAAGCAGGCGCTCGAGGATGCGACGCAAGATATGCCGCTGATCACGGTGGCAGATTCCGATGAATACGCCGAAGCCCAAGCCGCGAGCATCGACAGTCTGCTCAATGTGATCTATGCCCTGCTCGGTTTGGCGATCGTGATCGCGATCTTGGGCATCGTCAACACTTTGCTGCTGTCGATCATCGAGCGGACTAGGGAAATTGGTCTGCTTCGGGCGGTCGGTCTGCAGCGTCGGCAGCTGCGCTTGATGATCTCTTTGGAATCCATCGCGATGGCGCTGCTGGGGGCCGCGCTAGGCATGGCGTTGGGTCTGGTCTTCGGTGTCTTGTTGCGAGCCCAACTGGCTGACGACGGCCTGACGGTGCTGTCGATCCCGTGGCCTGAATTGTTGATCTTCCTCGCCGGTTCCATCGTCGTCGGGGTGCTCGCTGCGGTCGGTCCGGGACGGCGCGCTGCGAAGATGGACATTTTGGCCGCGATCGCGACTGACTGAGCCCCGCGCTGACCTTATTTGACAGTCAGGCTCGCTATGATGCCCAACAAGACCTTGCAGCAGATTGGGGACGAGGGTGAAGATTCGCATTGATCGCGACGTGATGGCCGATGCCGTCGCCTGGGCCGCGCGGAGCTTGCCTAGCCGTCCAAGCGTCCCGATTTTGGCTGGCTTGAGAATCAGCGCTGACGCCAACGGCGTCACGTTCGCTAGCTCAGATCACGAGACCAGCGCGAAGATCAGCGTGCCCGCCGAGGTCAGCGACGAGGGCGAGGTGCTGGTCTATGGCAAGCTGCTCGCCGATATTGCGCGTAGCCTGCCGGCCGGCAAGCCCGTCGAATTGAACAGCGACAGCAATCGCGTCGAGCTGACCTGTGGCGCGTCGCGTTTCGTCTTGCAATTGCTGCCCGTCGAAGACTATCCGGCGCTGCCCGAAATGCCAGGTGCGACCGGCAGCGTCAGCAGCGAAGAATTTGCCCGTGCGATCGGTCAGGTGACCGTCGCCGCTGGCCGTGACGAGACGCTGCCGATCTTCACCGGTGTGCGCATCGAGATTGACGGGGACTCGTTGAGCCTCTTGGCGACAGACCGCTATCGGATGGCGTTGCGCGAGCTGACTTGGCAGCCCTCCAGTGGCACTAGTCAAGGTGCGGCTTTGGTGCCGGCACGCGTGCTCGCCGAAGCAGCCCGTTCGATGTCTGCCGGCGAACAGGTGACCGTCGCGCTGTCGCAAGCTGGTGCTGGTGACGGCCTGATCGGCCTCGAAGGTGATGGCCAAGCTGGTACCCGTCAGTTGACCACGCGCCTGTTGGGCGGCGAATTCCCCAAAGTGCGGCATTTGATGGACGTCAATCCGACCGTGACGGTACGCGCTAAGACTGACGATCTGATCGCTGCAGTCAAGCGCATCTCGCTGGTGGCCGAGCGCAATACGCCGCTGCGGATGCTGATCGCCGAAGATCAGGTCGCGCTAGAAGCAGCCACCGGAGACCAGGCGCAAGGCTCCGAAGGTGTGGACGCCGTCGTCGAGAATGTCGTCGGTGGCGAGCTTGGGTTGAGCGCTGCCGGTTTCAACCCCAGCTATCTAGCTGACGCGTTGAATGCCGTCGATACTCCTTACGTGCACTTCTCGTTCACTGCCGCTGGCAAGCCTTGTCTGGTGCGTGGCCTCGACGAGTTGGACGGCGAACCGCGTTCGGATTATCGCCATGTCATCATGCTGATGCGGCTGCCGAACTGACGCAGCGGCAGTCCGGCAAGGTTCGGTCGGACGATCAGCTAGCGGGGGAGTTTTAGCGTGCTCTCGGTAGACTCTGCGGGGTGTACGTCGAACGCTTGCAGCTAGCTGATTTCCGCAGCTATGCCGCCGTCGACGTCAACCTCGCGCCGGGGCCGGTGATCTTCCAAGGCTCGAATGGTCAAGGCAAGACCAATCTGGTCGAAGCGGTCGAATATCTATCGACGCTCGGCAGCCATCGCGTCAGCACTGATCAGCCGCTGATCCGCGCAGGCTGTCAGCAGGCCGTAGCTAGGGCGCAGGTCGTCGCTGGCGTCGACGATCCCCGAAAGCTACTGCTCGAGATCGAAATTCGGCTCGGAAAATCTAATCGCGCCCGCTTGAATCGCGGCGAATTGCCGCGGCCAAGCGAATTAGTGGGCGTCTTGCGGACGGTGCTGTTCAGCCCCGAAGATCTTGCCATCGTCAAAGGCGAACCAGCTGATCGGCGTCGTTTTCTTGATTCGCTGGTCGTCGGCCGCTGGCCGCGGATGGCAGGCGTCAAAGCCGACTATGACGGCGTGCTCAAGCAGCGCAATGCATTATTGAAATCCATGTCGGGCCGTTCGCTGACCCCAGCTGACCCAGACGCGGAATTCACCTTGCAGGTCTGGGACGAACAACTGGCCGGTCTGGGTGCTGAATTGATGGCTGCCCGCTTAGATAGCTTGGCTGAGTTGATGCCATTGGCCGCCGAAAGCTATCGGCAGATCGCGCCGGTCAACAATGTCGCCAGCGCGCAATATCAAGGCAGCATCCCCCTGCCCGGCGAATCTTCCCAAGCTGCCTTGCAGCAGGCGCTAGCCGACGCGATCGTCCAGCGTCGACGCGAAGAGATCGCCCGGGGGGTGTCACTAGTCGGTCCGCATCGCGACGAGCTGTTGTTGTCGATTGGTGAGCTGCCCGCGCGAGGCTATGCCTCGCACGGCGAATCTTGGTCGCTAGCGCTAGCGTTACGCCTAGCCAGCTGCGAATTGTTGCGCGCTGATGGCATCGAACCGGTACTGATTCTGGATGATGTCTTTGCCGAATTGGACGCGATCAGGCGCGAACGGCTCGCCGGCTTTGTGCAAGCTGCCGAGCAGGTGTTGGTGACGGCGGCAGTGCCCGCTGACGTGCCAGCTGAATTGCGTGGCCAGGCTTTTCAGGTGACCACCGGACAGGTCACTGCAGTGGAGAAGGCTGATGCCAATGCGGGAGGTGAGCGTCAATGACCCAGCCAGAGCCGCGCGATGAGGTGCCGGCACCACGGTCGGCCCGGGATGCTGAGCCCACCGCAGCCGGCCACGTCCAAGAGTCGGCAGCACATGATCCAAGCGGCATCGACTTGGCGCTACAGATCGCCAATCAGATCGCCGCTAGTTCGGCTGGCCGTCAGCCCAAGCAATTCGTCAAAGCTCGAACCCGGCGCGCCAAGCCGTCCGCAGCTGACGATGACGGACCCACCTATTCCAGCGCGCATCCCGACTCACGTGATCCACAAGCTGTGGGCAATGTACTCAACGGTTTCATCGCTCAGCGTGGCTGGCGCACTGAGCTGGGGTTGCGCTCGATTCTGACGCGTTGGGCTGAGCTAGTCGGGCCCGTCAACGCTCAGCACTGCCAGCCAGAAGCCTTCCGAGACGGCGTGCTGAAGGTCCGAGCCGAATCTACGACCTGGGCGACCGCGATGCGCGGCATGGCCCCACAGTTGCTCGCCAAACTGAACTCGGAATTGGGTGACGGCGCCGTCAAACACATCGACGTCCAGGGCCCGGCAGCACCCAGCTGGAAGCACGGTATCCGTTCCGTGCGTGACGGGCGTGGCCCCCGAGATACCTACGGCTAGCCAGCGCGAAGCTGTCAGTCACCCTGCCGACACCAAGTCGAACCAAATCCACTTTCTCGATTGGCTCCAAGGGCCTATGTCGGATGACGATTTAATGCTTGACTTAGCGTCAAGATGAACAACTATTTTTGGGCTAAATATTTGCGCGAGATGGGCCGCGATACGGTGCGCGCCTGGTCGCTGGCGCTGCCCAAGATGATCGCGGTGCTCGTCGCCGGTTGGCTCTGCAAGGCGCTGACGATCTCAGTGCTCGGCCCCTACCAGGAACGCTTCCCCTGGTTGTGCATCTTTCTATTTTCTTGCGGTCTGGTCGCTGAGCTGGCAGGCATCATCTTGGCGATCCGATTCGCCGGTGACGCTGCGGGCTTGTGGGACGAACTGCCACCTAACGCGTCCGCGATCGGACGAAGAGAGCCGCTGCTGAAGGTCTTGAGCATCTCGCTGCTGCCGTTCATCGGCGTCTACTCCGTCTTTGGCGGCATTCAACAGTCCACCTATGAACTGACGGTGCAAGGCGTCCTCGAATCCGGGTCGAGATTTAATGCGACCGCGACCGCGATCTTGACTCCACACAATGCCAAAGAGCGTTGGATCATGGTCGCGATCCTGGTCGGCGCCTATGTGACCAGACGACTGCTCGAGACCGCTGCGGAGCGATTCAAATCGACGCTGCTCGGGGTGCTGGCGAGTCTGGTCGAAGGTTTCTTCAGCGTCGTCATCATCTTCGGTGGCGCCGCAATCTTGCGACGGGTGAACATCTGGCTCGAAGATCGGGTCGTGATCGGCTGGATCGAAGCGATTCTCGGCCGATTTGGGGAAGTCTTGAGCAAGATCCACGTTCAAATCCCAGATTTCTTGACTGCCTCCTGGAGCTTCTTCACCGATCAGATCTGGTCGACATTCGTCGCCGGCATCGTCCAGCCGGTGCTGTGGCTGGCCGCTGCTGGCTTGGTATTTGGCACCTACACCTTGTCGCTGAGCGAACTGTGGGAAAAGGGTCACGAAGCTGAGCACGGCGTCGTGGATCCGCGGCTGGTGCGGTTGGCCGCGCTGGAACAAAAAGCGCTGCACGCCTCGGGCCGCACGCGCAAGACCGTCGGAGAATTCTTCGAAGCGTTCTGGGACGATCTAGAAGATCGCATCTTGCCGTTCATCGAAGCGTTGCGTCACATCATGCGGGTCGGCGTCAGTTTCCTGGGCGCCTATGTCTTGCTTTACGCGGGCGCTCAGCTGCTGACCGAGCTGCTCGCCACGGTGCCCAGGCTGCTGCTTGGTGGACGTCCCTGGTATGTCTATTTCGGTCTCAGCCCGGCGTTTGATTTGGCGCACCTGACCTTGACCGAACCGGTGCGACTAGCCCTCTTAGCGGTCGCAATGAAGGTCACCGTTAGCGCCAACCGCGAGGTCGACGAGGACCAACGCATCACCCGCGAAGGCGGTGACGACGGCATGACCGCGGCGCCCATTCCCGCCGGAGGCGGCCGTCATGTGCAACGCAAACTGCCGGCAGTGTTGGTCGCGCTGGCTTGCGTCATAGCTTGTGGTGTCGTCAATCGCCTAGTCGACGCACCCAGTCCGCCACGTCGGGTCAAGGCTGGCATCGGCGTCGACGCAAAGTTGGGACGCGGACAGTACCTGCGCGTCACTCAGGTGGACGCTAGCCAGAAAGTCCGGCTCAGCAATGTCGAACTGCCTGGACTAGGTAGTGAGCAAATCAATCTCGCAGTGCACCTCACCGCCCGCACCGAGAACGGGCAGTACTACACGAATCTGGCTTGCCTCTTACACACCACCGACAGCGATGGCCAGGTGGCTATAGTCCGGCCGACCCAAGAAAATGGCTTCGTCTTGCCACACAGCGGCTTCCAAGCCTCCGACATGCAATTGATCTACGAACGTCCGAGGACCGACCTAGTCGGCGCGAAACTCGTCTGCAAGCCCCGCGGCACATTCACCGCCTATGAACCGGAGCTGATCTTCGACCTGGGCATCGATGAAGCTCGAGCCAGCCAGTTGCTTTCAGCTCAGCGGCCAATCGACATTCCAAAGAGACGGTTGGAGGCGCTGCGATGAGCGATTTTCTAGAGCATTTCCGTCCAGCGCTAGCGCACGCCCACGTTCTCCCAACACAGCTGCACGGAAGACACGCCCCCTGCATGGTCCTGCCCGGTGCAGCTCAACCAAATCTAGGCGGCATGTTAGCTGCGGACTTTGAACCGTCAGCGGATCTTGGTGACCCGGCAGTCTTGGCTGCGCAGCGAGCGCTGGTCCAGTCGGGCCCAGCGCAGCCAGACCTAGTCCAGTCGGGCCCAGCGCAGCCAACTCAATTGCACTCAACTCAACTGCAGCCGGTACCGCTGCTGCCAGAAAGTACTGCCGAATTGGAACTCGAAAGTCCGCGCCGCAAGCGCGGCTGGCAAATTGGACTCGTGATCGTGCTGATCGTCGCTATCGGCTACGCCGTCACTAATTTCGGCTATTTCATGGCCCGTACTTTCAGCTACGGATATCCCTATGCAGCGGGCAAAGAATGGACCTATGACGGCATGACTTTCAAAGTCTTAGACCGCGAGCTGCTACATGATTTGCCTGGTCAATATGACATCGTGACGAAAGCTGAGCCTGGCGCAATATTCGTCGTTTATCACATCAAAGTCACCGGATATCACTACGACCCAGAAAGCCGAAAGGCCTCAAACTGTGAATTTTCATTGCAGGGTGACGATGGCCAGCAGTGGAATCTGCATTTTGGATCTTCTAAAGAAGAAAAGACCTGCGATTTCAAGAACCCGGCAGCCGAACAAGAGATTTATCCGGTATTTCAGATTCCCCAAGCTGCGGTGCCTGACCTCAAGGGCCTCAAATTGCGCCTCGCTGATCCACGTCCAGTGCCGCTGCTGCGTGAACCGCAGTGAGCCGGGCTCAGCGTTCGATCTTGGTGGGAATGTCTAGCCGATAGTAGTTCGGGCCAGGCAGCCAGGACTTATCTTGAAATGTCGTGCTGCTGACGTAACTGGATTCCCGATATTCCAATTGATAAATGACCATCCGCAGCGAATCTGCCGGTTGATAATCGGCCGGCATTTCATAATGCATTTGGCACGGTTGTGGCGGCAGACCAGGGGAGAGATCATTCTTCGCCATTGAATCATTTTTGCCAATGGGCCCAATGCGCAAATATGGCCGCTCGCCGCGAATTAATTCGCCGGTACTCATATCACCGATTTGAACCGCGTCATGATTAGTCAATGCGTAGGAGACGCCACCACCGGTCAAAGAATTCGTCTCATTGAGTTGACATTTCATCTGTACTCGGACGTTCCATTTGCTCTTGGAGAGGCTGTCGAGCTGCAAGATCGCGTGGTCGATCCACAAAGTCGCTGGGCCGACGTCGATGGCTTCGTTAGGCTGCACATTGACCCGATAGTTGCGCTCTTTAAAACCACCAACGGCAGCGACCGAGCCGATGATCAGCGCGATGACGACAGCTCCAATGAGCCAGGGCAGCAGTCGTCGCGAGCGCTTCATGGCAGCATCGTATGGCGAGCGCTGCGGTTGACGCGAGCAGATCGCGAACCTTGGGCCTCGCCAGCCAATCTCGGCGGCATTGAAGGCCTGCTAGAGCCTCTAGCAGCTGCAGACGCAATAGGGGTCCTCATCCCAGGCGCGGCGAGGGCTGTAATGCGGCTTGTTGTCGCGTTAAACAGTGTTTTTAGACCGGCATGCCCCTATTTTGGCGCCGAGGTTGCGGGATTTTCGTGAGGGTCCCGGTAGACTTGCTGAGGGCCGGAAATCATTGCCGGTCGGCTCGGGAAGCGCCGAGCAATGATCCAGCCGGGCGTCAGCAGGTGTGCCCGGCCAGTTTGAGGAGCAACAGCTGGTGGCTGAGCAGCCCATCGCAGACGACGTCATGGTCGCCGACGACCCATCAACCGAGATCGACACGAGTGCCTTCGAATTATTGGACGCTGGCGGCGATCATAAGGTCGAAGGTTCGTATGACGCCTCCCAAATCCAGGTCCTCGAGGGTCTGGAAGCCGTCCGGATGCGGCCGGGCATGTATATCGGCTCGACGGGCGAACGCGGTCTGCACCATCTGGTCTACGAGATCGTCGACAACTCCGTCGACGAAGCGTTGGCTGGCTACTGCGACACCATTCGCGTCGAGCTGCTGACTGGCGGCGGCTGTCGGGTCATCGACAATGGCCGTGGCATCCCGGTCGCGGAGCACCCGACCGAGAAGATGAGCACGCTGACTGTCGTGCTGACGGTCTTGCACGCGGGCGGCAAGTTCGGCAACGGCGGCTACAAGGTCTCCGGCGGTCTGCACGGCGTCGGTTCGTCGGTGGTGAACGCGCTGAGCTCGACGATGACCGCTGATGTTTATCGTGACGGCTACCACTGGCAGCAAAATTTCACCCTCGGCGTCCCGGACGCCCCGATTGAGCGACTCGAGGCGACCGATCGCACCGGCACCACGATCACCTTCTATCCCAGCACCGACATCTTCGAGACCACCAACTTCAATTACGAGACGCTGGCGACTCGATTCCGCGAAATGGCCTTCTTGAATAAGGGCTTACGCATCGAGATCACCGATCTGCGCGACGGTCACACTGACGAGGACGGCCGTCCGCTACATGACGAATTCAAGTATGACCAGGGCTTGGTCGACTACGTCGAATTCCTAACCGGCAAGCAAGAACCGATCACCGACATCATCGATATCGAGGCGCATTCGGCCGAGCCGCAGCTGTCCGTCGAGATCGCGATGCAGTGGAACACCTCGTACGGCACGAGCCTGCACACCTTCGCCAACACCATCAACACCCATGAGGGCGGCACCCACGAAGAAGGCTTCCGCGCCGCGCTGACCACCACGATCAACAAGTGGGGCGAGACTTGGGGCATGATCAAGAAGCGCGAGGATCGCGTCGGCAATGAGGACATTCGTGAAGGCCTGACGGCGATCTTGTCGATCAAGCTCGGCAGCCCGCAGTTCGAGGGTCAGACCAAGACCAAGCTCGGTAACACTGAGGCGCGCGGTTTCGTCCAGAAGGTCGTCAATGACAAGTTCGGCGACTGGATGGAACGCAACCCGGCCGAGGGCAAGGAGATCGTCCGCAAGGCGCAGGCTGCCGCCTCCGCGCGCATCGCCGCCCGCAAGGCCCGCGACATGGCCCGTAACCGCAAGGGTCTGCTGGGCTCGGGTGGCCTGCCCGGCAAACTGTCAGACTGCTCGTCGACCAAGCCAGAAGAGTGCGAGATCTTCATCGTCGAGGGTGACTCGGCGGGTGGTTCGGCCAAGGGTGGCCGCGACCCGCGCACCCAGGCGATCCTGCCGTTGCGCGGCAAGATCTTGAACGTCGAGAAGGCCCGAATCGACAAGATCTGGGCTAATAAAGAGGTCGAGGCGATCATTTCGGCGCTCGGCACCGGCGTGCACGACGACTTCGACATCAACAAGCTGCGCTATCACAAGATCGTCTTGATGGCCGACGCTGACGTCGACGGCTCACACATCCGGGTGCTGCTGTTGACGCTGCTGTTCCGGTTCATGAAGCCGCTGATCGACGAGGGCCACCTCTACCTTGCCCAACCGCCGCTATTCCGGCTGCGCTGGACCAACGCTCCGCACGAGCTGGCCTACACCGACGCCGAACGTGACGCGCTGCGCGAGGCTGGGCTAGCCGAAGGCAAGAAGCTGCCCAGCGTCAACCCAATCCAGCGTTACAAGGGCTTGGGCGAGATGAACGCTGAGGATCTGTGGGAGACCACCATGAACCCCGACAATCGCATCTTGCTGCAGGTGACCCTCGAGGACGCCGTCCGCGCCGATCAGCTGTTCAGCATCTTGATGGGTGAGGACGTCGAAGAGCGTCGCCACTTCATTCAGCGCAATGCCAAGGACGTCCGCTTCTTGGACATCTGAGCGCGCGCCCGCGACCAACTTGACCGCAAGCTAATTTTCGATAGGACAAGGCTAAATGGCTGACGACGAGCTCCCTGGCGATGACATCTTGGGCGACGACGAAGACACCTCGACCGGCGGCAATCCGGTGCAAGCTGACGAGGTCGGCGTCGACGTCATCGAAGAGCCCCAACATGGCCGCATCGAGCAGGTAGATCTGCAATCGGAGATTCAAAACTCCTATCTCGATTACGCGATGAGCGTCATCGTCGGACGTGCATTGCCGGACGTCCGCGATGGCCTCAAGCCGGTGCACCGCCGCGTCATCTACGCGATGTATGACGGCGGCTATCGCCCCGACCGCGGCTGGAATAAGTGCTCCCGTGTCGTCGGCGAGGTGATGGGTCTTTATCACCCGCACGGTGACTCAGCGATTTACGACACCTTGGTGCGCCTGGCCCAGCCCTGGGTGATGCGCGCGCCGCTGATTCAGGGGCAGGGTAACTTCGGTTCGCCGGGTAATGACCCGGCTGCGGCTAGCCGTTATACCGAGTGCAAGATGGCTCCGTTGGCGATGGAAATGGTCCGCGATATCGACCAAGACACCGTCGACATGAAGCCCAACTATGACAACCGCGAGCTCGAGCCGGTGGTCTTGCCGTCGCGTTTCCCGAACCTCTTGGTCAATGGTTCGTCGGGCATCGCGGTCGGCATGGCGACCAATATCCCGCCGCACAATCTGCGCGAGGTCGCCGACGCGGTGCAGTGGTCGCTAGACAATCCCAATGCCAGCGCCGAGGAACTCTTGGAAGCCTCGATCGAGCGCGTGCACGGCCCCGATTTCCCGACCGGCGCTTTGATCGTCGGCCGCCGGGGCATTGAGGACGCTTACCGCACCGGTCGCGGTTCGGTGACGATGCGCGCAGTCATCAACGTCGAAGAGGAAAAGAATGGGCGCACCAGCTTGGTCGTCACCGAGCTGCCCTATATGTGCAACCCAGATAACCTCGCCCAAAAGATCGCCGATCTGGTGAACGCCGGAAAGCTCACGGGCATCTCCGACATCCGCGACGACTCGTCGGCGCGAACTGGTCAGCGTCTGGTCATCGTCTTGAAGCGTGACGCGCAGCCTCGTGTGGTGATGAACAATCTCTACAAGCACACCCAGCTGCAAGACACCTTCGGATGCAACATGCTCGCGCTGGTCGACGAGGTCCCGCGTACCCTGCGGCTCGATCAATTCATCAGCTATTGGATCGCCCACCAGATGGAAATCATCCAGCGGCGCACCCAATATCGTCTCGCCGAGGCCGAGAAGCGCGCCCACATTTGGCGCGGTTACGTCAAGGCGTTGGACAACTTGGACGAGGTCATCGCGCTGATCCGTCGCTCGCCGACCCCCGAGATTGCCAATGCCGGATTGCGTGAGCTATTGGGCATCGACGAGGTCCAGGCGCAGGCGATCTTGGATCTGCAGCTGCGTCGGTTGGCTGCTCTGGAGCGGCAGAAGATCATCGATCAGTTGGCTGAGATCGAGGCCCTGATCGCTGACTTGAAGGCGATCTTGGAATCCGAAGATCGGCAGCGAGAGATCATTTCCACTGAGCTCGGTGAGATCGTCGAAAAGTACGGCGACGAGCGACGCACCCAGATCGTCGTCGATCAAGGATCCTTTGACGATGAGGATTTCATTCCCGACGAAGAGATGGTCGTCACTGTCACCCGCGGTGGTTATGTCAAACGCACCCGGATCGACCAATACCGCACCCAAAAGCGCGGTGGCAAGGGCGTTCGTGGCGCGACGCTGCGCGCCGAGGATCAAGTCGAGCACATGCTGACCACCTCCAATCACCAGTGGTTGGTGTGCTTGACCAATCTGGGCCGCGCCTATCGCATCAAGACTTGGCAGCTGCCTGAGGCCAGCCGGGACGCCAAGGGTGGCCACGTGGCTGGCCTGTTGAGCTTCTTGCCAGACGAAAAGATTGCGCAGGTCTTCGCGCTGCGCGGCTATGACGACGCGCAATATCTGCTGCTGGCTACCCGCAAGGGTCTGATCAAGAAGACTCCGCTGTCGGCCTACGATTCAGCACGCCAAGCCGGCTTGATCGCGGTCAATTTCCGTGACGAGGACGACGAACTGATCGGCGCTGAATTGATCAATGCCGATGACGACGTGCTGCTGATTTCGCGTAAGGGCCAAGCGATCCGGTTTACCGCCGATGACGAGCAGGTCCGTCCGATGGGACGCACCACCTCTGGCGTCACCGGCATGCGTTTCCGTGCTGGCGATGAACTGTTGAGCATGGCAGTCATTCCGCACGGCACTGACGAGGACGAGCAGTTCGTGTTCACTGTCACCGATGAGGGCTTCGCCAAGCGCACTACGGTGAGTGAGTATCGCCTGCAGGGTCGCGGCGGCCTGGGCATCAAGACGATGCGGCTCAATGACGAACGCGGCGGACTGATCGGTGGGCTGGTCGTCACTGAGGGTGACGAGGTCTTGTCGATCAAGGAATCTGGCCAGGTGATTCGTTCTGCGGTCTCCGATGTTTCAGTGACCGGACGAGACACCATGGGCGTGCGTTTCGTCGCTACCAAGGGCACCGACCCGGTCGTCGCGATCGCGCTAAACCCGGAGCATTCGGCCGAAGCCGAAGACGAGGCCGACCAGGACGAGCCACAGAGCAGTGACGAGCAGCCGGTGAATGCAGCTGCCAGCGCTGCTGCTCCCGGAGCTTCGTCGTCATCGGTATCAGACGCGGCCGAAGAGCAGTGATCGTGGCGGTGTGGGCCTGGCGTGCTGGTTGGCCGGCCCATCTTGAGGCAGAATCTGTTCGTTAGCTAATCACGTGGAGGATTGAGATGGCCGATTCTGACGAACGGGGTGCTTCCGATTCGTCGCGTCCAAGTGAGCGTGAATCCGCGCTCGAGGAGACGCGCATCAGCCGCCCGATCCGCGACGACGCTGAACGTCCAGCGGTGAAGAAGACTGAACCAGTCGCTGCGCCAAAGCCAGCGAAGACGTCCTCAGCTGCAGCCGCAGAATCGGTCAAGAACGCCGACGCCAAGGCCGGCACGAGCGTGGAAACCGTCGAGGGAGTTGGCCGGCGCGCAGGCACCCCGACCGGAAACGTCGGGAAGGTCGGCAAGAAGATTCGACCGACCCGTAAGGCCCGGCTGCGGGTCGCACGCTTGGATCCCTGGTCGGTCATGAAGACGGCGTTCATGTTTTCTATCGCCTTGGCGATCATCTCGATCGTTGCTGTTGGCGTGCTGTGGAGCGTCGTCGAAGCCTCCGGCGCAATCGAAAAGTTGCAGGAAGCGATGAACGCGGTGCTCGGCAACGCTGACGGATCTGGTCGCATCGAAATCCGCAGCTACATCGACCGCTGGCGAGTGCTCGGCTTAACGACATTGATTTCCGCGATCAATGTCGTGCTGTTGACGGCGATCGCCACCCTCGGCGCGTTCCTGTATAACCTGACGGCGAACCTGCTCGGTGGTCTGGAAGTCACTCTCTCCGAGGATTAAATCCAGCTCTAGCTGCCCGAAAATACGCTCAGCCAGGCGGAAATTTTGGGCTAGTCGGCAGGTACGATATTGTTGCAAGTCGGTGCTGGAAACGGCGCTGTTGGGCCTATAGCTCAGTCGGTTAGAGCGCTGCCCTGATAAGGCAGAGGTCACTGGTTCAAGTCCAGTTAGGCCCACAATCAGTCCCCTCGCTGCGCGTGAGGGCACTCTTCGTCAGTATCTAGGTCTTCACTCTCTTCGGTAACTGGGTCTTCGTTGTCGTCAATACAGAGATCTTGAGCGCTTCCAATGATCAAGTCGAGCGATTAGCCGCCTTGGTCGATCACCGCCGCGACGTGCCGAAGCTGGATTCAGCCGTCGTCTTGGACCTCGTTCAAGACGTTCGGCAGCGAGCCGGCGCGAGTTCGGCTGTTTCATGATTTCCCGATGACCCTATGGGTCAGGGTTCGACCGGTCGTCTTGATCATCGATGACGCTCAGCTACCCTCGTCGAGCTGGGGGCCTGTTGTTCGCCGGCACCATATTTAGATCACCGACGAGGTGGTCGCCCTAGCGATCGTCTCTAGTTGAATTGACCCACTATTGTTCCCCAACCGTGCGATCTACCTGATGACGGAAAATCATGTCTCGCAAACCCGAGCTGCTGTTTTAGAGCTGTTTTCGCTAGCGAGCAATGATTTTGCGACATTCGAGTGCCGTCAGTTCATGCCCATACAGGCGGTCGCTAAACCGTAGACTGGCCGCATGGCCGTCGACATGAGTGCTGAAGAGTTTGAACGAGCTGTTGACCAGGCCATCGAATTGATTCCGAGCGGGCTGCGTGAACTAGTCGACAATTGCGTGATTTTCATTGAGGATGAGCCGGAGCCCGGAGAGGACGTCTTTGGCTACTACGACGGTGTGCCGCTTTCCGAGCGCGGTTTCGACTACACCGGCGTGCTACCGGATCGGATCATGATTTTCCGACAGCCGCACCTGGAAGCCGCTGACACCAATGGCGACGTGATCGACGAGATCGTCACCACCGTCGTCCATGAGATCGCTCATCACTTCGGCATCGAAGACGATCGCCTCCACGAACTCGGGTGGGGTTAGATCAGCACACTACGTGCCTGCTGTTGGAGCGACGTTACTTGCAATGTCGCAAAATCATCTGTTGCGACGCTTTCTGGCGGTTAAGTGACTGATTCGATGCGGCTTGCATGATTTTCCGACATTCGCAGATCGGCCGAGAGCCGTGCGTGACCGCTCCAAGCAGCAGAGACTTCCCGACTTTGCATGTCGGAAAATCATTTGTTGCGAACAGCGGTGAGCCATTTATCGCCATCTGGGATCAGAAAACATGATTTTGCGACATCGCGACGGTACTCACCTGGTGATCTACGCGGCTTGACGGGTGCCGCCCGCGTGGCGCGCTGGGCCAACGTTGTGGCTAGCGATGGTGTGCTGGGTAGTGTTGATGCGAACGAGAAAGGCGCACATGCCCAAGACGCTGATCATCATGCCGGCCTGGAATGAAGAAGAGGCCATCGGCGAGACCATCCGAGAGGTCAAAGCCGTCCTTCCGGATATGGACTTGCTCGTCGTCAACGATGGTTCGACCGACAACACAGTGCAGGTCGCAGAAGCGGCCGGTGCGAGGGTGCTGTCGCTGCCGTACAACTTGGGAGTCGGCGGCGCGATGCGCGCCGGTTACACCTACGCGGCTCGCTACGACTATGACCAGGCGATCCAGCTCGACGCTGACGGCCAACATGATCCGCGTAACGTGCCCAAGGTCTTAGACGGCCTACAGCACGCCAATATCTCAATCGGCGCGCGCTTTGCAGGTAGCGGCAACTACAAGGCTTCTGGTCCGCGCCGCTGGGCGATGGTGATGCTGGCCGGTATCGTGTCTCGGCTGGCGAAGACCAAGCTCACTGACATCACCAGCGGGTTCCGGGCGGCTGATCGGGTCGCGATCCGGCAGTATTGCCAGCACTTTCCGGTCGAATATCTTGGCGACACGATCGACTCGTTGGTCGTCGCAATCCGATCGGGTTTGAGCGTTACGCAAGTTCCGGTTGAGATGCGCCCGCGGCGCGCAGGTACTCCGTCAAATAGCCCCACGAAGGCAGCGATTTACCTAGTCAGATCGATGTTTGCTTTGCTGGTTTCGATGACTAGGCGTCCCGTCAAGCAACCTGAGGATGGTCACATCAAATGAGCACCAGCAGCACCATCTTCTTTCTGATCGTCGCACTGGTCGTGCTCGGCTTGGTGTTTAACCTGCTGCGATCACGAAAGCTACGCGAAAAATATGCGGCATTGTGGGTGGCAGTCGGCATCGTCATCGTGCTACTGGCGGTCTTTCCGGGCCTGCTGGAATGGTTCGCTCGGCTGGTTGGCATTCAAGTGCCGTCAAACCTGCTCTTCTTGCTGTCGCTCATTTTGCTGCTCGGAGTCTGTTTGCAGTTGAGCCTGGAGATTTCGCGGACCGAAGACAAGATCCGCATCCTGGCTGAGAACGTCGCAATTTTGAATCTGCAGGCGAGGTCCTCTGGTTCAGAAGAATTGCTCGCACGCGCGACCGATAGCGAGCCGACTGTCGCGATTGACCCGCCGTCTCGACATGCCGCGCCGCAAGCCCAGCAAGTCTCCGAAGAGGCGGAGCGCGACTAATCCTCGGATCGACTCGCTGGCTTCTTGCCCGCCACGGCAAAGCTGAGCTATCTCGCCGCCGCTACAACGATCCTTTGGGCACCCGCCGCACCGATAGGAAGCAGCTGTCCAGCATCCGGAGGGCGACGACGCTAGCCCTGGTTGGGCTTTGGATTCAGAATGCTCTGCGTCATCCCAGCTCAGCTGGCGAGTTCGGTACTTGAGCAGGCTGGCCGGCTTTTGACCCGCAACCGCGACGCAGCAAGACGATCCCTTCGATGATCAGCGCCACGACGATAGCCACACCAACCCAGGTTGCGATGACATTGTCGGAGATGAAGATGCAGACCACGGCGACCAAAGTCGGGGTAAGATAGCGAGCCGACCAGCCGATGTAGCCTCCGAAGCTTGGCATATCGACGCCACGAGATTCAGCCACCGACTTGACCATGAAGTTTGGCCCGTTACCGATATAAGTCAGCGCACCACAGGTCACAGCTCCCAAGCTGATCGCGACGAGATAGGCCTCGGGTACGCCAGCGACACGCGGCTCACCGGGCAGCTGGGCAGCCATCTCAAAGAAGGTCGCGTAGGTCGGTGCGTTATCGAGGAAACCGGACAGGCCACCGGTGAAGACGAACAAGGTGATCTCGTTGAGGGGCAGATTTGGCGCGGCTTCCGCCAAGAAGCGCAGCGCCGGCATCATCGTCGCAAAAATTCCAATGAACAGCACTGCGACCTCGCGAATTGGACCCCAGTCGAACTCATTGAGCTCCCAGCGCACTCGCTTGTCGCCCAGGAAGAACGAACCGGCCGCAGCGGCTGCGAAGATGAGCTCGCGCCACGGAACCCATTGATGCCAAGCAGCGTGCCCCTCCTCGATCGCATGCAGGTCGATGGACGGAGCCAGCGCGACGGCACCAATGATCATCAAGAAAAAGACGAAATTGAGCGAGCCGAGAATCCGTATGGGACGCTTTTCAGTCGCGTCCAAGTACAGGCTCTCAGGCGATTCTTTCGCATGTTCGCTGACATCGAGGCAGTAATAGATGAACAGCAGCAGGCCATTGATGAATAGCCATTCCCACACCAAATTGAAGGTCCAGGTGAATGGCACGCCCCGCAAGAAGCCCAAGAACAGTGGCGGGTCACCAAGTGGGGTGAGCAGGCCGCCATTGTTTGCCACGATCAAGATCGTGAAGATGACAGTGTGCATCTTGCGTTCCCGCTCGACGTTGATGTTCAGCAGCGGCCGGATCAATAGCATCGCTGCGCCGGTAGTGCCGATGAAGGACGCAGCGACTGCGCCGATCGTCAAGAACAGAGTGTTATTTCGCGGTGTCGCTTCAATGTCGCCGTCTAAGAACAGGCCACCGGAGACCACGAACAGCGCAAATAGCAACGCGATGAATTGGAAATATTCAAACGCGGTGTGACCGACCACGAACCAGTCAAAAGTGATACCCATATAAAAAATGACGGGCACACCCAACAACAGTGATAGTGCCAGCTGGAAGCGCCAATTCTCCCAACGGTGCGCGGTCGCGGGTATCAAAGGCAGGATTGCGATTGATAACAGCATCACGACGAATGGCAGCAAGGTCCATGCCGGGACTGCGGCTTCCATCAGCTGACTCCTAATGGTTGTCTGTTTCGGCTCGGCTCTCGACAATAGCTGCCCGCAGACGTCTGTTGAAAGTAGCTGTGCGGATTGCCATCCCGGCTAAACAATGACGCACTGCTAGCGTTGCCTCATGCGTACCCTGCTCGTCACCGGCGGAGCCGGCTTCATCGGCTCGAATTTTGTGCATCAGGTCATCAATGAGACTGACGATCGCGTCATCGTCTTGGACAAGTTGACCTACGCGGGAAATATGGCTTCGCTGAACGGGCTTCCGGAAGATCGCGTCGAGTTCGTACAAGGTGACATCTGCGATCGTGCTTTGGTCGATCAGCTCGTTGGGCGCAGCGACGTCGTGGTGCATTTCGCAGCGGAATCCCACAACGACAACTCGCTGAACGATCCCGAGCCCTTCATCATGTCGAACCTCTTCGGCACCTTCGCGCTGCTGGAGGCCGTGCGCAAACATGGCGTGCGCTATCACCACATCTCCACTGACGAGGTCTACGGCGACCTCGAGCTGGACGATCCGAACAAGTTCACCGCCTCGACGCCCTATCGGCCGTCCAGCCCCTACTCGGCCTCGAAGGCCGGCTCGGATCATTTAGTGCGCGCCTGGGTACGCAGCTTCGGCATCAACGCCACCATCAGCAATTGCTCTAACAACTATGGTCCCCGTCAGCACGTCGAGAAATTCATTCCGCGCCAGATCACCAACCTGATTGACGGCGTGCGTCCGAAGCTATACGGCCAGGGCCTGAACGTCCGCGACTGGATTCATGTCGACGATCACAATTCAGCGGTGCTGCGGATCATCGAGGCCGGAAAGCCGGGGGAGACCTACCTGATCGGCGCGGACGGTGAGCTCAACAACAAGACCGTCATTGAGAAAATTTTGGTCGCGATGGGACGACCCGCTGATGATTTCGAGCACGTCAATGACCGTCCGGGTCACGACCTGCGCTACGCGATTGACGCGTCAAAGCTTCGTGACGAACTGGGCTGGCAGCCGAAATATCGAGATTTCGACGCAGGTCTGGCCGCCACTATCGATTGGTATCGAAATAACGAAGACTGGTGGCGTCCGCAAAAAGTTGAGGTCGAACAGAAATACGCCGCCAAGGGGCAGTGACGCAATCCCGCATCGACTAGGAAGTGAGCCAAATCGTGGCAGCCGGCAAACAATTACGCATCAGCCAAACGCCTATTCCAGGTTTCTTGAAAATCGATTTGCCGGTGCATGCCGATAATCGCGGGTGGTTCAAAGAAAACTGGCAACGAGAAAAGCTCATCGCCTTGGGACTGCCCGATTTCGGCCCGGTGCAAAACAACATTTCCTTCAATGACGAAGTCGGCGTCACCCGAGGCATTCACGCTGAGCCTTGGGATAAATACGTCTCAGTCGCTACCGGGCGAGTTTTCGGTGCTTGGGTGGATCTGCGCGAAGGGCCTTCTTTTGGCGCGACGTTCACCTGCCAGATCGATCCTTCCGTCGCGGTCTTCGTGCCGAAGGGCGTTGGCAATGCGTACCAGACCCTCGAACCGAACACCGCATACACCTACCTGGTCAATGCGCACTGGAGCCCTGATGCGAAGTACACCTTCTTGAATCTGGCGGACGAGAGCGCAGCGATCGACTGGCCGATTCCGCTAGACCAATCAATTCGCTCCGACAAAGATCTGGCGCACCCGCGGCTCGCTGAGGTCACGCCTTTCGCCGCTTCGCAGACAGCAGGCAGGCGAGTGGTCGTCACTGGCGCTAATGGACAGCTTGGCCGCGAGCTGCTGCGTCAACTTCCGGGCGCTGGCTATGACGTCCAAGGTTTACAGCGTTCCGATCTCGATATCACTGACGCGGACGCAGTGGCGGCCTTCGATTGGTCGCAGGTTGACGTCATCGTCAATGCGGCTGCGTGGACGAACGTCGACGGCGCTGAGACTGAGGACGGTCGACGAGGCGCATGGCTGGCCAATGGTGTCGGGCCGGCTAATCTCGCTAAGGCTGCCGTCAGGCATGATTTGACGCTGGTGCACGTGTCGAGTGAATACATCTTTGACGGCACGCAAGGCCCGCATAGCGAGGATGAAAGCCCTAGTCCGCTCGGTGTTTATGGGCAATCTAAGGCGGCTGGCGATCTGGCGATATCCGTCGCGCCGAAGCATTACATCATCCGCACCAGCTGGGTCATCGGGGACGGCAACAACTTCGTGCGCACCATGGCCTCGCTGGCCGAACGCGGCATCGACCCGAAGGTCGTCGATGACCAGATCGGACGGCTGACGTTCACCGAAGACCTCGCCGCAGGCATCATCCATCTGCTAGATCACGACGCGGAGTTTGGCGTCTACAACCTGACTAGCTCCGGGGACGCCCAGAGTTGGTACGAGATCGCCGCCGATGTCTTCGAGCGCGAAGGACATGAACGTGGTCGAGTCAGCCCGACGAGCACTGCCGAATATTTTGCTGGCAAGCAGGCTGCGCCGCGTCCCTTGGATTCCCGGCTCGATCTGAGCAAGATTGAGGCCACTGGATTCCAATCAATGGACGCTGCGGACCGTTTAAGAGGCTGAGCAGCCTTCGATGGCGAGCACTAGGGCTGTTCACCGATCTAGCGAGCCAGAGCGTACGCAGCGAATCTGGTTGCGTCAGTGGCGGGCCGCAGATGGCATCATCGTGGCCGGTGCAGGCATAGCCGCTCTAGTCCTGACGGGCTTGGTCTTGCGGACTGGTCTGACGGGATGGCCAGTCATCCTTTGGCTACTGGCCTGCGTGCTGGTCATTCCTAGCGCGCGGGAACTAAGTACCAGAATCGTCTACAACGTAGTCACCTTGTGTGCCGTAACATATCTCGATTGGCTCTCAGGTTTGCGGCTGCCAGGGACTCATGGCAGTCGGCTGCTCGGCTTGGCCAGTGCGCTCGCTGCTGCAAGCATCGCAGCCGAGATAGTCGGCCTAATTCGTCGGACGATCCCGACGATCAAGGGATTGGATCTGCTGCCGCCCTGTTTGGTGGCTATCGGCGCTCCCATAGCGCTACGTCACTGGTATCTGCCGAAATCAGCTGCGGAAATATACGGCACAATCGCTGCCACGTGGGACAACACTTCTCACTACTACTTGGTAAATGTCATGCACGTCTCGCAGACGATGACGAGACGAATGCCGCTCCCGGCAGATGGCAGCGAGAATGGTTTCTTGTCATATCCGGTGGGTTATCACAGCTGGACAGCTTCGCTACTTGACCTGATGGCAGGCCCGCAGACGCTAAGTCCAGATCAACAAGCGGCTGGCTTTTTGCATGTGACGGCGCTCGTGGTTGCGATCATTTTTCTTTTAGTCGGCTGTGCGATAGCTGCAATTCCGGCGATCCGAGACCGTGGTATCGGAGGATATTTTGCAATCAGCCTTGCAATGTCTTTGGTCATATTTGGGCCGGCCTTCTGGCCCGTGGTTGACGGCCACTACAACTTTCAGTTCGCAATCACGATGGCATTTGTCGCTTTTGCCGTCTGCCTGCAAGGGAAAGGGCTATTCGCCGTCACATCTAGTAGCGCATTGCTGGCTGCAGTGTTGTGTGCTGGTGGTGCCTGGCTGCCGATGGGAGCGTTGGCTGCAGCAGCTGCTGTGGGCATCTTCTGGCCATTAAATCGAGCCAATTTCTTAGCGAGCAGGTCAGCAAGAATCTGGGTGCTGTTGGCCTCAGCTGTTGTATCCATGGCTACGGCTATTCCAGCCAGCTGGGCTAGTGGTGAATTCGAAGGGGGAGTGTTCACTTCCGCGACCGGCGGTGTCACCGCCACCCCAGCAATCCTGTTGGTTTTAACTATGCTCGGGCTGGTCATCGTGGCTGTCGTCTCGAATCCCGAACCTGACAGCATTTCAAGATTGCGCGCAAAAGCTACTTCGATAGTCATGCTAGTTGTGCTCGTGGTTTTTGTGATCTGGCAGACGATCTCAATGCAGACAATTGGTCTATCAGCGCTGAACTACTATCCGCAGAAATTGCTCAACGGAATCGGATTGGTAGCGTGCCTGATCGCAATAGTTTCCCTAGCCGTGATGCTGCTCCCAGCAAAACCAGGGGGCCAGCAAACGTCCGCTACCATACAGCGAGAAAGCTTGCGTCTCTCGCTAGTCTGCGCTGCGGGGTTCATCTGCTTCTGGCTAATGCTCCTGCCAGCTTTCGCACAGGGTGGGGTTCCGGGCAGTGTGATCGAGAAGAAGAATCTAGCCGAATCACGACCGGATCTGGTGCGCGCTTGCCAAGCCGCGCATCAATTACCCCCTGACGTGGTCGGGCTGGTAGTTGGGCCAAATCCAACCGACACTCTGACTTGCGCGGCTGACCGTGGACTGTACACCCACCTTGCTTGGCGCTTGAACGCTGACATCATGAATAAGTGGGATGAAGCAGTAGTAACCGCGGTTCGAGATGACTTGATTGCTGGACGAGCGGTGCTGATCGTCGACCCCTTCGTCGTTGAAAATTATCGCGCCTTCGCCGGAGAATCCCTCGTAGACCGAGTCATAGCTTGGTGATCAATGTTCTTGGCTTGGCCTCGCAAATTGCGTCATCGAAGCCATTCCAATCAGCAATCCTTTAGCTCGACAGCACAGCGAGATGTGGCCGCAGATTCACGCGGGTGCCTTATAGCGTCAGCAGCCAACGACCTTGTATAAGCGAGCGCGTCCGTAACTCTTCACTAACTCAAATCCGGAATGCTCAGTCAGATAAAACTGGCCGGGATATGGCGCAATCAAGGAGTTCACGATCTCGTGATTGCTGAAGTCCAGCACCCACTTGATCTGTTCTTCCGAGACGGCCTGGCACACCTCGGGCTGCAACCACATGTCATTGAGATGGTTGATGATGAGTTCTTGATTCTCGGTCGGATCGAATAGCAGGTGAGTCAGATCGGTATTCGTCCCGACTAGGGCATACGCCATCGAGCTGCCATTCCATGGGTTTACCGCTACGCGGTCTTCGCCGACGATATCGGGCAACTCCTGGATTAGCCGGTACTCGTCACGACTGACCAGGTTGCCGCCCGGCACGATTCGGTAATAGTTCTGAGCCCATTGGACGACGGCCTGCTTGCCAGGATCGAGCTGCGTCGTCACGAGCAGCAGCAGCGGAATCAGCGCTAGGAAGATCGGTTTTTGCAAAAATTTGATCTTTTGCACCATGAAGTCGACCCCCAGCACCGCAAGTGGCACGGCCGTCAGGGGCATCATCGCTGCAAAACGATAGGGGTCGTTGTACCAAGGGCCGATCAGCGCATCGCGTACGGGACCTTCCGGGAAGTACGCCGCGATGCCCCACATGAGGCAGGTCGTCAGGTGCAAGACCAACAACAGCAACCAGCGCCGATCAACCAGAGCCGCGATCACACCGAGCGAGGTGAACGCCGCCACCGCCAGCACGATGGTCGCTTCCAATGGCGAGACGGCGATGGTCTCGATGATCGCGTCCAGGAAGCTGCGCTTAGGTACCCACCGGCCAGCCGTTGATGGCGGACGAACGATGACCATCGCGAGCGCTGCACCGGCTATCCAAAGCCCCAGCCCTGCAGCTTTGAAGCGGGCTTGCCGCGTCCATGATCGATTCCGGGTGGCCCGCCAAACGGTCGGGACAGCCCAATAGGCGATCAATGCGACTCCGTAGACGCTGGTCACCAAGAGGACGACATTGGGATGGGACAGGCCTAAAGCTACGATCCCCGCCAAAGCTGCTAGCCAGCTCGTCAATAACGGGGCTTGTGGTCCTTTGCCCAGACCAAGGATGTCGACAGCGAGCGCTAGGAAATAGGGCAGCAGACACAGCCCGAGCAGATTGGGGTAGAGCACTCCGAAAGCGATCAAGATGAACGGGAAGGCCGTCATCGACGCAGCAAAGACCCCCGTGGTCAACTGGTTCATCGGCGTCGGCGGCAGCAGACGGCGCACGAACACCAGACAACCCAAGGGCCAAATAATCGCCGAGACGACTAGCACCATCGCGGTTGTCGCGCGCGTTGGATCGATGTCGCGCAGCGTCAGCATTGCTGCGGAGACGACGTCATGCCATGCCAGGGGATAGAAACCTGACGGATCATCTCCGCTGGTCATCGTCATGTCGATCGCTGACCCCATCCGATGTTCGGCAATCCACCGAACAGCTGAGAGGTGGAAGACCGCGTCAAAGGTCTGGGAGAAATGCGTCGGCTCCTGAAAGATCTTGACGACATCTCGGCCTAATACGGCAGCTGAAATCAACAGCCCACCCAGCGCGTAGGGCAGCGTGTTGATAGACCGCGCATTGGCTTGCTCAGCGACGACGACTGCCGCGGCACCCGCGGGCAGTTTCGCGGCAACATCAGCAGCTACATCGCCAGCGCGCGTCCGGCGTTGGGCTACTAGACGAATCACCCAAAGCAGCAGCGCACCGATGACGGTCGTCAAGACGATCGGGATCGGACCCCAGCCGACGCCCAATAGCTGCCAAAAGACAGCAGCGAATCCGACTAATGCGACGCTGACCAGGGGAGCGAACGCGATCGCGGAGCTTGCTCGAAAGCCGGCGGCGAGATTCGCGAGGGTGCCGGGGATGAAGAAGATCGCCAGAATCACCAGCACGAATGGCACGACCGTCAGCCACATATGAAACTCCTAGCTGCGCTCAGTTGAGCTGACCTTCAATCCAAGCGGTCAACCGGTCGATGCCTTCGCGCAGCGAATAGCGGGCCTTGAAACCGAGTCGCTTTTCTGCCGCGGACGGATCAGCCCACGCATGCCGAACGTCGCCGTGTCGGAATTGACCAGTGACGACTGGAGTCGGCGCGCCGTAGTGCTCGGCGATCAGCTGCGCGGCAGTCGCGATGGTTTGGAACTCTCCCGAACCGATATCGATCGGCGTCGGATCGGTATCGTCACCCACCAAGCAGGCGACGATTGCCTCAGCGACATCGTCGATCAAGATGAAGTCGCGACGGATCTCGCCATCTTCGTACAGCGAGATGGTCTTGCCCTCGCGGGCCTGCCGACAAAAGAGCGACAAAATCCCCGTGTATGAATTGTTCAGCGACTGGCCAGGGCCGTAAACATTCTGCAGCCGGACGATGCCGATCTGAACGCCGTAAGCGTCGCCCCAAATCCGCAGCAGCTGTTCCTGGGCGAGCTTGGTGACGGCGTAGACGCTAGCTGGCTGTGGACTGACGGTGCGTGCGTCCATCGCGACCGGCTCGGCGTCGGAGAAATCCCACTGCCCAGCTTCGAACATCCGCAGTGGACGGGGGCCGGGATAGAACAGCTCTCCGTCCGCGCCACGCCAGGCACCTTCGCCGTAAACCGCACGTGAGCTAGCCAGCACGATGCGCTTGGGCAACTTCTCGTTGCGGCTCAGCGCATCCAACATCTGGGTCGTGCCGACGACATTGACCGATGCGTGTCGATTCGATTCCGTCAACGACTGACCGGTGCCGGTCTCGGCAGCCAAGTGCACGATCATGGCGGGGTGCATGTCTGCCAATAGGCCGTCCCACATCTCAGCGTCGGTCACATCGCCCACCACGAGCTCGACACGCTCGTCGAGCGCCTGGGGACGGACCTGCTGAGCGTGAATCTGCGGGTGCAAATTGTCGACGGCGACCACGCGCTCGAAACGCTCCGCTAGCTGCGACGAGATGGCGCAACCGATGAAGCCCGCACCACCGGTGACTAACACAGTGCCGAAATCAGTCATTGAATCTCCTTAGATTGACAATGAGCTTAGGGGAACGCTCTGAAAAAAATTTTCCGCTTGGCGACCTATCGCAGGAAAGCAAGCGCAGCTCACCAAGACGCCGCGTGCTGCAACAGCGTCTTAGCGGCGGGCAAGGACTTTTCTTTGGCTGCTCGCGGCAACAAGGTCAATGCATAAGCTCGCGAAGTCAAATGTGCCCGGGCCGCACGGGCAGCTCGCCGCCAGCCCAGCTCGCTCATCTTTTCTGCCTGCAGCGAGAAGAAGGTCCGCTCAGCAGCGAAACGTCCGCCGTCCATCAATTTCGCCGACGAAGCGCTGGCCTGGTGCCGGCGATAGCTGAAAATGACCTGTGGCAAGACGGCCATCCGAGCACCTTGGCCGAGCATCTCGAGCACGATGCCGAGGTCTTGGATCAGCGGGTAGCCGTCCAAAAACTCCGCGCCCCGGATCGCCTCGGTACGAAAGACCAGGCTCGGCCAGTACAACCAGTCGCCGTGCAACAGCGAAATCGCCAAGGATTCGCCCGACACCAGCACTCCGCGATCGGGATGCTGCTTGGCCGCTGAGGGCGTCATGAGACCTTTGACCTTGTCGCCGAGCGGTCGATAGACCTCGCCGTGCTCATCGATGACCTGCACACCCGGCTGGATGATGTCCGCCTGCGGGAACTGCTCGATCGCAGCCAGCATCGTCGAAATGTAATTCGGCGCCATGACGTCATCGCAGCCCATGAACATCATGTAATCGGCCTCGACCAACGACAGACACTTGCGGTAATTGTCGGTGATGCCGAGATTTTGTTCATTACGGACATAGCTGACCCGCGGATCGTCGAGCTCGGCGAAATGTTGCGCGACCGATTCGTCAGGATAGTGATCATCGACGATCACCAGGCGCCACTGGTCACTGTCTTGCGCTAAGACGCTATCGACGGCCTCATATAAATAGCTGGGTTCGCCCCAAAACGGCAGCATGACGTCAATCACGTCGCCGAGTCTATTCGCCCACGCCGGACGACTCGAGCAGACCTGCGGCGCGGGATCTAACTACCGCACTGCCCAGCCAAGTAAGGTACGAAGGACCAAACCGCTCGGGAGGCTCACGCTTCGCCGGACAACTTGCCGTCTGACCGACGCGACCTGCAGGAGAACAATGTCGACGTCTAGCCCAGCGCCGAAAATGTGGATCGGCAAGCCGTTCAATGCGCGTGACAATTCGCTCAACTTGTTGCGATTAATTTTGGCGACGTCGGTGCTTTTTCACCACACATTCCCAATTATCGGATCACATTGGGAGCCGGTAATCGTCGATGATTCTATTGGCGGTTGGGCAGTCATCGGATTCTTCACGATTTCTGGCTATTTGATCGCTGCCAGCCGAGAATCCAAGAGTTTCGGAGACTATCTGACGCTGCGCATCGCTCGGATTTTCCCGGCATTTTTGGTCTGCAATCTGTTGACGATCCTAGCTTTCGCACCGATTTCATATGCCCGCCATCACGGCAGTCTGCGAGGCTATCTCAGCGCCCCAACGACGCCGTTCAGCTATATTTTCGAGAACTTGTTTTTGAAGATGCAAAAATATGACGTCGCCGCCACCCCCATCGACGTGCCCTATGAGGGGGCGTGGAACGGCTCGTTATGGACCCTCTACTACGAGTTTTGGTGCTACCTGCTGGTCGGACTGCTGGCCTGTCTTTCGATCTATCGACGCAGCGTCTGGGGTCCAACGGTGGTCTGGGCGCTCAGCGTCGCGCTGATGGCAGGACTGCCCAGCTTGAGCGTCTATTGGCAAGACAATTTCGATATCTATTGGCTGGCTAAATTGGTGCCCTATTTCATGGCTGGGGCTATTTTGGCGGCGCTCCGCAAAAAAGTCGGCATGCATTGGGCGCTCGCCTTGGGCGGCATCATCTTTTTCCTGGTTTGTCTATTTTTGATTCCCCGCTGGGGCGGTCAATTGGGCAGCGTCGGCCTGGCCTATTTCATTTTGTGGCTCGGCTCAGTGGTGCCCTGTCCGCGAGTATTTCAGACCCACGACGTTTCCTATGGCATGTACATTTACGCCTTCCAATGCCAGCAAATTTGCGCCGTCTTCGGGCTAGCTAGCCTCGGCTATTGGGCTTTCTCGTTCATCTCACTGGCGCTGACGATTCCATTGGCGATTGCGTCCTGGTTCTTGGTCGAACGGCCTATCATCAATCGCACCCGTGACGCGCTGAAACGCAATCAACCGCCGCGCGAAGTGGCGCCTGCTGCGCCGTCTGCGATTTCTTGACAGTGACTACCCGAGCTGAGGCATGACAGGTGAGTGAACAGCAAGCGCTCAGCGCAGACGCGACCCTGGACGCTACGGCCCAACCGGCTCGCAGTCGTGGTCGTAATGCGGGAGCGATCATCGTCGCGTCCGCGATCGCGGCGGTGTCTAGCCTGGTGATCACGATGTTCGCCAACTGGGTGTTGGACCGTCCCGAAGATCATTCCGATTACAACGAATTCATCGCTTTTTGGTCACTGCTTTTTGGTGTCTATGGCGTCATCGCCGGCTTGCAAAACGAGATCACCCGTGCGGTCGGAGCGGCGCGGCTCGCTGAATCTCGCGGCCAATCTCGTCAACCAGGCGCGCCCGTGCTGGTCGCGGGCCTGTTGCTCGGCCTGATCGCTGCGCTCTTGGTCGTCATCACCTCCCCGCTGTGGGCACCGCAAATGTTGGTGACGAAGACCTGGCTGGTCGTGTGTCTGATAGCGTTCGCGACATTCCTGTACGGGGGGCATATCTGCTTGTCCGGTGCACTCGCCGGCAACGAACGCTGGGGGCTCTATGCCGCGCTGATGGCGACCGAAGCGCTGACGCGACTGGTCGTCGTCGCGATCGTCGGGGCCAGCGTCGGCAGCCTGTTCGGTTTGGAACTAGCGACCATCAGCGCAGTGCTGGTGTGGTTGGTCTTGCTATTGGTCTCACCGACCTCGAGGCAGGCCGCTGCCAGCCGCGCGGACGTCGGGCTGGGCCGACTGCTGGCAAATCAGAGCGTGACGATCTTGGCCGCGGCTGCCACCGCCGTGCTCGTCACTGGCTTTCCGGCAGTCATGAACCTGGTCATCCCACACGATCCCAGCGAGCCAGCGATGTCGGCGACGGCTACCGCTTTGATGCTGACGCGCTCGCCGATCATGATTCCGTTGCTGGCCTTCCAAGGTGTCGCAATCTCAAATTTTCTGAAACAAGGCGGGGGTGTGCTGCGTGGCCTGGTCAAACCCCTCGGCGGACTGGGTCTGGTCGGATTGATCGCGGCGCCGCTAGCTGCCTTGCTGGGTCCGTGGCTGGTGCGCGTGTTATTCAAAGGCATGCAAGTGGATGCTTGGACTTTCGTCGGCTTGGTGGTTGCGTCCACGATCGTCGCTTGGCTGACCTTGACCGGGACGGCGACCCTTGCCGTCGGAGACCACCTGGGCTATTTGAGCGGCTGGTTGATCGCGGCGATCGTCGGGGTCGGGTTGTTGACGGTGCCATTGAGCATCCCCGCACGCGTGATCCTCGGGCTATCGGTGGGGCCGCTGCTTGGTGTCGCGTTGCACCTAGCCAGGATCAATTTCCGCGCCCGCAGGGTGGCCGGCAAGCCAGCCGACGTCGCGCCTGTCTAGACCTCTTAGGGCGTTCAGCCGACACCATAGCTGCGTTTGGCATAGGCCGCGTAGACCTTCGAATAGAGCCTAGGAGCGGCCTTGAGCAAGATTCCCGCAGCGCCCACGGCGGGCCGTTGGCGCAGCGCCGTGCGAGCTTCAGCCCAGCTGAACCGCTGCCGGGCTTGCGTCATGAATTCTGCGGCCTGGTCTGCGGGCAGTCGACCGGCGGCGAGGTTCGCAGAGTTCAGGTAGGTGATCACTTTGGTCACCGGCCAAGTGGCCTGAGCTTGGCTTCCGAGCTCGACGGCGACCTGTTCGAAGCGCTTGGCTGCGGCGTCACTTTCGGTCAACGGTGGCACGCGTCCCCAAGTCAGCGAACCCGCCGAAACGTAATAGACATTGAGCGGGTCATCGATGATGCGGACGTCGCGGCAGGCCGCCAAGGCCTCGATCACGAAAATAGTGTCTTCGCCGCGGTGGACGTCAGTAGCGAAGCGAATGCCTTCGAGAGCGCTGTGGCGAAACATTTTGTCCCAGACGAATGGCGTGATCTGGTCTCCGAATGCGGCCACGGCGGCCTGCAGCCCGGTCATGGTGCCGCTGGCAGCAGAACCACGGTCCCGGCGGTTGCCGTCAGGTAGCACGATGGTGTGACCGCAGGCCAGGCCGTCGACGTCGCCGTCAGCGGCAGCCAGCAGGGTAGCCAGCCGATGCGGCAGATATTGGTCGTCAGCGTCCAAGAACGCGATCCATTCGCCGCGAGCTGCGGCCAAGCCACGATTCCGTGAGGACGACACGCCCGCATTCGGTTTGGGGTCCAGCAGCCGGACGCGGTCGTCGCGCTTGGCCAGTGCGTCGAGAATCTCGCGGGTCGCATCCGTGGAGCCGTCGTCGACCACGACGACCTCGAGATTTTGGTGGCTTTGAGCTAACACGCTCCCAACGGCTCGCTCGATGGTCGCAGCAGCGTTGTAGGCGCTGATGATGACGCTGACTAGTCCAGGCTCTGCGGTGGTGTGCTCGTCGGCGGTGACGTCCATGGCGGCCAGTCTATGGAAGTTCCCGGCGACTCTGGGGCTCGCTGACCAGCTCGCGGCGCGTCGAGTGCGATAGATTGGGGCAACTGCGACGACGGGGTCAGCGGTCTACGCCGGCTGGCCCAGCGCGATCAACCAGGAAGGCGCCCAATGCACGGAATCATTCTCGCTGGCGGAGCTGGCAGTCGGCTGCACCCGATCACGATCGGGACGAGCAAGCAATTGTTGCCGGTTTATGACAAGCCGATGATTTATTACCCGCTTTCCACGCTGTTGTTTGCGGGAATTCAAGACGTCTTGGTGATTACCACGCCGCATGACTCGGACGCATTTCAGCGACTGCTCGGCGACGGCAGCAATTTCGGCATTAATTTGCAATATGCGACCCAGCCCGAGCCCAAGGGTCTGGCCCAGGCCTTCACCATTGGTGCGGACTTCATCGGTGACGATCACGCCGCGCTAGTGCTGGGTGACAATATCTTTTATGGCCAGGGACTGGGCTCGCAGCTGCGTCATCGCACTACCGTCGAGGGCGCTTCGATCTTCGGCTATTGGGTGGACGACCCGCAAGCATATGGTGTGGTTGAAATTGACGAAAATGGCACCGCAATTTCAATTGAAGAAAAACCGCAACAGCCGAAATCAAATTACGCCGTACCCGGCTTGTATTTTTATGACAATGACGTGGTTGAGATGGCGCGCACTTTGCAACCCAGCGCGCGTGGCGAGCTAGAAATCACTGATATCAATCGGATTTATATGGAACAAGGACGGCTGCACGTCGACGTGCTGCCGCGCGGCACTGCCTGGCTCGACACCGGCACCTTCGATTCATTGAATGACGCCGGAAACTTCGTTCGCACTTTGCAAGCTCGTCAGGGTCTGCAGGTCGGTTGTCCCGAAGAGGCGGCTTGGCGAAATGGTTGGCTCGATGATGACGCCTTGCTGCAGCGAGCTGACGAGCTGAGCAAGTCGGGCTACGGCGAGTATCTAAAACGTCTGGTGAACTTCGGCCGACGTTGATGATCGCCTTTGACGGAAACCAGGCTCAAAGCATCAGGCGTACGGGAATAGATTCCTAGCCCCTAAGCAGTCTCTCGTGCTGCGCGCGGCAAAGCCATTGCTCGAGATGTCCAGCACGTAAGCTCAGAAGAGCTACGGCGTCAGTTGCGTTGAGAGGAGCGGCATGGAAGCCGATCTGGTGGTCGTTGGGTCTGGTCTTTTCGGGCTCACCATTGCTGAGCGTGTCGCCAATGATTTGGGACGCAAGGTCGTCATTGTCGAAAAGCGGCAGCATATCGGCGGCAATGCATACTCCGAATTTGAAGAAGAGACCGGCATCGAGGTGCACAAATACGGTGCGCACCTTTTCCACACCTCTAATGAGCGGGTCTGGGAATACGTAAATCGATTCAGTGCCTTTACCAATTATGTCCACAAGGTTTACACCGTGCATAAGGGCGAGGTCTATCCAATGCCGGTGAACTTGGGCACGATGAATCAATTCTTCAATGCTGCGATGGGGCCAGCTGAGGCTCGCGCGCTGGTGGCCGAACAATCCCAAGAGTTAGGCGATAAAGAGCCCGAGAATTTCGTCGAAAAAGGCATCAGTCTGGTCGGTCGGCCACTATATGAAGCCTTCTTCATGAATTACACCGCTAAGCAATGGCAGACCGCTCCCGAAGATTTGCCGGCTTCGATCGTCAGTCGCTTGCCGGTGCGTTATAACTACGATAATCGCTATTTCAGCGATATGCACGAGGGCTTGCCCGTCGACGGCTACGCAGCATGGCTCGAGCGGATGGCAGCTAGCCCAAATATCACTCTGCTGCTAGATACCGATTTCTTCGACGACAGTCACGAATACAGCCGTGACAAGGTCGTAGGCAAGGTGCCGGTCGTCTACACCGGTCCGATCGACCGCTACTTTGATTACGCCCACGGCGACCTGGCATGGCGCACCGTCGAGCTCGAAAAAGAAGTGCTGCCGATCGAAGATTTCCAAGGCACGTCCGTCATGAATTACGCCGACATGGATGTGCCATTCACCCGAATTCACGAATTCCGTCATTTCCATCCTGAACGGGATTATCCGAAAGATAAGACGGTCATCTATCGCGAATATTCACGCTTCGCGAATCGTGACGATGAGCCCTATTATCCGATTAATACTGACGAGGATCGCGAAAAGCTCCTGCAATATCGCGCGGCGGCAAAGCAAGAACCTAACGTGCTATTTGGCGGACGGCTGGGCAGTTACAAATACTTTGATATGCACATGGCTATCGGGGCTGCGCTGTCAGCCTACGACAACAAAATCAAGCCTTACTTTGACGGTGAAACTTCCAGCATGACGGGGGACGGCGATGACTGAATTCCCACACGAAATTCGTGACGATCACCGCGTCGCGGCGCGAATCATTTTCCCCGAAAATGGTGACGTCGATGTGCTCGATCTGTACGTCGATCGGGGCGCCGAGGATCGCGCGGCGGGCCGAAGCGTCCACAGCTCCGATATCCTCTCGAAGACTTCGCTGCGGGTACCTGCCACCCAGCACGTTTCGCTCGGCAGCTATTTCAACGCTTTTCCGGCGGCCTATTGGGCGCGCTGGACCAAGGTAAAGAGCGTTCGTCTCGAGGTCGTCACCAGCGGCCCTGGACAGCTCATCATCTATCGCACGAACGCTCGCGGTGACGAGCGTCGTGTGGATGCTGTCGAGCTGGCCGGCGAGGGGCAGCGCCATGCCATCGACCTGCCCTTGAACACTTTCGGAGACGGCGGCTGGTATTGGTTCGACCTAGTAGCCGCTGACGCAGACCTGATCCTCGACCAGGCAGCTTGGTGGGTGCCCACCTTGGGACGTGGCTTTGGCTGCGCGACCCTCACCACCACCACGCTCAACAAGACCGATTTCATCATCGAAAATCTACGCAAACAGGCAGCTGATCCTGCGCTGCTGTCGGTCATCGATGAAACCCTGGTCGTCGACCAGGGCAGCCAGCACGTCCGTGACGCAGCCGGCTACGCCGAAGTCGCCGCAGAGCTGGACGGCAAACTAGATGTCATCGAACAACCAAATCTGGGCGGCTCAGGTGGCTACTCGCGGGGCCAGCTTGAGACCATGCTGCGTGGCAAGTCTGATTACGTCATCTTGCTCGACGACGACATCGCGCTCGAACCCGAATCCTTAATTCGGATGATCGCTTTCGCAGATATGTGCACCGACCCGACGATCGTCGGCGGGCACATGCTCGATCTTTACAACCGCACCATGCTGCACACCATGGGCGAGGTCATCGACCGTTCGACCTGGGGCCCAACGCTGCCGCGTCCAAATCACTATTACCGGCATGATTTCGCCAAACGCGGCCTGCGCGAGACCCGTTGGATGCATTCGCGGGTCGACGTCGAATTCAATGGCTGGTGGTGCTGCCTAATCCCGGTACGCGTCTTGGAAGACATCGGTCTCTCACTGCCGATCTTCATCAAATGGGACGACTCGGAATACGGCATCCGCGCAGCTGCCGCCGGCTATCCAACCGTCTCGCTGCCCGGCGCGGCAATCTGGCACATCAGTTGGGTCGACAAGAATGACGCGCTGGACTGGCAGGCCTATTTTCACAACCGCAACCGTCTGATCATGGCCTTGGTGCACGGTGCGAGCGCGCCGGGCATCGTCAAGAGCGCCGAGATCAACGATCTCAAGCACGTCGTCGCCATGCAGTATTACGCAATCACCAATCGCCTGCTCGCAGTGCGCGACGTACTCGCTGGCCCTGATCAATTGCCGGAATTGCTCGGCAAGCGCATCGGCGAAGTGCGGTCTCGGTCGGCTAACTTCAGCGACTCTACCTTCCACGCTGATCGGGAGGATCTGCCCGCCGCCCCACCTGCTGTGGTGCATGGTTCGCGTCCCAGGACGATGTCAGTCCATGACGCAGTCATCGACGCTGATTACGCTGCCGACGAGCAGCGCCCGGTGTCGCGCAAGCGCTTGGTCATCATGGGTCTCAAAGCGCTCGCTCGACAGGTCAAGCCCGTCAATCCTGACGCAGCACGCGCCCCACAAGCCGCGTTGCGTCATGTCGAGAACAACTGGTGGACGCTGGCCAATTTCGACTCAGCGCTGGTGACCAATGCTGAGGGCACCGGTGTTTCCTGGTATCGCCGCGACCGTAAACAGGCAGCCGAGTTGGCGACGGAATCCGTCCGCCTGAACCTTGAGCTATTGCGGCGGTGGGATGAATTGGCCGCGGCTTATCGCCAGGCCGCTCCAGGCTTGGCCAGCGTCGAGACGTGGCGGCAGATTTTCGCGGACGCGGGCGCGCCGGTGAACGAGCCGCAACAGACTCCTGCGCGCCGTGGAGCCAATGAGTAGGGATCCGGTGAGTCAACGTGAATTAGCGGCGCTGGAGCTGCGTCGTCCCGGCCAGTCCAGCGGTTTGACGGAGGTCTTCCGCTGGCGATTCTTGCTGCAACTGCTCATCAAAAAGGAGATCCGCGTCAGATATCGCGGATCTGTCTTGGGCATGGCGTGGAGTTACGTCAAACCTGGTGTGCAGCTGCTGGTCTATTGGCTAGCGATGGGTCATTTCCTGCGGATGGGACAGTCGATCCCCAATTACGTGGTCTATCTGTTCAGCGGCATCGTCATGACGAACTTTTTCTCTGAGGTGATGCGGAACACGACGCGCTCGATCATCGACAACGCGCCGCTGGTCGACAAGATCTATATGCCCCGGGAATTGTTTCCCGTCAGCAGCTTGTGGGTGGCTTTCGTCCATCTGCTGCCGCAGCTGGCGGTGCTGTTCGTCGCCTCGTTGATCACCGGTTGGCGGCCCAGCTGGTTGGCGCTCGGCGGCCTGCTGGGTTCGGTAGTGATCGTCGCTGTCTTCGCTTTAGGCGCTGGCTTGGCATTTGCCGCATTCAATGTCTTCTTCCGAGATGCAGAGAATCTCGTCGAACTGGTCAACATGGTCGCAATCTGGTTGACGCCGGTCTTCTATAGCTGGGTGTTCGTGCACGATGCTCTGCCGCGCTGGGCGTATCTGATTTATCAGGCGAATCCGCTAGCGGCTGGGGTGCAGTTGAGCCACGCCGGTTTCTGGTCGACGACCAGTGGCGGCAGCAGCGTAATGCCGGCGGATTTCATGCTGACCTTAGGTCTCGCGGCGCTCATTTCGATCGTGACGTTGTGGGCTGGGCAGGCGATTTTCGCTCGGCTCGAGGGTCGATTTGCGGAGGAACTGTGAGCAGCTCTGCAACCCCACGGGCGGGTGCGTCAGATCTCGTCATGGTCAACTGTCGAGACGTAGGCAAGCGTTTCACATTGCGGCGATCACGCTCGATCAAGGAGTTCGTCGTGTGGACCTTCCGGGGTCGGCGGGGGGAACTGTCTGAGACCTTCAAGGCGCTTGATGGCGTCGACCTGACGGTGCGGCAAGGCGAATCCGTCGCGCTGTTGGGCTACAACGGATCGGGTAAGTCGACCTTGCTGAAACTGATCTCGGGGGTCCTGCAGCCCGACGAGGGATCGGTCGAGGTGCGTGGTCGGATCGCCGGTCTGATCGAGGTCGGCGCGGGCCTGCATCCCGACCTGACAGGACGGGAAAATATCTATCTCAATGGCGCGATCCTCGGCATGAGCGAAGCTGAGATCGACGCGAAATTCGACCAAATAGTCGAGTTCGCGACCGCGGGCAGTAACGTCGAAAAATTCATCGATACCGAGGTCAAGTTCTATTCGTCGGGCATGTTCTTGCGTCTGGCTTTCGCCGTCGCAGTGTTCTCAGAGCCGGACGTCTTCCTGGTTGACGAGATCCTGACCGTCGGTGATGAACCATTCCAGCGCCGATGCATCGAGAAGATCCGAGAGTTGCGTGCTGCAGGGCAGACTCTGGTCGTCGTCAGCCACGACCTTGACATGGTGCGCACCGTCTGTGAGCGGGGTGTCTTGCTTCGCGAAGGCCATGTGCTGATGGACGGAGATGTTGACGATGCGATCGCCCATCTTCGAGCCATGGACTATTGAGTATTTAGCAGGCAGTTTCGATCTATCGATCTCGGTCAGTGGCTGGGTTTCAACGTCGGGGTGCCCGGCTTGATCTGATCGCAACTCACCACCTCGGCCAGGCGCCACGGAGGGTGCCGCTGCTAAGCCGCCGTTTCCTGGATGCCGCGAATTACGAGGCGGCCTTGCTTGAGCGTTTGTGTGTTCGGCTCTTCATGTCTGCCCTTGGCTCTAACTTGCACGCCCACTCAACCGCCAATGTCGCAAAATCATGATTTGCGAACGAAATCCGCCAAAATTTGGCGTTTTCCAGCTGCGATCCATGATTTTGCGACATTCCCAACCGGCGGCTAAGAGGGCTCGTGGACAGCGCATGATCCGGGAGCCTAAGAGCAGCCATCTCAGTTGCTATGAAGTCAAAGGCAGAAGGTCACCGCGAGGTGCGCTGCTTATGGCGCGAGTGTCGGAGAATAATGGGTCCATGCGCCGAACAGCCATGAACTAGCCAATCTCGATCGCGAAGCCTGATTTTGCGACATTGGTTACCAAGACCAGCAGAGCGAAGTAATTGATTGCAAGAGGGCATACGACCGTGCCGGGGTAGACAGCTGCGGGCGGGGGCTCGTCGGCTCGGCAGACCGGGCCGGCTTGGACGACCGACCCAGCGTTCAATGCCTGACGGCTCCCTTCGTCAGTACGGCGTCGCTGATGGGTTGATCAAGGCGTTGGTCCGCTCCTGAGATGGTCTGGGATCGCGGCGGAGTAGACGAAGCCAGCTCAGAGCCGGGCGCGCGGATCCAGCTGTCGCATTCCTCGTGCTTCCTTGAGCGCTTGCCAAACATTGCGCGCTTCGGACCGACCGCCGCGGACCGGGCTGAGCGCAATCACACCAGCCGCGATGACGTACGGCTTGCAGCGGACGAGCAGGTTTTCACCATGTCGGAAATGCACCGCGAAGAGATTGCGATACATGAACTTGCCTTTCCAGCTAGCCAAATCGAGGTTCTGATCAAAATCCAGCTGACGGCGCACGAGCGCGTCCCGCAGTGCAAACATCTTGAAGCCTGCACGCCTAGCCCGGATCTGAAAATCGCAATCGTCATAAAAAATGAAGAAACTCGGATCAGGCAAGCCAATGGTCGCCACCACCCGACGGCTGACGAAGAAGCCCTCGAAGGCAGCGTTCTCAATTGCGACCTTATCTGGCATTCGGCTACGGCTTTTATATGTCGTCTCGACGCTCGCCAGCTTTGGTCTCAAGTGCAGCGGATTGCGCAGATCGAACCTGACTGCGGCCTTCTCGACGAGGTTCCCGAACCGGTCCTCGCGAGTGCAGGCGAGCAGATCTCCGCCGTCACGGAGCAAAACTTCGAGCGTCCAAGGCGCTGGACGTACGTCGTCGTCCATCAGCCAGAAATAATCGAAACCAGCGCCATAGGCAGCGCGCACGCCGCGGTTGAATCCTCCCGCCCCGCCGAGGTTTTCACCCGTGTGATCTACGTGTAGAGGCAATTCCGTCCACTTCTCGAGCACCTGCGCGGTGGCTTCATCGCCGCCATTGTCGACCACGAAAATCGCCTCCGGCCGACGAGTCTGTGCAGCTAGTGCCTGCAATAGACGGTCAAGCATCTCGGCTCGCTGATACGTGACGACGACGACTGCGACTCGGGCAACGTCAGCCTCAGCCCGCGCTGCGCGCTTCAAAAACTGATGATGACCGCTGAAATCGCCGCGGAGGCCGGCAGAAATCGCGTCCCGCGATAGCCGCAACCGGCTTAGCGAGGGCTTTACGAACGAGTAAAACCACAAGGTCTTCGCCCAGAACGCAGCCGCATGCAAAGGACCGCGATAGGTGAGCAGATTGACGGTATTGTTCCGCGCCATCGCATAGTGCTTGAGGTCGCTGGGGGAGTGGTTATACGTCGTCCGCCCAAACATCATGGGGGTGCCCAGATCGTCAGTCATCGGGTGCAGGAAGTGCGCGTCCACGACAGTGCCGGTACGCGCCCCCGCACGCTGGGCACGCCACAGGTATTCCACGTCATCGCCCCAAATGAAAAATTCGGCGCGCGGGGTTCCGATTTGTTCGGCCAATTCGCGCGTCACGAGCACACCATTGAATGGAATGACGACATCCGCGACTACCCCATCCACACTGCTTTCGCGAAGTTCGGTCAACGTCCGGGCGACGGTGGCCGTCCCGGGTTTGCGGACGGGGAAGCACAGCCGCGAGGGATCTTGCTCAGCCAATACGGCCGGACCCCAAAAGTCGTAGTCGCCTCGGTATTCGAGCAATCGGCTAAGGCAATCTGGGGTCGGGACGCCGTCGTCGTCCATCAGCCAAGCCAGGTCGTAGCCCGCCTCGACAGCCCACTGCATGCCCGTCTGAAAGCCGCCCGCGCCACCCAGATTCGTCGACAGCGTGCGGTGCTGGATACGGTGGTCGGTCAGCGAATCCAGGAACTCAGCGGTTTCGTCAGTTGAAGCATTGTTGACGACCAGGATCGCGTCCAATTCAGGGATCGTGGTCAAGACATCAAGCAGCCGCCCCAGCAGCTCGCGTCGATTGAACGTCACCACGACTGCAGCAACAGATGGCCGGCTCATCTCTCGAGCCTAGCTGTCTTCGTGCTCTTCCCTCGGATCGGCAGGCGGCTCGGCTTTAGCTTTTTCGATTGCCGCCAGGGTGAGCATGTCAGCCTGCGTCGGCATGCCGTATGCGATGGCAGTCGAATCATGCAGCTCGATCACCTTGCGTCGCATGCGTTCGTTGAATTCGTGAGCGATCTCGCCGGGCCTCGGACGCATCGGCAGCCCAAAAGTGACGTGCACTGACGGGCGACCCGGCTTCCAACGTTTGGCTCCCGCAGGCCACGCGGCTGCCGCTCCCACGATTGCCGCTGGCACGACCTGACAGTTGAACGAGATCGCCAGTGCTGCGACACCCGGCTTGAACGGGCCCATGCCACCGTTTCTGGATCGGGTTCCTTCAGGAAAGATCAGCAGCGGGATGCCGTCGCTGAGCAGCTGCTTGGCTACCCCGCGGTGGCTGCGCGTCGTCCCGCGATTGACGGGGAAGGCATTCATGAACAACTGCGCTGCTGCCGCCGAGCCTGGATTGTTGAAGAAGAAGTCAGCAGCCGCGCCAGTCGCGAGCCGGCGGCTCAGTCGCGGAGGCAGACAGGTCATCAGCAGTGGACCATCGAAATGCGAAGAGTGGTTGCCGATCAAGATGAATGGCTCGGCCACGTCTTCCAGTAAATCCGTCCCCTGCACGTTTACGTCCAACACTGCGCGCAGAGCTGGACGCATGAGCCCTAGCTGCGCGGTCGTGTGGGACGCGGTGTGCATGGGAGAACGGAATCTCTTGAGGCCGCCACCGTACTCAGGCATTACTTCGCCTCACGCGATCGGATCAGGCGCTTGGAGAAGGTGCGCGTTAACGAGCTTGGAGCGTGTTTTACCAAGGGAATGATGAGCCGCCAGATGCGGGTCGGGATCGCCACCGGCTTGTCCCGTTCGGCCGCGTCAAGGGCTGCGCTGACGACTTCGTCCGGCTCGATCCACATCCAATTGGGCAGTTTTGGACGTTTGACGCCGGCCTTCTGATGCCAGTCGGTCTTGACCCAGCCCGGGATGACCACCGTGGCTTGCACGCCGGTGCCGTCCAGCTCGGCGGCTAGCGCCTGGGTGTACGTGACCACCCAGGATTTGATTGCAGAGTAGTTCCCTTTGATGATCCAGGCCGAGGCCGAACCGACATTGATGATCATTCCCTTATCCCGGGTCAGCATGCTGCGAGCGGCCGATGATGACAAGAGCATCACGGAGTTCACCATGACATTCATGGCAGCAAGTTTGCGATCATCATCTGGATCGGCGAGCTTGGAATTCACTGCGAAGCCTGCGCAATTGACCAACACATCGATCGGCTGGTCGGCTGACTCGACACGAGCTTGAACGCGCTCGATCTGGTCCAAATACGCGAGGTCCGCCACCAGCGGCTCGACGGTGACGTCATGCTCATTGGCCAACTGGGTGCAAATCTCTGCCAGGGAGGCTTCACTGCGGCCAACGATGACGAGGTCATGGCCCCGCTGAGCTAATTCGCGAGCGAAGGCGAGACCGATGCCGGATGTCCCTCCGGTGATCAAAGCCGTTGGCATGGCTTCCAACCTACTAGTCCCCTTGGAGTGGGGTCCAAGGTGCCATGTCGGAAATTCATTGTTTGCGCCCGGGGATGCCCGACTTTGTGAGATTTCCACAATTGACAGCGGATTTTCCGACATCGAAATTCTTCTCTGTGGACGAGTGAAAGATCTCGCTCGTGACGCCCACAGTCTGGGTATGAGAACTAGTGAAGAAATTGAGGCCTACCTCGGCCAACATGGGATAGTCAGCGTGCGTGAACATGCTGCCTGGGCACGAACGATCCAGCGCTTAGCCCGTGCCAGCAAGCTGGCAAGGATCCTTCCCGGGATCTACGCACTGCCATCAATGGCGGATGATTTTCGGATTCGGATTCTTGCCGTGCTAGCTAAAGATCCCGACGCAGTGATCACGGGGGATGCGGCGCTAGTCCTGGCAAACGTGCGGACAACAGCCAAAGTCATTGAATTTCATTCCACCAGGCAGCTACGGTTACCCCCGGGATTTCGCCAGATTCATGCCTCGCCGCCAATTGAATCGGTATTGACTAGGGAAAATTTGCGATTCGTGGCGCCCCATTGGGCTGCGCTTCGGATCGCACATTCCGACAATGGCGCGGCAATTGATGACGTGCTGCGTGCCAGGCGAGCCACCATCAGCGCCTTCCATGATGCGATCTCAGGGTTTCGACGCTCGCGCGGCAATCGTTTGCGCCGGCGGGTGTTGTGGGAGAGCCGCGATGAGCCGTGGTCACAAGGCGAACGCAACCTGCACCAATTGCTACGGCAAGAACGCTTGAGCGGTTGGACCACGAACCTCGCCGTCGAATCGCGCGGCAGGCTGCGCTATCTCGACGTCGCCTTCCCGCAGCTCAAACTGGCAATCGAGTTTGACGGACGAGAAGTACACGCGCAGGCGGCCGTCTTCGAAGACGACAGGGAACGCCAAAACGCGCTCGTGGCGGATGGTTGGACGGTGCTGAGAGTGACCTGGGCGATGCTGAGCGACCCGCACAGCTTGATGCGTTTGATCAAGGATGTGCTGAGCCGCCTCAGCAAACGCCCACGGTTTTGCTACGCGCCCAGCAGCTCCACAGCCTGACGCGCCATCGCTAACTCCTCGTTAGTAGGAATCACGCAGACGCTGACCTTAGAATTCGGAGTCGAGATGACCCGCGGTTCCTTGCTGCGCACCGAGTTAGCTTCCTCGTCGATCTCTACGCCCAGCAGGCCAAGCCGCTTACACACTTCGGAGCGCACGAACGCCGAATTCTCGCCGACGCCAGCAGTAAAGGTGATCGCATCTAGGCCGCCGAGGATCGCTGCGTAACCGCCGATGTAGAAGACCAGTCGGTGCAGGTAGACGTCCATGCCGAGACGAGCGCGCTCATCGCCGGCTCCGATCGCAGACTCGACGTCGCGCATATCGGTGTGCCCCGTCAAGCCCAGCATGCCGGATCGCTTGTTCAACTCGGTATCGACCTGCTCCAAGTTCATGTCTAGCTGCCGGCTGAGGTAGCTAAAGATGCCGGGGTCAACGTCACCGCTGCGGGTGCCCATGACCAGTCCGGCCAGGGGCGTCAGACCCATGGAGGTCTCGACTGCGTGCCCAGAATCGACGGCGCTGATCGATGCGCCGTTGCCGAGGTGGCAGACGATCTGCTTGAGATCATTGCGGCCGAGCAACTCGCTGGCCTTACCACTGACATACATGTGGCTCGTGCCGTGGAAGCCATACTTACGCAGGCTGGTGCGCTTGGCCATTTCGGTGTCAACCGCGTAGGTGTAAGCCTCCGCGGGCAGGTTGACGAAGAATGCGGTATCGAAGATGCCGACGTGCGGGATATCCGGCAGCAACTTGCGAGCTGCTTCAACGCCGGCGATGCCTGCCGGGTTGTGCAGCGGTGCTAACGGCGACAGTTCGCGCAGCGTATCGACGACCTCGTCACTGATGACGGTCGGGGCGGCGAAACGGTCACCACCGTGCACGGTCCGGTGGGTGACCGCGATGGTGTCAGCCAGGCTCGGGCCGTGGTCGTCAAACATCTTGAAGACCCCAGCGAGCGAAACCTCGTGGTTTGGCAGCAACTGGTTGACGACGAACTCTTGGCTGCCGACCTCGTGCTCAATGCGTCCCTCGGTGCCGGTCGCAATACGTTCGACCAAGCCCTTGGCCATCACTTGTTCGGATTCCACATCGATCATCTGGTATTTGATCGAGCTAGATCCGCAGTTGAGGATCAAAATTGGCTTCGACATTTTCACTTCCCTGAATCAGATGCCAGTTTCGGCTTGAATTGCGGTAATCGCGACGGTGTTGACGATATCTTCGACCAACGCGCCGCGCGAGAGGTCGTTGACGGGCTTGTTCAGACCCTGCAGCACCGGGCCGATAGCGACGGCGCCGGCGGTGCGCTGCACAGCTTTATAAGTGTTATTTCCGGTATTGAGGTCGGGGAAGATGAAGACGGTCGCGTTGCCAGCGACCTCGTTTTCGGGCATCTTCTTCTTACCGACCGTCGGATCGATAGCCGCGTCAAATTGGATCGGGCCGGCGACTGCGAAATCGGGGCCCCGCTCCAAGACGATTTCGGTCGCTTGTTTGACCTCTTCGACGTCGGCGCCTGAACCCGAAGTGCCTGTGGAATAGCTCAGCATCGCCACGCGCGGTTCGATGTCAAAAGCGCGAGCAGTCGCCGCTGAGCTCATCGCGATATCGGCTAGCTGCTCGGCGCTCGGGTCTGGGTTGACGGCGCAGTCCGCGAAGACCAACACCCGATCTTCCATCGCCATCAAGAAAGCACCTGAGACCACGCTCACACCCGGCTTGGTCTTGACGAATTCCAGCGCCGGACGAATCGTGTTCGCGGTGGTGTGCGTCGCGCCCGAAACCATGCCGTCAGCCAGGCCCTGATAGACCATCATGGTGCCGAAGTAGCTCGGATCTTGCATGCGCTCCCGGGCCTGCTCGATGGTGACGCCCTTCTTTGCTCGCAGCTCCGCGTATTTTTCCGCGAATTTCTCGGTGTAACGGTCGTCGCTCAGCGAGACGATCTGGGCGCCGCTGACGTCAAAACCGAGCCGATTTGCGTGCTCGAGGACCTCGGCCTCTTCACCGAGCAAGATCAGTTCCGCCACGCCACGCGCCAGCAGAATGGACGCTGCTTCGAGGATGCGCGGATCTTCACTTTCGGGTAGCAGGATCGTCTTTTTGGCCTGCTTTGCCTTTTGCATGATCTGGTACTCGAACATCCGCGGAGTACGCAGTTGATCGCGGGGGAAATCCAGCGCGGCAAGCAACTTTTCGGCGTCGACATGGTCTTCGAAGAGCCGGCGGGCTTCGTCAAGCTTGCGCTTGGAGCCGAGCGTCGACCCGTGCAGGGCATTCAACTTGCTCGCGGTGTGGTACGACCCGCGCTGCACGACACCGATGGGCACACCGCTCGGATTGGCATCGATGAGCCGCAGGAAACTCTCGGGCAGCGGATAGCCGCCAACCAAGAAGATCGCAGCCAGCGGCGGGAACTGACCTGAGGCGCTAGCCAGCAGTAGGCCAGGCAGCAAGTCGAGTCGATCAGATGCGACCACCGCAGTGGCTTCTGGGGTTAGATGTTCCAAGACATTCGGCAGCGTCATGGCGCATATGACGACGTCCAGCGCCTCACGGTCGAGCTGACCCTCATCGCCGCGGAGGAATTGAGCGCCCAGCACCTCAAACTGCTCGCGGACGCTTGGCGCAGTGAGCACGCGGCTGTGGGGAATGGCGAAGGTGAGTTCTTCCTCGGGCAGCGAGCGCATCGCGGCGCGCAGATGCTCGACATTGTCTTCGGGCACGCCGGTGGCGACGACACTAATGATGCGATCATGCGTGCGCTCGAACACCGAGCGGGCGGTGCTAATCGATCCCATCACTTTCTCGGTATCGCGATCACGGCCGGAAACGACGAGCATCACAGGGGCGTTGAGATTAGCGGCGATCTGAGCATTGAAATTCAGCTCAGTCGGCGAAGCGACGCCGGTGTAATCACTGCCGACAATGACGATCGCGTCATAACGGTCGGTCAGCGCGCCGTAGCGGCTGACGATCTCCGCCAGCGCATTCTGCGGCGCATGCATCGCCTGCTTGACTGTTACTCCGACGGTTTCCTCATAGCTCTGGGTTGAACCGCTCGCCTGGAGCAAAATTCGGGTGATGGTGTCCTCATCCGCGTCGACGAGGGGGCGGAAAATGCCGACCTTACCTAATTGGCGCTGGAGCGTGTCAATTAGGCCAAGTGCCACTGCACTCTTGCCGACCCGCCCTTCAGGGGCTGCAACATAAACACTCTTGCTGGTCACCTTGTAACCGTATCGGCTTGTGTTGCGCATCGCTGCGTCGGCCAAGAAATCTGTGGCTGTCGACTCGGTCTGGATCGAGCCGTGAATGTCGCAAAATCACGGTTTGCGAAGACGTGGTTGGCATTTTTGGTGAGTTTGCGTCGCGATTGATGATTTTGCGACATCGATGATCTGTAGCCCACTAGATGTGGCCTACAAATCCGACGTGGTTGAGTCGAGCAGGAGCGGCCATCCTCACCAGCAAGAGCCCGACCTTCCTTGAGCTGCCATGACTTTTTTGCGCAACAAACCCCTTGTCAGCTTGACTTTGGAAAAATTCACTGTGGAAAAGCGTTTTCAGTGACCCGTTGAGTCGCTAACTTTTGTTGTCACAGCCACCCGCTAGGCAGCCCCGGCAAAGCGGATTGGTTCGCCCCTAAGCAGTAAAAAGCGAATATCACCCAGCCCTCCTCCCCCCAGGAGCCCCCATGACGACACGTCAAGCGGCAAAGAAATCTGCCGCAAGTAGACGCGCAGCCCGCGCAGAATCAACTGCCGCACCGAGCATGACCGCATCCCAACACATCAGCCTGACGGCGACCCACGTGGACGCGCCGGAGCCCCGGCTTCGACCTCGCCGCAATCCGCGGATGATTCTGATCGGCATCTTGTGTGCCGCTCTAGGTGCGCTGTTGTTGGTTTGGGCTTGGGGCGAGGGGCAAAGCACCCAGGAGGTGATCATCGTGGGCCGACCGATCGCTAAAGGCGAGGTGGTTACCGCGCAGGATTTCGCAGTCACGACTATCGGGTCGGCAGTCGGTGCGGCCGTAGTGCCAGCCGAGCGAATGAAAGACCTGATCGGTAAGACTGCTCTGGTGGATTTGCCGGCCGGCTCTGTTTTGGCACCGGCAGCGATCGGTGCTCCTATCGTCCAACCGGGTATGGCGCATGTGGGCTTGCGGCTGCCCGCGGGCAGGTTGCCGTCACAGGCTCTGTCGCCGGGCACGCGAGTCATAATCTTGCGGGTCGCCAGTGACAATTTTCATGAGCAGACCTCAGATGAACGTTTCGAGGCGACCATCGTTGGAGCTCCTACCGCAAGCGCGGACGGCCAACATTGGCTCGTAGATATTGCCTTGTCTGAAGCGCAGGCGACCAGGGTCGCGGTCTTGGCGTCGAGCGGGCAGGTGGCGCTGATCAGGCGGGCTGACACGTGAGCATCGTGCTATTGACGCATGCTGGTGGCAGCCCTGGCGTCACGACGACTTCACTAGCCATGGCGCTGCGCTGGCCTAGCGAAGTGCTCTTGGCCGACTGCGACCCACACGCGAATCAGACGATTCTCGCTGGATATCTTGAGGCTCAACCGACCAGTGGTGTGGGATTGGCGAGTTTCGCGGCCGCTGCCCGTGCGCATCTGCTACGTCCTGACCAGTTACGCGAGGATGCCTTGGCGTTGCCTGGGGCGGCCTCCAATGCGATGTTCTATCCCGGCTTTAGCCACCCAAGTTCTGCGTCGATTTTCGCGCCGTTGTGGCCAGACATGGCAGAGCAATTCCGCTCCTTGGCTGCCTCCGGCACTGACGTGCTCGTAGATATCGGACGGCTCACCAGTGACCCGCCCGCCGGCTCACTCGTGGGGGTCGCTGACGAAATCTTGTTCGTCGTCCGTTCTGGACTGCCCTCGTTAGCAGTGACGAGAATTTGGCGTCAGCACCTGCAAGAATGCGTCCAAAACACGAAACCTGGACTGCGCATTTCGCTAGTCGTTGTCGGCCCTGGCCGGCCATACACGGCGCGCGAAATATCCCAGCAATTCGATATTCCGCTTCGCGGCGAGATCGCCTGGGAGCCAAAGGATGCAGAAGCGCTGCACGAAGGAAAGCCGCTGCGGGCTGGCTTTGAACGTCGTCCGCTGGCACGTTCGGCAGAGCAATTAGCCCATCAACTACGTGATCAATCGACGTTGGCGAGCATCGGATTCAAACGCGCTTTCGTGCCTGCCGGGTCAGGTGATGCGTCATGACGAAGACGGTGGACGCAGCCCAACACCGATCGCTGAGTTGGGCGCTTGACAGTTTAGATATGCAACCGGTCGCGCAGGCCACCACACCAGTCGCGCGCAACTTGCACGCTAGCTTCCCCAATCCTTCGGTGTCGGACGGCGAAGTCGGCGTCGATTGGCAGCTGGTCGTCGAGCTGCGTCGCGAAGCCTCAGCGGAGCTCAGTTCGCGCTTAGAGGCTTGGGAGCAAAGTCACGTCGGCACCCGCTTGGACGCCGACGATCGGCGACTGATGGGGCGGGCCGTCATTGGTCAAGTGGTTCGGGCACATGCCGAACGGCTGAATTCAACCGGGCAAAAATTGTGGTCCTTGCAGACCGAGAAGGCCTATTCAGTAGCAGTAGAAGATGCCATCTTTGGATACGGTCGGCTGCAGCCATTATTCGAAATCCCAGACGCCGAAAATATCGAAATCAATGGTCATGATTGCGTCAATATCCAATACGGCGATGGTAGACGCGTCGCGCATCGTCGAGTCGCCGATAGCGATGAGGAATTGATCGAAGCAATTCGATTTATCGGTGCAAACGCTAATCCGCCGCGGCCTTTTGACGACGCGCACCCGATGATGACCGTCGCCTTAGGTGACAGATTCCGCTTGCATGCGCTCGGTTTTGGGCTCAGTCATCGGCCATCTATCGTCATCCGGCACCATATCTTGACCGAAGTCGGTCTCCATGATTTGGCGGCTTCGGGCATGTTCGACGTTCGAGTCGCGGAATTTCTACGATGCGCGGTGTTGGCTCGCAAATCCATTGTCATTTCAGGAGATCAAGGAGCCGGTAAGACGACGCTATTGCGTGCTCTGATTGACGCAATTCCAGCTGGAGAAAGATTCGGCACGCTAGAGACTGACTACGAATTGTTGACCCATTTGCAGCCAAATCGACGCAATATTCTCGCGCTACAAGCGAAAAGCGGCATGGGTGAAATTCAAGATGGTCGACGGTTAGGCAACTATTCGATTGCAGATTTGATTCCCGAAGCGCTGCGTCAAAATTTATCTCGTTTGATCGTCGGCGAGGTGCGCGGCGCTGAAGCAGCGACAATGTTCGAGGCAATGCAATCGGGCGCCGGCACGATGTCAACGACGCACTCGCATTCCGCTGAGTCGACCATGGATCGACTAGCGGCCCGCGTCGCGATGGACGGCACGCTGAGCGTCTCCGAAGCCTTTCGGCAGATTGCGTTGAATCTGCACCTGTTGATCCACGTCAGCTTGGTCGACGACACCTGGCGCGGCGGGCTGCGCAGACGGTTCATCTCGGAGATTCGTTGGCTGACTGGGGCGGTCGAGGGCGGCCGTCCGGTGACGCATCTGGTTTACCGTTCACCAGAAGCTGGCCAAGGCTACGTGTGGGATCCGCCGGCGGCTTTGCTGGCTGAACTACGGCCATTCGAGTCGAGCGGTGGTCCGCGATGACTGGCACGCTGATCGGGGTCGGCGCGTTCGCGTTGATCTTGGGATTGTTCTTGACGTTGGGTGGGGCGCGCGGCCTAGAACTGCCGAGTGCTCCCAAACTGCGGATCAAGATTGCCCCGCTGGTGTGGGTTGCAGCTGCGATTGGCTTAGCGTTGGCAATCGTCACGAGATTCTATGCCGCTGCGATCTTGGTGCCGGGCATGGCTGCTGCATTGCCGCGATTGCTACGTGAGCCGGTTAACCGAGAAGTCGAGATCTTGGCCGCGTTGGATCGTTGGATCCGGTTACTGGCGGCGAGTCTGCCGACCGGAAAATCTATTCCAGACGCGATCCGTGCGACCTATGCCCAGTGCCCAGCGCCGCTGGTCGATCCGGTTGGTCGCGTCATCACGCGGCTGAATCACCGCTGGACGCTTCGCGAAGCGCTCTTGGCGATGAGCGACGAGTTGGATTCGCAAGATGCTGACGCAGTGCTGGCTGCGTTGATCATGAGTTCCGAGCGTGGCGGGGTGGGCGCGGCGGCGACGCTCAGTTCACTGGCTGACAGCTGCGCCTACCGGCTGCATGCCTTGCGTGACATTGGAGCCGAACGCGCCAAACCGCGCATCGTCGTGCGTCAGGTCACGATCATCACGATCGTGGTGTTGGCGGCAGGGATGATCTTCGGCGGCAGTTATTTCCGGTCCTATCTGACGCCTGCGGGTCAGCTATTAGCGGTCAGCTATGCGGCCTTGTATTTGGGCGCGCTGCTGATCTTGCAGCGAATGGCGACGCCGCGTCAAAAGGATCGCTTCTTGGCGGCCCGTCCGGTGATGGACGATGTCTAGCTTGCTGCTGGTGGTGCTGGTCAGCGGGGCTCTGATCGGTGCGGGAATCTGGACGATGTACGCGGGCACGCGTGCACCGGTCATTCGGCTCGCGGATGCGCTTGCTTCCTTGTCAGACGAACCTTCCCAGGGCACCAAGCTCGCCAATCCGTTAGTCCTGGACCAAAACTCTCGTCTCGAACGCTTCGGCGCCTGGTTGTACACCCGGTCGCGGGTGCCATTGCGTCCACAGACGGCGGCTCGGTTATCGCTGCAAGGCCGTTCAATCGGCGACTTCTACGTAGCTAAAGCACTGTTCGCCTTCGCTGGATTGATCTTTCCGGTGCTGTTCGTGTGGCTGCTGCTCGGTTCATTGAGCGCATTGCGTTTGCCGCTGTTGATCGGTCTGGTCGGTTCGGTGGCTGGCTGGTTCGTACCGGACTTGCAACTGCGAAATCAGCATGAGACGACCAAGAGCGACGCCGCCGGGCTGATTCACGTCTACATCGATTTGGTAATTCTCGAGCGGCTGGCGAATCGTTCTGCCGTTCAGGCGTTGACGTCGGCGGCTGGATTGTCATCGGCTCCAGTCATGCAACGCATTCGGGAGGCGTTGACGCGGGCCAGACTGCAGCAACGCCCACCCTGGCGTGATTTCGAGGAGCTGGCCAGCGAGCTTGAGCTGCCCCAGTTGGCTGATCTGACCGATGTGATGCGACTCGACGAGCAGGGGGCGTCTTTGGTCGATTCGCTGGCTAATCGCGTCAAAGAATTGCGAGACGCGCAGCTAGCTCATGACAAGCAAGTGGCTCACGAAGTCAGCGAACGGATGACGGTTTGGATGTCGCTTCCGGTGTTGGTTTTCGCGCTGGCCTTCATCACACCGCCGCTGCTGCAGATGGTCGGAATCGGTTGAAAAAATCTGTGGATAACTAATTTTCAGCGCCAATTTCTACTCCACGATTGAGATACCGAAAAGGAGAAAACGATGTCAGAACTGGATCATTTCGAGCTAGAAAACGATGCGCACGCAAGGCGTTGGCTAGCGACTTTCATCGGCGCCATGATGCAAGTAGGTACGACGGGGCACCGACGCGACGAACGCGGCCTGTCACAGTCGACGGAGAACGCCGTCCTGCTCACTGGCGCTGTGGCATTAGCCCTAGTCGTGCTGGGAATTGTCGGGGCTTTCGTGCGTTCGAAACTTGGCGAATTGAAGTAAGCAGTCGGCCTTAGCGAGCCCTTTCATGGCCACCGAATCCGTCATCATGCGCCGCGAACGGCGAGGCTTCGAGAAGCGAGATCTCGGGCAACAAAGTCGCGGTCGAAGCAGCTGCGATCAGCGCGGAGTGACCCGCTCGGTTGAGTTGGCAGTGTTGCTGCCGGCATTGCTGGCGGCCATCTTCATGGTGATCGTGGTCGCTGTGACTATGCATGGTCGCTCGGTGGCTCAGCAGGCAGCAATGGTCGGTGCTGAACATGCCGCCTTCTACGGTGCTCAGCCCGAGCAGGGCCGGTTCGTGGCAGGAGAGATAGCTCAGCGTGGTGGTCTGCAAGACCTAGACGTACAACTCGAGGTAGAGGGCGCCATGGTCACGATCCGGGTGACAGCTTGGGTGCCTAATCCGCTCGGCCGATCCTTCGGTCGAGTGTCGGAAAGTTCTGTCAGAGTGCGGGAGGCGGGGTGAGATGGCAAATTCCTTACGACGGACCCAACGCGGCTCAGCCAGCGCTGAGCTAGCGATATTGGTGCCGATGTTCGTGCTGCTCGCATTGACAGTCGCTGCGGGTAGCCGCTTGCATTGGGCGCAAGCACAAGTCCAAGAGACGGCCGCCGCGGCCGCGCGGGCAGCGACGGTTTTCAACTCGGCGCAGCAGGCGAACACCGCTGCGCGGGAAATCTTCGTTCGAGATTTAGCCAGCGTCGGAGTGCATTGCACAGACTTGGATTTTCAGCTCGACAGCACAGGGTTCGCGCTGCTGCCTGGTGAGCAAGCCGATGTGCATGTCACGGTTCGCTGCGAGCTGAGCATGGCCGATCTTGCTGCGCCCGGGCTGCCGGGCTCATTCAGCGTGCGCGCGCAGGCCAGCGAAAGAATCGATACTTATCGGAGCCGCAGACCATGAAACGGCTAGGAGAAATTCTGCGCGGATTGGTGGCTCTGATCGTCGTCATAGCGATCGTGGTCGGTTCGCCATTCGTGATGGTGCGGGTTGGTCGCATCGATGCGCTACTAGCGTCGCTGCAGCGCGGCACATTCGTCGGATATGGCGGAGAGGCGCTGCTAGGCGTCATCACATTGGTAGCGTGGCTCGCCTGGGCGTTAGCGACCTTGTCAATCTTGGCCGAGCTGCTGTCAGCGCTCAGCGGGCAACGGATGCGGTTGCCGGGAACAGGGGTCTTCGCGCCTGCAAGCGCAGTCTTGGTTACGGCGATTCTGGGGCTGGCAGCTTCCGGAGGAGCGGCAGGCGCGCACCAACACATGCAACCCTGGCAAGCAGAGCCGGTTTCGGTCGTGTCCAGTTCCACCGCAGCAGCTGCGCCCAGCGAAGACGGACAGCGCCAAGACGCGATCACAGATCAAGGCTTGCGGTCTGGACTTTCGCGGGCGGCGAAGTCAGACGCTGAGGTGCGCGTCCACACCGTCAAAGCGGGCGAGGATCTGTGGAGTCTCGCCGAAAAGTTCCTCGGTGACGGATTCCGTTGGCGCGAGCTCGCTGAACTCAATGACACGACGTTGTTGAATCCGACCGCTGCGCTACAAGAAGGAATGCAATTATTCGTGCCGGTAGCGATTGAAGACGACGCAAATAAGCCCGAAGGCGATCCCCACCAAGCCAAAGTGATCCAGCAAAGTGATGCGGCGCAACACTTAGATCGCGTCGTTGAGGGCGTCTCGATTAGCCCGAGTTCGGCACAGTCAGACGGTGACGAAAACGTCGGCGGGGCAGGCGCAGCCGGGACAGCGACGCCATGCGTGGATCCTTCCGAACAGCGCGGTGACGGATCCGAGCACACGGTTCGACTCGATCAAACTGACTCCCGAGAAGTCGTCGTCGAGGCGGGAGATAGCTTGTGGACCATCGCTGAGCGCGAATTGGGCGATGGCCAGGCATGGCCACAAATTGCGGCTTTGAATGCCGACCGAATCGAAGATCCTGATCAAATCGACGTCGGTTGGAGGCTGAACCTGCCAGCCAATCAAGCCAAGCAGTTCGACGACTTGAGCCAGGAGTCAGAAACCAGCAGTGACCAGGTTGATGCTGAAACAGGTACTGATCCTGGCCAGGCCGAGCAACCAGATACAACTCAGCTAGATCCATCTTGGCCCGGCGAAAGCAGTGAGACCCAAGATCTTGAGGCGCAGGATCCCGAGCAGTCCATGCAGCCAGAAACCACAGTGAGACCGCAGACCGAGCAGCCCAACTCCGCTGAATCCGCCGATAGCGACGAGCAGGACGCCACTGAGCAGGTGAGCCCCTCGATCGCTTCGGTCTTAAACAATGTGGCTGCGCTAGCAGGCGTATCGGCCACTTTGGCAGCTACTTTGGCAGCCGCGTTGAGGCTGCGACGTGGACGTCAGCTCGCTCAGCTACCTTTGGGGCATAGATTGCGCGTGGCCTGTGAACCCCATGAGGCGACCGCTGCTGCGCTACTGACCTTGGCTGATCAAGATGAGTTGTGGCGGCCTCCCAAGGCCGGCGATTCCTCCGCGGAGACGCCGCGCGGTTTTGCCAACGCGGACCTCGCATTACGCGTCCGACTAGGTGAAACAGCTGACCAGAAGTCTGCTATTTGGATGAATATTGCGGAGCGCAGCCTGGTCAGTTTCGTTGGTGACGAGGACGAATGCGTCGGGCTAGCGACCGCAGTGGTGCTGCAACTAATTGGTGAAGAAAATGCGACACAGATCGTCGTCGGTGGTCCGAGCTTTGACTGGTTGACCAGCTTGGATGAACCACGCCTAGTGATCACAGGACACGGTGACGCTCGTCAACAGCTGGTCGATGTTCTTGGTGAACGGCTAGCTGCTTTGCCCGGCAAAGATACCTTGCAGCAATTGCAATCGGATCCGACGACGGCGGCTGCATGGTCGCCATATCTGTTCGTCTTTGACGCCGACCCTCAGCTGGCAGAACTTGATCCAGCCCAATTGGCACGGTGCGGTGTGAGCGTTCTTGTTTGTTGCTCCCAGTCGCGCACATTCGAAGGTGGGCCGTCGCAGGTCATCGAGGTTGAGACCTTACAAGCGACGTTGCCTGACGGGACGCAGTTCATCCCAGACCATGTCTCCAAACCCGCTCGACGAGCCCTCGCCGAGCTTTTTGACGAGGCCGGCCAGCAGGAATTCGAACCAGCCGAATGGTGGTCGAACGAACCGTCAATTGCCAGCAACGTCATTGCCTTGTCCACGCATCAGATCAAGGCTCCTGCGCAGTGGCAGGGAGCCGAAGACCCGCAGCGATTGGAGTTCCCCTTGCCAATCTCGCAGCAATCGACCGTCCAATCGTCACCCCTTGTTCCGGGTTCCAGGCTGGACGCGGGACACCCGTTCCTACGTATGCTCGGCCCGGTAGAGCTAATCGGTACTCATGGTGATCCTCCGCAACGTGCCGTAAAACAATGTGCGGAATACTGCGCGTGGCTCTTGGAACATCCGGGCGCCAGCGCCCCTGCGATGGCACGTTCACTGCTGGTCGCAGAAACGACCCGACGGTCAAACATGAGCCGCTTGCGCTCCTGGTTAGGCGTCGACGAGCAGGGCTCGCCGTACCTACCTGAGGCATATTCCGGACGGATCTTCTTGCACCCAGCGATCAGCTCGGATTGGGAACAATTCGGCTTACTGCTCGGCGCGGGAGTGAATCGAGCCAGCGACGAAGCTCTGACCAGCGCTTTGGAACTCGTTCGCGGTGCTCCACTAGCGGACGCGGCACCCGGCCAGTGGCACTGGGCTGAGCAGTTGCGCGCCGACATGGCCGCCATGATCAGAGACGTCGCGTATCTGCTGTCCACGCGCAAGCTGGAGGCAGGCGATCATGAGGCTGCCAGATGGGCTGCTAACCGGGGATTGTTGGCGTCTCCCGAAGACGAACAGCTGCTGGGCGTGAAATTGCAGATCGAGCATCGTGCCGGTAACCGTCTCGAAGTCGATCGACTCGTGCTACACATCACTCGCCAAGCGCGGATTCTGGGTGTGGATCTGATGGACGAGACGGTCGAGCTGTTGCAGCAGGTTGTCGAGGGTCAAGCGCGGAGTCGGATGGCTTAGTGCTGATCACCGCGCGGATCGGCCGCGAAACCAGATGTGCCGCGTTCGTACGCGGCGCGATGCGAGGCGCTGAGCCGGGTCACCAGCAGCGCAATCGCTAAATACCAGCCTGCGATCACGACTAGGGTGAGCGGTGAATCCCCGTCAGCTGGTAGTAGCGCTCCAGCGATGAGCGCACCGACCGCGAAGCCGAGATTGTTGGCGATGTCGTAGCCGACCATGACCCGGCCTCGCATTTCGTCGTCAGTATGCGCCTGGACCAAGGTGTCGCAGCAGACTTTCACCGACTGCACTGTCAGACCTAAACCGAAACCCGACACGATCATGGTCAACGGATGTAGCCACAAAGCCGGCAGCAGCTGGATGATTGCGGATGCGCACAACAAAATGATCAATCCCTTGCGCAGTCCTGCCTTGGTGACCAGCGGGCCGGCTAGTGCACCAGAGACCGCGAATCCGACGCCGCTGACGGCGAACCACCCACCCAAGCCGAGGATCGCGACGTTGAGGTTGCCGGTGTTGAAATGCTGACGAAAAACCAAGATCGCTAGCACTGTCAAAGCTCCCCAGGCGTGGCGGCTGAGGGTCTGGGTCAAAATCCCCTGTGCTGCAATGGGCCGCTGCCGGAGTCCTAGAACGGCGTCCCAAATGCTGCGGAACGCCGCGCTCATGCTGGACCTCGTCACCACAGTCGGGCCGAGAGCATGGCGATTCATCCGCAAACTCATGATTATGGCGAGCGTGAACAAGATTGCAGCCAGCGCGAACACCAATGCGTCAGCGCGGTGGGCGGGCCAACTGTCGGCGAGCGCGAGTCGTAATCCGCCTCCAACTATTCCTGCCAACACTGCCGACGCGGGCCCGATCATGGGCACCACGGACATCGCTTCGACATACTCGTCGTCACCGATTGCTAGCGGAAGACCGGCAGATATTGCTGTCAGCTGCAGCCTATTGATGCTCAAGGCGACCAGGAGCAGCACGAACAAGGTGACCTGCCCTGCGCCGGTGGTCAATTGGCACAACACCAAGACGCCCATGGCCAAGGAGAGAATCACTCGGCAAATGTCGCTGACCAACACGATCTGGGTACGTACGAAACGATCCAGGATCGGGGAAATGAATGGCCCGACTAGCGAAAACGGCAAGACCATGATGGTCATCGCAAAGGCGATCGAAAGGCCGTTTGGTTGGGTTTGTGGATTGAGCAGCAGGTAGGCCGCCATGCCGACCTGCAGGGCTGCGTCACCGCCTTGCGCGAATAGTCGTAACAGGACGATTCGCCGAAACTGCCTGGTGCGCCACAGCGCAGCGAGACGTCGGAAAAAGTCCACTCAGCGAGCATATTCCGCCCCAGAAGGACACACCTTCGGTAAGCGCCTAACCATGCAATCGGCGACCATTCCCGAGATAGCTAGCGCTATGAGCAGAGAGAAGAAGCCCTATAAAAGGCACCAGGGGGCTGCTGGCTCCCCCAAACAACCCCCCAGGCTTCTGCCGAAGATCATAAGCGGCAGCGGGCTAACTATCACTGGCTGCGGCAACTTGTTGCCGTCGCAGTAACCAGATCGTTACTTTTGCTAGCCGACCAGTGCCATGGCCCCTCACAGCAGGGGAGATCTGCGTCGCTTTGGTTGGCTCATTTCGCAACTTCCGGCGGCCCAATGTGAAGCACCCGGCGAGGAAGGTGGATCCGAAGCTGATGGGGGATTGACTAATTGATCAGCGTCCGGTTAACGCCAGCATCGCCGCCTGGGTCCTCGAAAAGCTCCGGCATCGGCTCGTGGCCGCCGCCTCGAGTGGGCAAGTAGACGAGCCCTCGTGATCTAGGCCGCTGCCCGCAACAACTCAGCATGCTGTCGCATGCGCTGCGTCGCGTCGCTGCATCGTCTGCGCACCGCGGCTTCGGTCAGCCCGTGCAGCTGAGCTGCCTGCCGGCCGCTCATACCATCTGCATAGATTGAGACCAATACTTCTGCTGTCTGATCCGTGACTAGCTCCAACTTGCGTGAGGTAGTTATGACTCCCAGCGCCGAAAGTTCGTCGTCGCTGTCTTCGCGTCCTTGTTCGGGCAATTGGTCGGTGGGTAGTTCTCGATATTTCTCAGCACGGCTGAGCATCTTCAGCACATCCAAGGCGATATTGGTCAAGACGGCGTTAGTGCGGCGGTTGATCGGAAAATCAGAGATCCGTAGCCAGGCCGTCGAGACGTATTCATCTAAGCCACGGCGTTGATCGCGTATCGACATCGAGATCAACTTTGGCAGTAGCGCTTGGATCAGCACCCGACCAGCTAGTTGATCACCCGATTGCGCGCAGTGCACGAGGCGGACGCAGACTTGGTCTTCGCGAGCGGTGACGCGGGCGTCTTCCAGATCAGGACAAGGCAGCTCCCAAGCGGCGGGGCAAGGCTCGGTCGCGATGTCACGCCACTGAGCATTCAAACGAGTTGCAATGAGGCTTTCCATGTCCATCAGCATCCCGAGCGGCTGTTGCCCGAAGTGTTTTCCCAATGCGTTCAAGTGTTGTCCGGAATCGTCAAGTGTTGCCCGTTTTACGAGGGTGTTGTCCGTCGCTCAAGAGGTCTCAATAAGCCGAGTTATTAATGCAGAGTGGAAATGCAGTTAATTGAACAATCTTGCTACGAGAAGGGGGACAGTAATGACTAGGACCTGAACTTTGCCTAGCCGAAAGTGACAGTTTCGTAGAGGCTCACGCGCTGATCGTTGGTGGACCGTTGAAGGGCAGGTCGCTTTAGGCAAGATCGCAGCATAACGCGGGCTCCATGAGCGGGCGTATCGCTGGCGCACCGGGCCGGTTCAGGTGAGTCCGGAGCGGAACGCTGGCGTCCTGGGCGGGCGTATCGCTGACGCGTCGGTCGGTTTAGACCAGACCGCACTCGAGTGCGATCAAGACGAGTTGCACACGGTCGCGCGCGTTCAGCTTTGACAGCAGTCGTCCGACGTGGGTCTTGACGGTGCCTTCAGCCATGAACAAGGTGCTAGCGATTTCCGAGTTGGTCGCCCCACGCGCGATTTCGACGAGCACCTCGCGTTCACGGTCGGTCAGGCTCGCGAGTCGATCGTCTCCTTCGGTCGGCGAGTTGGGTAGCGACGGCACGACGTGTTCTAGCAGGCGCTTAGTTGCGCTGGGCGCCATCACGGAGTCGCCATTAGCTACGGCTCGGATTGCGTTCAGCAGGTCGGTCGGACGAGCGTCTTTGAGCATGAATCCGGACGCGCCAGCTTTGAGCGCGCTGAAGACGTACTCGTCGAGATCGAAGGTCGTCAAAACCAGCACCTTGGTGGGCAGCCCAGCGTCGACGATCCGTCGGGTCGTCTCGACACCGTCGAGCTTGGGCATGCGGATATCCATCAATACGACGTCGACGGGATCTTTAGCGAGCAGTTCGAGCGCTTCGACGCCGTCATTGGCTTCCGCAGCGACGGTCAGGTCGTCTTCGGCGTCAATGAGCATGCGGAAACCGCTGCGCACCAACTCTTGATCGTCGACCAGCATGATGCGAATTTCGTCCATGAAAACCTCCAGCTCAAGCGAAGTCTAAGGGTGATCAGGTCGGAATTGCAGCGCTGACCAGCCAACCTTGCGCATTCGCGCCGATGCGAATCGTGCCACCCATGGCTCCAACGCGTTCGCGCATGCCTTTGACGCCGTAGCCCGGGCCCTCCACCTCGGCGGGCAGCGCCGCGCCCGGGGCGCCGCCGTCGTCTTGGATTTCGACGAGCAGCTCGTCGGGCAGGTAGGTGACCCGTACGTGCGCGTGGGCCTGGCCGCCTGCGTGCTTGAGCACATTGGTCAGCGCCTCTTGAATGATGCGATACACCGTCAAGCCGACAGTTTCGCTAACTTCGCGAGGCTCGCCGACGGTCTCAAAGGTGACGTTCTGCCCCGCCGACGTGACCAAGTTGGGCAGATCAGACAGGTCTGGACTGGGATGGTAAACCGCCGTTTCTTCGGGTCCGCCGCGAAGTACCCCCACGATGCGACGCATCTGGCTCAAGGCGCTGCGTCCGGTCTCAGAAATGGTGTCTAGGACGTCGACAGCTTTCTGCGGATCCTTACGCGCGAGCGCTTTGCCGCCTTCGGCTTGCACGATCATGACCGACAACGAGTGGGCAACCACGTCATGAAGTTCCCGAGCGATTTCATTGCGAATTCTGGCTTCGCTGGCTTGGGTCGCCTCTTCGCGTTGCGCCAGCTGCGCTTCATAACGCTGGCGCACATTCTCGGTCCGTTCACGTTCGGCTTGGGCGGCTTCTTGATCTCGTCGCCCCATCAAAAACGGCAGGAAAATCCAAGTGCCGCACAGCAAGACCAGGGGCAAGGTGACGGTCAAGAAGTCATCGCGCCAGGAGAAATTTGGGTCCACCATTGACCAGCGCAGCGGAGCCAATAGAGCACCAACACCGGTGACGGTCACCAACGCGACCGACGTACGCAGCGGCAGCTGCCGGGCGACTACATAGGTCACGACGCAGACCGCGACCCACGACCAGGTCGGCAGCGGCAAAAAGATCATCTGTACGGCGGCAGCCGTCATGGTCAGCGCCCAAGTCAAGAACGGATTTACCCGTCGCAGCGCCAAGGGCATCGTGATGGCGATGGAAGTGATGATCGACAGCAAATATCGCGGCGCATTCGAGCCGTGCGCCCAAAGGTCCCCCCAAAAAGCGGTCATGAACGTCAAAACCACTGCTAGCCACACGTCATTGGCGGGCGGTTTGCGCAGCCGAACTGGGCGACCGTCTTTGGTTTGGTAGGAACTGGACACGGTTGCATCCTAGTTGCCAATTTCAGCGTCATTTCGGGTCGGTGCGCCCAACGGCTAATGCGATGGGAGACTATAGGGATAACTGTGTCGTGTCTGCCCACCGTGGCGGACGTCCAAGCAGGCACAGCCCAAGGGGTGCGAAAGCACCTGTATGGGGCACCGGGGATAGCCTTGTTTCGTTGGCAACCCGAGCAACATTTCAGCGCTAGATAGGGAGGTCAGCCATTATGTCCGCCGGGATCTCGTCGCCGCCAAAATTTGGCGAAGCCGGTTTGGACGAAGCGCTGACCAACAGGTTGATCGACGCCGTCAACGCCCGTATCGACACTGCGGATCGACGGATACTGCTGTTGCTGCGGATCTTGTTCACTGCGCACTTGCCCGCACCATTGTTTGAGCGAGCTCGTCAAGCGATCACACACTTTCGTTATTCGGCTGCCGAGCCCGGCGAAGACGCCATGGTGTACTGGGACGAGAGCAATCTGTTGTGCTTTTCGGTCGCGGAATATTTGGCTGGCCAGCTTTTTCCTGGGAAAACCTTCTTGAACGACGGTCGAAGTGGTCGTCGGCACCGTCAAAATGGCGAAGAGCGATTGAATGTTTGGCTCGCCGACCGTTTTCGTTTCGGCTTCAGTGAGTGGCTTTCCCCCGAGCACCTGGCTGATGACATCTGCGCGCTTTCGCTGTTGATCGATCACGCTGAAGACGAAAAATTGATCACCAAAGCCAGCATCATCCTGGACCTCATCTTGCTGGATGCTGGTCTGCACTCGTTTGACGGCAAATTAATGACGGCTGCAGCCCGCGGTGGTGAAGACATTCAGAAGTGTCCCGCCAAAGCGACAATGACCTGCGTACTAAATAGCGCATTCGATCGTAATTCGACCCATGAAATGTCAGCTGACAATTTGTGCGTGATTTTCGCTAGCCGGATGCGTTATCGAGTGCCGCCGGCGATCAAAGCTATCGGCCTAGACGACTGTCATCGGCGGATCGAGATCTCTCAAGGTTTGGACATCGAAGAAGTTGAAAGAGCCTTGGTCTCGCATCCTGATTCTCCGCGTTCCGAACCGCTGGAGCGGGCTCGATTCCATTGGTCGATGCGTTCCTTTACCGATCCGCAGTCGATTCGGCTATCTCGGACTATGGCGAGCAACCTGAGCTTGACCAATCATCCTGAGTTGGCCGTCCTCAAACCCTATAAAAACCTACCTGACAAGGCATTACCTGTCTTTGCCGAGGTAGTTCAAGCGGTCAGTATGGGTCGGGCTTTGCAACGTGGCAATGTCCAGACGTTCCGCACGCCGCAATATCAACTGAGCAGTGTCCAGCGCTATCACGCCGGCGAATTCGGCGATCAGCAGCACCTTTGGCACGCTCGGCTGCACGGCGACGTCGAGGTCTTCGGCACGCATCCGGGAACCGGCGCGCTGCACAATATCGGAGCTGGCTCGACGCCGTCCTATTGGGTCGGAAATGGCGTCAATCCAGATATCGCCCAGGACGGCAATCTGCTACTGGCGATCCACAATTTGCATCGTCGACGCGGTCTCAACGAATCAGCTCGGCAAGATTTTGTGCATTTTCATTTCCCATTCGTGAAATTCGCGCAAACTCGCATCGGTCCGCATTGGGTCGCTGGTCGTTCCGACGACGGATACGTCGGCATTATCGCGACCGGATTACTAGAGCAAGTCAGCGAAACTGAAATCATTCAGCGCGGCAAAATGACCGGCTATTGCGTGCTCCTTGGTGATGATGAGGAATTCGGTTCCCTAGGTGCATTCGCGCAACGATTACGCAGCTTTAATCTGCGTTTTAGGCAGCAGACTCTCGAATTGACTGCTCCATTTGCAGAATATTCGCTCACCTGGCGCGGTGACTTCATCGTCGACGGCAAAAAGCGGACGAGTCAATATGGTCGCTACGCCACCCCAGCCGTGACTGCCGGACGCAATCCACGCAAGATCGTGGTTGAAAAGCACGATCATAAATTGGTCCTTGATTGGGCTAATCTCGCCCGCTCGATGAGCTGACCTGGTCGATTAAGAGTGACGCTTGCGGGTCAGCGGCGGTCGGTTGGTTCGACGACTACTCGACGGTGGCACCGGTGCGGTGGCCGGCGTCGTCGATCTCGACGCGGACCGCAGGAAAATGTCTGCGACAGCATCTAAGGTTGAGCCATGGCCACAATTTTCAGCAAGATCATCGCCGGTGAAATTCCAGGGAATTTTGCCTGGTCAGACGACAAATGCGTCGCGTTCGCGTCGATCAATCCGATCAGCGATGGCCACCTGCTGGTCGTGCCGCGCGATGAGATCAGCAAATTCACTGACGCCGACGACGAGCTGCTGGCGCATCTGATGAGCGTCGCAGCGAAGATCGGCCGTGCTCAGGAAAAGGCTTTTGAGGCGCCGCGAGCCGCGTTGATCATCGCTGGTTTTGAGGTGCCGCATCTGCACGTGCACGTCATTCCAGCCTGGGGTGAAAAAGAATTGACGTTCGCTAACGTGCGTCAAGATGTCGACCCTGAAGAGCTGCGCGCGGCGACTGAAAAGGTGCGCGCCCAGCTCATTGCTGACGGTCACGGCGCACACGTGCCGGAGTCAGTTGTTCGGGCTTGAAGATTTCGGGCTTGAAGATTTCGGGCTTAAAGATTCAGGGGCGGATTCATTCTGCCGTGCAGAATTCGCACAACTTCTATGGTGCCTTCGCCACTCCGGTAATAGATGCCGTGGGATTGGTAGGTAACCATGCGGATCCCAGGAAGTACATGGTCGAGCGGATGTCCAATATCAGGATGTTTGGTGATTCGGCGCAGTTGATCGAGGAGCCCGCCAATGTATTTTTTCGCTTGAGCATTGCCCCAAGTAGTTGTGGAATATTCCCGAATTCCTTCAAGGTCTGCCAGAGCCCGTGCAGAAATTAGATATTGCACAGAAATTAGATACTGCATTAGTCGGGCATTTCAGCAAGAAAAGCATCTGGATCGAACTCAGTGAAGCCGCTGACTAAACCAGCCTCGAGCTCTTTTCGAAGAACTGCTATCCGCTGTTCTTGCTCTTCGAACAGTCGCAAGGCGGCGCGGATCACTTCGCTCGCTGACGCGTATCGCCCGGACTCGAGTTGGGTGGATATCATTTCGTCGAAGTGATCTCCCAACACCACTGATGTGTTCTTCGCCATGCACAAATCATACTAACAATTGGTATCGGCTCTATCGAGACCCATCGCTTAGGGCCATTTTTGCTCGTCGCGACGGGGCAGCTACCGGATCTTGTCGATCACCAGCGGACGACGTTCGGGAGCTTCCGCCGCGATCGTGACTGAACCGTCGAGGGCTTCCAATGCTCGCGGCAGGCGGTCTGCGTCATTGAAATAGAGCCGCATGATCGGCTGTCCGGCCCCGACTTGATCGCCGACCTTGGCCAACAGTTGAACGCCGACCGCGTGATCGATCGGGTCCTCCTTGCGTGCCCGACCAGCGCCCAGGCGCCAGGCCGCGACGGCGACCCCCATTGCGTCGATTTCACTGATGAAACCATTGGAATCCGAAGCGATATCGACGAACTCGCGAGCCATCGGCAGCGTCGCGTCCGGATCGCCACCTTGCGCAGCGATCATGCGGCGCCAAACATCCATCGCCCGACCATCTGCGAGCGCGGCTTCGACGTCCGCGTCCGGCTGCCCAGCAAGGGCCAGCATTTCGCGCGCGAGGGCGACCGTCAGCTCGACGACGTCACCCGGGCCGCCGCCAGCCAGGACTTCGACGGCCTCCTGAACTTCCAGCGCATTGCCGACCATCATGCCTAGTGGGGTCGACATATCTGTCAGCAGCGCGACGGTCTTGACGCCCGCGTCATTGCCCAGATCGACCATGGTGCGGGCCAGTTCGCGGGCGTCGGATTCGTCAGTCATGAAAGCGCCCGCGCCGGTCTTGACGTCCAACACCAGCGCGTCGGTGCCCTCGGCGATCTTCTTGCTCATGATCGAGGACGCGATCAAGGGGATGCTTTCGACGGTGCCGGTCGCGTCGCGTAGCGCATAAAGCTTTTTGTCGGCGGGCGCGAGGTCGCCGCCAGCCGTGCACACTACGGCACCGACGTCGCGCAGTTGATCGAGCAGTTCAGCATTCGTCAGCGATGCCCGCCAGCCGGGAATCGATTCGAGCTTGTCTAGGGTGCCGCCAGTGTGACCCAGGCCGCGCCCAGAAAGCTGCGGCACTTTGACGCCAAACGCTGCCACCAGGGGAGCTAATGGCAGCGTGATCTTGTCGCCAACGCCCCCGGTGGAGTGCTTGTCGACCGTCGCCCCGAGCGCGGCGAAATTCATCCGCTCGCCGGAATTGATCATCGCCTGCGTCCAGCGCGCGATCTCGGGGCGCTCCATGCCGTTTAAGAAAATCGCCATGGCTAGGGCAGACATCTGTTCGTCGGCGACGACTCCGCGGGTGTAGGCGTCGATCACCCAATCGATTTGGACGTCGTCCAGCCGCTGGCCAGCGCGTTTAGTGCGGATCACGTCGATGACGTCAAAAGCTTCAGCCATTGCTTTCGCCCTATGAGTAGTCGGTTGAATCGGTGCTGTTGAAGAAATCCTCCTCTCTAAGCCGAGTGTTCCACAGCTTGATGTCCCCGGTGCCTATCTCTCGAGCGGCGCGCGGATCGTGCGAATCGTGCCATGAGGCTGTCTCGATCTTCGCGCGCTTCATCCTGTAGGCCTCTTCGAGAGCGGGAGCCAAATCGGTATCTTGGGAGCACAAGATCACTAGATCCGTTAATCGTGCTTCGCGAACAACCGCTAGGGCGCAAAGGACGTCGACACCTTTCTCTCTGGGTTTGTCCAGCGGAATGAAAAGTCCGTTGGAATCGGTGAGACGGTCGCCATGATGATTGGTTTCGTACACGTACTTTAGGGGTCTTTGTGTAACGCTAACGCGACGGTCGATTTCCCAGTTGGCCTTCTGGCTTAGGTTGCGGGAGTAGGCAACAGGGTCGACTTGGTTCGAAGGAAGCCCTCTATATACGAGGATTTGTCGGGCAATCGCAGGGCGATGGCCAGATTTTTGAAGACCATTTCTCCTCTTGATCAAGACATCTGCATACCGCCCAGGCGAGATCAAATAGTCGTGTAGCGGGTGGTTAGGGGCGAACATGCCATGACCAGTCAAGTGCACGTTTTGGTAGTCGATCACCAAGGTGGCTGAGAGGGGGTCCATGGGGGTCCTAACTAAAAGCCCCACCAGTCCCGGAGGACGGTGGGGAGCTATGAAGACAAGTATGCGTTGCTCGAACTAAACTTGACAAGTATTTGACGAAATCTGAGGAAAACTAGCTGAAATCGATTGGATTTATCATGACTGAATTGACCGCTGAGGATAAGAAGAAGATCCGCAAGGCGGTGCTTCGTCACCTGGGCATGGACGACGACGGAACCGTCGATCAGGCCGAGGAGCTGCAGGACGTCGTCGAGGCGCCATTCACCGAGACCACCGATCGTGACCAGCAATATCAGGCCGAAGTCGCCGGCGATATGCAGTTGCTGCTCGACGAATCGCAGGAGCGTCAGCAGGCCGAAAACCAGGCTGCTCGCGAGCTCGATTTCGCGCCTGCTGACGTGGTCCGTCCCGGCGCGATCGTCAGCGTTGACGGGCATCGCTATGTGGTCGGCGTCGTCGTTGACGAGGTCACCGTCGATGGCCATACCTACGCCGGCATCTCGACCGACGCCCCGCTCTACGAAGCCATCGAGGGCAAGCAGGCCGGAGACTCTTTCGAGCTGAACGGCAAGACTCAGACCATCGACTTCGTCGCCTAATCATGAATAGCTCGGACAACTTGCGCCAACATGGCCCCATGGATGCTTCTACCGGGGCGAGTTGGTTCGAGGAGATGGATCGACAGGGTCTGGTTATCCATCCGGTCTCCGATCCTGCGCCCTTCGAGGAGACGGAGCAGTCTTCGGTGTCTCGGACTGACGAAGAGATACTTGAGCTTGTGAACCGGGTACGCTCAGATCGCCTGTAATGAGGCGTCATCGAATTCGAGTGGCAGCACATAGGAGAACCAATGAGCCGTTCGGAGCAGGTGACCACTGAGGTCGCCGTCAGCCAGGCGCCGCAGATTCGTCAAGAACCATTCGCGCGAGCTTGCTACGCCGTCGTCGCGGTGCTTGGGTTGATCGCGCTGGGTCTGTCGATTCGTAACGGCATCATCGGCCCCTCGACGGTCCCTGACGGCGCTGGCTACAGCCACGTCTTCCCGGCGGGTTGGCCCAACGTGCTTAACCAGTTCATGTACTTCACGTTCATGTCGAATCTGCTGGTGGTGATCGCCGCCGCCTGGCTCGCCATCAAGCCGCGGACGAATTCCGAGCTGCTGCGCGTGCTCAACATTTGCGCGCTGGTGTGCATCATGGTGACCGGCATCGTGTTCAACTTCTTGCTGCGCAATGACGACCCGATGAGCCCGCTGAAGCGCTTCCACGACACCATCCAGCACATCTTCACCCCGATCGTCTTCCCGCTTTTGTGGCTGATCTTCGGCCCTATCGGACGGGTCGTCTGGCGACGGATCGCCTGGTCGACGGTCATTCCGCTGGCCTGGTTGGTGACGACGCTGGTTCGCGGTGAACTTCTGGACTGGTATCCATACTCGATTTTGGACGTCCCCAAGCTCGGTTACGGCCCAGTCTTGGCTTACGTGGCAGGGATCTTGGTGCTCTACTTCGTCCTAGCGACGGCGCTGTGGGGCATCGATCGGGCCCGATCTCGGCGTACCGAGCATCTGATTCGAGAGCGCTCAGTCTGAGTCGGATTTCTTAGGCCGACCGCTCTTCTTGTTTCGGGTCTTCGCCCAGTACTCAGCAGCGGATCTAAGGACCAAGGGGCCTTGCTTGGTTTCCTGGACGATGGACGGAAAATCTTTGCCGGCTTTGTACAGCTGGTGGGCCCGTTGACGGCTAATTCCAGCTAACTCCGCCGCCTCGGCAATACTGACTAATTCGGGGATCAACGGCTTACTGGAATTCTCTTCAAACTTTTCCCAGGTCGTCACCGAGAAGCCAGTCACAACCAGTTCGTATCCCTCGAAGGCGTCGCGGACCCTCGCAATCGCGTAGTCAAGCGCTTCTCTGGGATCCTCGCCGTGCTTAACGGCCAGATCTAGTCCACCGCCCAATCCGTCCCGTTGCCAAACTCCGACGGCAGACAGGTCCATCACTTTGCCCTGGCGCTCCATGAATTCCTCAGGATCGATATACCTGTCGACTTGAAATTCAACGTCGACCGCCCACAGATTCTGAGCCTCGTCAGTCATAGGATCAGATTTACTTAAATATTTACTAGAGTCAACATATGTTGCTGACGTGGCGTCCGAATAGTTCTTGGCGGTGGCGAGTGGTCAATTCGGGAGTCCGCCCTTAAGTGAGATATCAATGTTCCTTGATCAGGAGATGCTCAAGCAAGCTAAGGGACTGAAATGAGTGGCATCGATATTGATGCTCAGGTGCGTCGAGATGGCAAGTGGTGGTTGATCGAATTCGATAGCCCTGCTGGCAAGTGCTTCACTCAAGCGAGCCGTCTCGACCAGGTCGAATTCATGGTGCGTGACTTGTGTGATCTCGATGATGTTGAGGTCAATTCCGTTACTGCGCACCCGAACTTGCCGGAGTTGGCAGAAGTCGAGCACACCAGAGAAGCCGCCCGCCAGGCTGCGAGCTAGCGCGCCGTTATCAACTCATTTCCCGGCTGCTGTTGGCGGGTCGATCCGCAAACGATCAGCGGGTTGCGCCGGGCGTAGTAGGGCGATGAGCGTGTCGGCGTCAGCTTCCAGCTCGTCGCGGGTGCCACCCTGTAGACGGTTGGCTAGGTCGTAGGGCAGACCTTTCGCGGCTGCCACTTCGAACCGCAGCTTTTCGCTTTGCAAGGCGGCTAGTTGTTGTTCGGCCTTCGCGGCCCTCTCGGTGGCCTTCTCCAGATCGGTTTTGCCTTGGTCGGCGATCTCTTGGAGTCGGGTGGTGGCTGCTTGCAGCTGGCGTTCGGCTTCGCGTCGTGCCCGGCGTTCAGCGTCCAAAGCTTTCTTCCCGCCCTCGCCCAGCTGCTCGTCGTTGCGCTGCTCTTGCGGCTGCTCGACGGTGTTGTTGTCGGCTGGTTGGGTGGTTGGGGTCGTGGTTTCGTCAGCCATCGCGGCTTCCTTTCGGTGTTTTTGGGCATGAGAAAACCCGCAAGCGGGTTTGCTTGCGGGTTACTTTCTAAGAAAGATGCGGAGGCAGCTAAGATTTCCCGAAAAACCCGGTGGGACCTCCGCCGCCTCCTGAATAAGAATATACAGGAGAATGTCATAGTTCGTGATACTGAATTTCTTCCAAGTGATCAATAATGATCAGTCTTTCTAGCTGCCTACGCCCATAGAATCGGCGTCTCGCTTGCGCGATTGCAACTTCATCTTCCAGTCCGCACCACCGTAAATCCAGGACCATACCCTTGGCTTGAGCTTTTGCCTTACTGAACTGAGTTTCAATGGTGCTTCGTTCTGAATCCCCGGTAGGACCTTTGATATCCCAAATATGGCCGTCCATTTTTATGTCGGGGTTCTTTGTGCCGGCTTCATACGAATGTTCAAGGATCGAAACATCAACCCCGTATGAAGCTAGCAGCTGAATCGTTTTTTGCTCTCTTATGGGACGGGATGTTATGTCGCCAATGATCCGACCAGACGGTCCCTGCCTGCTTCTGCTCAGCCATGGATTTTGCTCATCATTGAATTTGCCTCGCCTTGGCAGCTTGGGAGGTTTGCCTCCATTGCCGCCGGATGATCCCGTCTGTGTCTCCGGCTTGTGCGCGTCATTAATGACGCCTTCGCCGAGCTCGCGCATCTTGGGCGTGATGTTTTCCGGGCTGGTCGGGATGCCGTCGTCCTTGCAGGCCTGCACCGCGTCGTAATACAAATCGGAGTAGGCCTGCTCTTTAGCGCTCGGTTCCCAATCACCCAGCACCTCAGCGACCGTGCAGCCACAAAGCTCATGAAACTTCGACCCGATCGAGCGTTTGCCTTTAGACCGCAAATATCCGGTTTTGCGACCGTTCTTGGTGCGCCCGACGACATACATCGCAGACTCGGCAGTGCGATAGTCGTCACGGGTGGCCAACATCGCGCAAAACGCGCACGGGTTGCCATCAGTGACCCGCCTGAACCGGGTGCCATTAACGGCAGTCGACATCTCCATGGTGTCCCGGCCAGCGCTAAGAGTCATCCGATGCTCAAACGCCCCAGCCCTGCCCACGATCCGCTCAAAACGGCGATCAAAATCAGTCTGCCGGCGAGCTTCACGCAACTGCTCTAAAGCCAGGTTGGCTCGCCCGATAGCCCGCGCCGGCTGAAACTCGGCGACGACCGGTTCGACGTACTCGCCGGGGGCAACTAGCAGCCGAAACAGCGACGCAACTAGCCAAATAGAACCGAAGGGACTGGTGGCCCACGAAACACGACTTCAGTCGTGACTAGGCGTTTTACCGGTGGAGGATAGGGGACTCGAACCCCTGACTTCCAGCTTGCAAAGCTAGCACTCTACCAACTGAGTTAATCCCCCAAGAAGATGGCAGCCTCGTCAGTATAGCGGCACTCGTGCGTTCCTCAGAAACTGGCCCATTAGTGGCGGTGAGTAGGCTAAATGCGTGCAAACTCAGCGCGATTACCTCAGCTATGCCCTGCAGCGGCGCCATGTCCTAGAAGGCATGCGCGCGCCGGGGGCTGCGCTGCGCTCGAATCCTTGTGACGCAGAACCGCTGCTGATCCGCTCAGCGCTGCATCACGGCGAGTTGCTCGACTACGGTTGCCCGGTCTGCAAGAGCGATCGGCTGCTGAAACTGAACTATGTCTTTGGCGCGCAACTTGGCCAATACTCCGGACGCATCAAGTCGACCGAAGAGCTCGTCGAGATGGAAAGCCAATTCGGCGAATTCCGCGTGCATGTCGTTGAAGTTTGCCCAGATTGTCGGTGGAATCACATGATCGAGAGCTATTCGCTGGGCGATGGCGTCAAACGTCGACCGCCGCGTCGACAACAGACTGTGGAGGACATCTATGGCTGAGGCGAAAAAGCCGCGGGGCGGCGCACAAGGCAAGCCCAGCGAGCCTTACAAGCCGAAACGTGCCGCGGCAGACCCTGCGTCAGCTAAGCGTTCCTCCGCGAAATCATCTGCCAAGTCGAGTTCCGCTAAGTCGGCGGGCAAGACGTCAGCCGGCAAGAAGTCGTCGACCGCAAAGTCGGCCGCTGCCAAGAGCAGGACTAGTTCCACGAAGAAAGCGACGAGTAAATCCGCCGCGAAATCGTCGACTAAAAAGAGTTCAGGCCAAAAGACCGCCGCGAGCGGCAAGGGTGTCAGTTCGCGCGGCCGTCGCAAAGCCAAGCCGATGACGCGATTTTTTCGCGGCCTCGGGATCGTGTTGTTGACGCTCGCGATCATCGTCACCGTCGGCGGCATCATCTTCTATGAGCGCACTGAATTGCCCGACCCGAATGCGGATTTCACGACGCAGACCACGACGGTTTATTACTCCGATGGCAGCTCTGAAATTGGCCGCCTAGCGATTCAAAATCGTGAAGTAATCGATTACGAGCAAATGCCGCAGGAAATTAAAGACGCGATCGTCGCCGCCGAGGACCGCACTTTTTGGACCAACTCCGGCATCGACATCAAAGGCATGGCTCGGGCGCTGTGGAATATCTTGCGTGGTCAAGATATTCAAGGCGGTTCGACGATCACCCAGCAATACATCAAGATCCGTTATCTGACTAGTGATCAAACGCTCAGCCGAAAATTCCGGGAATTGGCGTTGGCGGTCAAGATGAATCAGTCGGACTCTAAACAAGATGTGCTCGCCGGTTATCTCAACACGATCTATTTCGGGCGCGGCGCTTACGGCGTAGAAGCCGCGGCGCAAACCTTCTTCGGTATTCCGGCTAATCAAATGAGCCTCGCGCAGGCTGCCACGCTTTCGGCAATGGTCAATAGCCCAAGCGCCCTGGACCCGGCTAACGGCCCGCAAGCCGAGGCGCAATTGCTCGAACGCTACAACTACGTGCTCGAAGGCATGCGGACGATGGGCACCATCGACCAGGCCCAGTTGGATGCCAACTACGACAAATTGCCGAAATTCGCTGATATTCAGGCGACCAATATTTATGGCGGTCCGGGTGGATTCTTGTTGCAAATGGCGACCGAAGAATTGCTCGGTAAAGGTTTCAGTGAAAACCAAATTCAAGGTGGCGGCCTGCAAATCGTCACCACTTTTGACGCCGCCAAACAGCGCGCAGCGCAAGAAGCGGTCGAAAAGAATGTGCAAAAGGCCGTCGATAATGCTGCTCCGCTGCGCAATCCAGACGGCACCATCATGCGCGACGCAGCCGGCAATCCAATGAAGCCAGACATCAACCAACTGCATGTCGGCTTGGCCTCTATTGACGTCAAGACCGGCGCTGTCGTCGCGCTCTATGGTGGCCCTGATTTCGTCGCCAATTCACGAAATTGGGCCACGACGCCGCGTTATGCCGCGTCGACTTTCAAGGTCTATGGCGTGCTCGCCGGGCTGCGCAATGGTTTCAGCCTCAATACGGTCTTGCGCGGCAGCACCTACACCCCCAAGGGTGATTCGGTACCAGTGCAAAATGATTCGGGCTACAACTACGGCCCGATCACGTTGATGAAGGCCACCCAAGATTCGGTCAATACCGCCTTCGTCGACCTAATCGATCAGATCCCGGACGGCAACGCTGAGCTGATCCGAGCAGCCAATGACGCAGGCGTCCCGACCCACTCGTCGTGGACTGCGCAAGGCGGCCGACTCGTACTGGGCGAAGGCGAAGTGTCCGCCTTGCAAAACACCGTCGGCTTCGCCACCATCGCCAATCAAGGCATGCGGATGCCCACGCATGTCGTAGAACAGGTCAAAGACTCGCACGGCAATGTCATTTACAGCGCCCCCAAGACCGGCACGCAAGCTATCGAAAACAATGTCGCCCGAGACACCATTCACGCGCTGCACGGCGCAGTGGCCGGCAGCACTATCAACGCTGTTGACGGCCGAGACGTCGCCGGCAAGACCGGCACCGAAGGCATCGCAGTTGGCCAAGATCTAGGCGGGGGACAGCGCGTCGAAAAGCAGATCACGCGCGCCGCCTGGCTAAGCGGTTTCACCGCAGACATCGCCACCTCGGTATTGATGGTCGCCGGCGAGGATGGCAACGGCAACCTAGACCCATACGCGCCGCCTGGTTATGTCGCTTTTTACGGCGCGAGCTATCCGACGACGATCTGGAATGACTACATGCGCGAAGCCGTCAAGGGCTCGCCGCATAACGCGTTCCCAAAGCCGGCCTATATTCAGCAGACGGTGCGCCCTCAGCAGCCGGTTTACGTCCCGCCAGCTGAACCGACCACTAGCGAACCAGAGTCACCGACCCCAGAACCGGCACCCAGCGAGCAGCCGACCACCGCGCCGGTTTCAGAGCCACCGACGGTGGAACAACCACCCGAGCCGACCGCGTCCGCTCCAGCCACCCAAGCTCCGCAACCGCAGCCGACAGCGACGGCGACCAGCAGTTGACCGCTCCGCCAGCCTGCATCACTGCTCGATCGTCATCCATGCATCGCCGCGGGCGCGCAACCATAACGTCAATCCGCGGGCGCCATAGTAGATCCATGCATAACTGACCCAAAGCCATAGCAGCCCCGGTTGACCGTGCCCGTGCCAACCAACCAGCAGCAAGAACGGCAGATAGATCACCAGATTGACCACACCGGTCCAAGCCAGGTAGATCCCGTCGCCTGCGCCGATCAGTACGCCATCCAAGACGTAGACCAAGCCCGCCAAGGGCAACGCGCTGGCTGCGATCAAGAATGCGAACATCGCCATCCGGCGGGCATCCGCATCGCCGACGAAAATCCGCGGCAACAGAGGCGACAGCAAAGCGATCGCCACGCCGAGCGCGACACCGACCCCGCTGCCCCAACGCACGCACTGATTGAGCAGCTGGCGGGTCTGCTCGCGTCGTCCAGCGCCCAAAGATTCACCGATCAAGGTCTGCGCCGCGATCGCGATCGCATCCAAGCCATTAGCTAGCCAAAACCACGACGACAAGACGATTTGATGGGCCGACAACGCGATGACGCCTAACGATGTCGCCGCCCACAACGTGACCAATAATGCGATCCGCATCGCCAAGGTGCGCACGAACAGCGGCCAACCGCCAGCACCAACCCGTCGAAAGCCCGCCAAGCTGGGACGAAGCTCGCTCCTGGGCACCTTACGCAGCAGGCTGATCGTCAGCATGATCGCCATGCAGCTTTCTGCCAGCGCTGTGCCCGCTCCTGAGCCAGTCACGCCCCAATCCAAGCCGTAGATCAAGATCGCATTGAAGATGACGTTGACGATCGCGCCCAAGATCGTCACCACCAGCACGACCTTGACCCGCGAGAAACCGCGCAGCGCTCCGGTCGCCGCGTAGACCACGAGCATGCCGACGATGCCCGGCGCCGCAGCACGCAGGTAGCCATCCGCCAATGGCGCGACGGCCGGATCGGTGCCTAAGACGCGCACGACCCACGGTCCTGCCGCATAGACCCCAGCTGCCGCCAAGACACCGATGAACAGCGCGAACCATATCCCCTCGACGCTGTAGCGCAGCGCGTCGGTGCGTCGTCCAGCGCCCACCGCGCGAGCGACCGCGGCAGTCGTCGCATAGGCCAAAAAGATCAATAGGCCAACGACTGTCGTGACCACCGTCGAGCCGGCTGCCAAAGCAGCCAATGCTTCAGGGCCCAGGTGGCCCACCATCGCGGTATCGATCAAGACCATCGTCGGCTGAGCTAGCAGCGCGCCGAGGGTAGGCACCGCCAAGGCGAGCAATCTGCGGCTGGTCTGGTCCACTCGCAGCACTCTAGGCGCAACAGTTGTCGATCAGCGCCTCGTCCAGCCCAAGGCAACGAGCGACAAAGTGGAGCTGTCCAAAAAATGCGACGTTGAGAAATGATTGCAACAATTGCGTCCATGACGGCTGTGCTGGAAACCCCGGAGTTGACCGGACGCATCGGCGGACCGCTTGGTAGGCGCGCAGCCAAGCGCGGTCCATGGTTTGATCCAGCACGGTTCGCGTTACCGCTGGCGGGATTGACGATGGCGCTTTGCTTGTTGCGTCAGGTGCCTTGCCGGCCACTGCCCGGAGATTTCCCGAACGCCTACAAACGGCTTTGCTATAGCGATATTCAATCGCACTATTTCGCGCGCGGCCTGGCCACCGGCAGTGGCATCTACGAGGGCCAGACTTTGGAGTACTCGCCGTTGTTCGGCTACCTGGTGCAGCTCAGCCGCTGGGTCGCCGGATTCTTCTCCGCGCAGGCCGCTGACACTCCGTTCGAAGACCAGATAAGAGCGTCGACCGCGTTCGTGGTCACCAGCGCAGTCGTGCTGTCGATCTTTTTCCTCGCGACGGTCGCGGCCCACGTGGCGATGGGCAATGAATCGGCCACCACGGCTACCGACGGCGTCCACGTGCGCTCCTGGGACGGGCTGCTGATCGCGATCAGCCCCGTCGTCTTTTTCGCTGGTTTGATCAGCTGGGACCTGATGGCGGTCGGGCTCGCGTCACTGGCGCTACTGGCTTGGGCGAAACGAAATCCCGCGCTGGCTGGGCTTTGTTTCGGCTTGGCTTGCGCAGCGAGGCTCTACCCCTTGGCCATCTTGCTTGGCTTGGGTCTGCTGTGCCTGCGCGCTGGGAAGCTCAAATCCTGGCTGACGACCCTTGGCGTCGCGGCAGGAACGTTCGCGCTGGTCAACCTCCCGGTCATCGTCATGAACTTCGACGGCTGGGTTGGCTATTGGCGTACGGCATTAGACCGCACGAACGCCGATCTCGGCTCATTTTGGTACGTGCTCGAGCTGGCCGGCATCAACGTTCCCGCGCTGAACGTCTTCGTCTTTGGCGCGATGGCGCTGGCCTGGATTGGGCTGGCATATCTGGTCTTACGTGCCCCGCGGCGACCCCGGCTTGGACAGGTCGCCTGCCTGGCCGTGCTGGCCTTCTTGATCTTCAGTAAGGGCTATCCGCCGCAGTTCGCGTTGTGGCTGGTGCCGCTAGTGGTCTTGGCTCGTCCGCAGATCGTTGACGTCGCAATCTGGTCGGTCGGCGAAGTCATCTACTATTTCGCGGTCTGGGGCTTCCTGGACGGCGGCATTGGACGCGGCAGCTCCGGCGAATGGCTCTATTGGCTGGCTATCGGCCTGCGCATCTGCACTCAGTTGTGGCTTGCGCTGCGGATCCTTGACGACATCAACCGGCCCTGGGAGGACCCCGTGCGGACACCTTTCGTCGACGATCCCATCGGCGGCGAACTGGACCATGCCAATGACGTCGAATGGGCCGCTGGGCTGGCGGCCGCGCCCGTCGACGAACAACCGAGCCGGGCCGCATGAGCCCCACGAAGACCGCTGAACAGCGCGATCCACAAGGCCGTGCGCTGGTCGCTGCGTCCTGGACTGCCTCACGGCTGCTGATCTTGACCATCATCTTGGTGACGGTCAACACCACCGACGCGACTTTCGCTGACGCAGTCAGCCGCTGGGATGTGCAGCATTTCATGCAGATCGCCCAAAACGGCTACGTCGATCCGAAAGACGTCGCCTTCTTCCCCGGGCTGCCGTTGCTGCTGCGCGCCTTTCAGCTGCTCGGAATTCCGCTGTGGCTAGCAGGTTTATCGATTTCGCTGGTCAGCTCCGCGTTGGCGACCGCAGCGCTCTATCGGCTCTACGGCACCGCCGCGGCATGCCTGTGGACGATCGCTCCGATGACGGTGTTCACCTTCGTGCCCTACACCGAAGCGCCCTTCTGTGCCGCCGCTTTCTGGGCTTGGGAGCGCGCCCGTAATGACCGTTGGTCGCAAGCTGGTCTGCTGGCAGCGATCGCCTGCTCGTTACGAATCTCTGGGCTCTTCTTGGTCGCTGGCTTGGGCATCTTGGCGCTGACCAGATCAGCTCGGGAAATGGCTGACGACGTCGAGGCAGATAAGCCCTTCATGGCGAGGATTCGGGACGCCGCGTGGCTGCTGCTGCCCGCCGCGGTGATCGTCGGATATGTGGTCTTTTTACACGGTCAGACTGGCTCGTGGCGGGCATGGTTTGACGCGCAAAGCGCGGGCTGGCAGCGTTCGCTGGGTTGGCCGTGGGAAGGTTTCCAAGGCACCTGGCCAATGACCAAGGACGCCAATTGGCCCGGCCGTCCCGAGGTGGCGCCGATGTTCCGGCTCGAACTTTGCGCCGCCGTCATCGGCTACCTGGGGCTCGTGGTCGCCTTGCTCCAACGCCGCTGGGGTGAGATGACCTGGCTAGCTGCGAACCTGGTTGGCTTGACCTTCTCGACCTGGTTCATTTCGGTGACGCGCGGCGTGCTGATCTGGTTCCCGATCTATCGGATGCTCGGTGACGCGTTAGCTTGGCGGCCAGCTAATAAGACCGCCCGTCAAGTGGTCCGGCTGGGCTGGCTGGTGCTGCTAGCTGCAGACCTTTGCCTGCTGGGCTGGTGGACGTACATCTTCGCCCGCGGCGGCTGGGCCAGCTGAACGCAGCCGCCTAAAACGTCCCCGACGTTGAGCGCGCTACTACTTATCTGCCTCGTGCAAGGCGCGCTGAATGCCTAGCATCGTCTCGACCAGCGCCGCATTGATGATTTCGCGCTGATCTGCGGGGTGGCCGTCACGTACCCAGGCGAAGACCGTGCGTGCCCAGCCCGCGATGCAACTTTCGACCATGACCGGAACCCTGCTGAATTCCTCAGGCAATATCCGGTCTGCGATCGTCATGCCGTAGTTGACCCAGTTTTCCCGGATCTGGCCGGCGGCTGCGGGCTCGCGGACGGCAGAAAGCAATTTGGTTTGGAGCTGGCGATCAGTGGAGAAATAGTCCATCGACGCATTCGAAATTTCTTTAGCAGCGGCATACCAAGGCAGGTCGGGCGCAATATTCGCCAAATTATTTTCGATGGTCTCAAATGTCTCGCTGAAAGCTTTCTGCAATGCCTCCGTGTATAGCGCGGACTTGCTGGGAAAATAGCGATAAACCAATGCCTCAGAGCCCTGCACACGTTCAGCTATCTGCGCGACAGAGACAGTGTCGTAGCCCTGCTCTGCGAACATCTCCGTCGCGGCATCGATGATCATCGCGCGCCGCACCGTCGGGTCCATGCGCAGCCGTTGTCGCTTGTCAGTACGAGGCAAGGTCCAATCCCACCAATCTGTTCAAAACAAGATCTAAATGAACTGAATTAAGCCGAATGTCGCAAATCTGCGTAGTCCGAATTTTGCTGCAAAAAATCTGCGGTAAATGGGCAAATCGGGACGACTTTAATCCCCCTGGCACGCAAATCGTCGAGTGCGAATTTCGTCAATCTCGAGGCCAAGCCTTGACCCCGGAAGTTAGGTTCGGTGCCGGTGTGATCAATCGCGACCAGATTGGCGTCGAGTTCCCGATAGTTTATTTCACCAGCTAGCTCGCCGGCGAAGTCCTTAGCCACGTAGCGATGGCCCTGCTGGTCATGGCTGAATGTGAAATCTGACATTTCGATTCGTGAATTCCTATTGATTAAACCCGGACCAAACCGCCGGCATCGTCGTAGCCATCGGCGTCCCAGTCGTCGAACCAGTCGCCGTGTCCGCCGAGATAACGGAAGTGCGCGACGGTGCCTGCGGCCAACGTCACCGTCGTCGAAAGGGAACCGTCCGGGCGCTGCTTCATCGGGTTGAGCCATGGGTTCCAGTCGTTGAAATCCCCGACCACGCTGATCGGCGCGCTTGGATGATCTGCGGGTAGCAAGAATGTGACGGCGACCCGGCCGTCAGCTTCAGACTCTTTTCGCAGCATTGCGGTAACCCCTTTGGTAGTGACCCCAACTTGATTGTACGGCTACTGAGGCGCACTTGACTCACTAGGGGGATAGTCTGGCAGCCATGCAGCCTGATTTCACGTCCCCCAAATCTTCTTCGACAAGCGCACGTCCAGATAGCGAGCTAGACCGGCTCGCAGAAAGCTGGCTCGCTCAGCAGATCGAACTGGAGCCAGAGCTGCGCGTCTCGCTGGGCGTGGCTGGCGACAAGACCCAGTACGCCGATTACTCGCCGTCCGGCATTGCAGCCCAACGCGCCGCAGCAGCTGCGATGCTCGCCCAAGTCGAGCAGTGCCCGGCCGTCGATGACGTCGACGAAGTTACCAAGCTGGAATTGCAGCGCACCTTGGCGCTGCAGATCGAAGGCATTGACGCGGGTCTGCCGCTGCGTGAGGTAAACAACATCGCCACCCCGGCGCACAGCGCCCGTTCGATCTTTGATCTGATGCCGCAAGCCAGCGCAGCGGATTTCGAGCAGATCGCGGCTCGGATGCGCAATGTGCCTGCCGCGCTCGACGGCTATCGCCAGACCCTGACTGAAGGCGTCAACCGCGGCGTCATCGCGGCGCGTCGCCAGGTCGAGCAATTGGCGACGCAGACCGCTGCCTACGCGAAGGCTGATGGATTCTTCACCGAGCTGGCTGAAACCGACGTCGAGTTGCCCGACAGTTTGCGCACCGAGCTGCGTGCAGCCGCCGCGCAGGCAGCACAAAGTTATGCCGCGTTGAGCGATTTCCTGCGTGACCAGGTGCTGCCTGCCGCCGACCCCAATGACGCCGTCGGTCGTGAGCTCTATCAACTGCAATCGCGGCGCTTCCTGGGTTCGACGGTCGACCTGGACGAGACCTATCAGTGGGGCCTCGAAGAGCTCGCCAGGATGCGCGATCTGCAAGATCAGACGGCCGCCGAATTGGGCCATGACAACGCCAAACAGGCCGCTGCTGCACTGGACGCGGACCCCCAATTCTTGTTGCCAAACGCGCAAGCATTCCGTACCTGGATGCAGCAACGCGCTGACGAAGCCGTCGCAGCCTTGGACGGCAGCCACTTCGAATTCACCGAGCAGATGCGCGTCATCGAATGCTGCATCGCCCCGACCCAAGAAGGTGGGGTCTACTACACCGAACCCAGTGACGACTTCAGCCGCCCGGGACGAATGTGGTGGTCGGTGCCCGAAGGTAAGACCATCTTTGCGACCTGGCAGGAGCTGACCACCGTCTATCACGAGGGCGTGCCAGGCCACCACATGCAGTTTGCTACCGCGGTGGCCAACAAGGAATTGAACGCTTGGCGACGCGCCAATTGGTGCTCGGGGCACGGCGAAGGCTGGGCGCTATACGCCGAGAAGCTGATGCTGGAGCTGGGTTTCCTCGACCACCCTGCCTATCGGCTCGGCATGTTGGACGGTCAACGGATGCGAGCAGCCCGCGTCATCCTCGACATCGGCGTGCATCTGGGCAAGCCAGCTCCCGCGCAATTCGCTCCCGCCGGCTTCGAGGCAGACGGCAAGCCCTGGAATTTCGAATTCGCGAGGGCTTTCTTCGCCTCGCAGGTCAGCGACTCACCACAGACCGTCGACTTCGAAGTCAACCGCTACTTCGGCTGGCCCGGACAGGCGCCGGCCTACAAGATCGGCCAACGCATCTGGGAACAACTACGCGAGACTGCCGAATCGAAACCCGATTTCAACTTGAAGGCCTGGCACACCAAGGCGCTGCGCTTGGGCGGCATCGGCCTGGACAGCCTGCAAAAAGCGATGGCCTAGCAGCAATTTCAGCTGCTGCCGGGGCGACGCGACGGGCTGCGTAGCCGAATCAATCGATGCCTTTGCCGTGGCAATTTCGACTGGATTTTCCGTCTCGGGCGTCGCTGCCGGCCTAGCCTTAGAGCATTGGACCAACGATAGGCACTGTCATGACCATAGAGGGTATCGAAGGCTTCGTCCGCGATGGCGCCACCTGGGCGCTGTATAACCAATTCAAGTTCATGAACTATCAGGAAGAGCGCATCGGCGAGGGCGGCGACTTCGCGGTCGATATGCAGACCCAGACGATCGAATTCACCGGCCAACGCGGCTCTATTAGGGGCCGATTTGAGGCCCTGGCCTCGTTCGCGCCCGGACCGCGTTCGATGCTGTGGACGTGGGCGATGGGCCACGAGACCGACGAGGGACGTCGGCTGCGCGACTGGGGCCAAGCCAACGGCGTCGGTTGGCTGACCCAACCAGAACTGCCCATCAGCACCGCCGCGCAAGGCGACGAACTGGTCAACCAGGTGCGTCAAACGGTCCATGACGTGGCTGCTGCGATCTCGGCCATCAGCGGACTCGCCCCGTATTACAGCGCCCCGACCGGTCAAGGCAATTACATCCTCGGCCTCATTCACCTCGACGATTACCCAGCGCCGAGGATCGACCAGACCCTGCCGCGGCTGTTGGGGGCTGCGTTCCAAAATCAGCCTGGCGTCGACCATCGACCAGGTGCGCAGCGTTTCGCGCAGCTAGCGAAATTCCAATATCACTGGGCCGACGGTGGCCTAGTCATGAACGATCCGCAGACCGGGGGCGCGGTCCAGCTGAGCTTCACCGAACAAGGTTGGCTCAATGGGTTGAAAGCGTCCTTGGGTTCGCCAGAACAGCGCTGAGTCGGCCGGCTGCAGCGATCCTTCGTCAATTCCACTTGAGAGAGCCAGATGACCCGCGACCCTCGTCCCCAGATGCCGCAAGCCACCCAGCCCACCCAACAATCGTCAAGCCGGCGAACGATTCCGCTCGCCGTAGCGATCGTGGTAATGGTGGCCGCGCTGTTCATCGTCCCGCGGCTGCTTGGTGGTGGCGAATTCCGCGACGCGGGGGATGTGCAAAAGCAGTGGGCGACGCTGAGCAAAGACATCGCCGGCAAAGACATCGAAGCCGACCAAGTCGTGCAATTGGATTGGGTGCAATATTTCGACCGGCAAGACCAGCCCGGCAATTTCTGGCTGAACGCGCATTACGTCGAGGGTGATCAAGTAGCCCAGCGCTGGCTGCTCGATGACGCCCAGGGTCCGCGTCCGCGTCGCATCGAGGACGCACCGCGCCAGGTGACCACTGATGACCTGTCTGCGCTGCAACAATTTGCTGACGCCTTCAGCTGCCCGGACGGGCAGTTCGCTGGGATCGCGATGCGCTTCTTGCCCGACGGCAAGGCGATGTTGATGGGCGGCTGCGGCGAGGGCTACAACCTGGCCGGCGAGGGCTATCAGCACGTCCAAATTGACGGTCAGCGATACGCTGTGCAGAGCAAGGATCTAAAAGACAATGTGCACGCCAGCCTCGGTCTAGCCAAACATCTGATGCCAGATGGCATCAGCTTGTTTGAAGTGACGACCGTGGGCCACACGAGCTTTGGGACGACCAGCCAGGGCTGCACGCTGCGCGTCCGGACGCCGCTGCAAAAGACCACGTTGACTAGCGAATTCTTAGGCTGCGACGCGACGCAGAATATCTCTGGTCCGCTGCTCGACCCGGCCAATATCGACCCGCAGCAGGCTGCCGACGCCGCAGCCGCCGCAGCACAAGACGCGGGTTACCAGACCAGCCCATATAGCAGGCTGATGATCGTGCCGACCAGCCAGCAGCAGTGGCGGGCGGTCGTCCAACCAAATCAAGCCCAAGACCAGACCTTGTCCTATGACATGCAAGGTAAGCGGCTGGGCTGAATCAAAGCTTTAGCTCGGTAGCCATGACGACGCGGCAATGTGGGACGATGGACCAATGAGACATCTGTTGACGTTGACGGACTGGGTCAAAGAGGACTTTTTCGCCGTCTTTGAGCTAGCAGAGAAGCTGGCGACGATGACCGACGAGCCGCTGAAGGGCCATTCGATCGCGCTATTCGCGCCCACTTCGTCGGTCTTTTGGCGTTCGATGGCTGAGCACGCCATCGATTCGTTAGGTGCGCACGCAATCGTCTTAGATTCTGAGGTCTTGGAACGCAACGAAGACCCGCGCGACTTCACTGGTCTATTGGGCAATTTCGCGTCGGCGATGTTGGTGCGGCACCCGAACCTGTCGATCGTGCGGACCCTCGCCGCAGCTAGCGACATCCCCTGCATCGTGACGATGTCTGACCGCAATAATCCCACCGAGGTGCTCTCAGACATTTACCAAATTTCGCGCCGACGAGAAGATTGGCGCGAGCTGAACTACATCTTCGTCGGGCCCGATTCAGCACACGCGCGCGGGTGGATCGAAGCCTCTCGAGTGTTCGGCATCAAGGTCCGTCAGGTTTGCCCACGCGGCTTCCAAACCTCCGGATCACTGTTCTGGGAAGACCTGCCCAAGGCGATCTCGAATGCTGACGTCGTCATCACCCGCTCAGCGCCGCTGCGGCATCGCGCGGACTTCGCGAAATATCAAATAACCGCTGAATTGATGGAGACGGCCCGCCCAGGCGCGTTGTTGCTGCCGCTGCCGACCTTCGTCCGCGGCGATGAAGTGACCGAGGACGCGCTCAATGGCCCCTGGTATCCGGGCTCGGAGTTCAAGAAGTCAATGGCGCCGATCCAGATGGCGATCATCTTGGTGTGCATGGGATTGGCCGAATTGCCGCCGCGTGGGTCGCGTCAAAAGCATCGTCCCTATGAGATCGACGCCAGGCACGCCATAGAACTGCCGCCAGCTGCTCAAGCCACCGAATCCGACGGCCACGACTAAGGGCGATCGGCCGGCCTATCATTACTAAGCAGTCAACGTCGACGAGGAGTAAAGGCGATGTCCACTGAACAGGCGCCCATCGCGAAGGCCGAAGCGGCCGTCCAAAGCCCAACGCTGACGACCGAACTGATCGGTGGCGCGCTCGGCCTCGTCGCTGCCGTCGCATTGCCGCAAATCTTTCACCTGATCGGCCTGGCGTCTGGCACCGGCAATGTGGCCGGCACGGTTTGGCTACCGATGCACCTACCGGTGATCTTCGTCGGCTTGCTGCTCGGCTGGCGGGTCGGACTAGTGACCGGCCTAGCCGCGCCGCTGATCAGCTTCTTTTTGACGGGCATGCCGTCGGTGGTGTTGCTGCCTTTCATGGTCATCGAATTGGCCGTCTACGGCGCAAGCGCCGGCCTGCTGCGGGACGTGAAACTGCCCAATATCGTCAAGGTGCTGATCGTCCAGGTCGCCGGCCGACTGATCCGCGCCGCCGCGATCTTCGTCGGCGTCAACTTCCTTGGATCCAAGATCAAGCTCGACATCATCTGGACCTCCATCGCGACCGGACTACCGGGCTTGGTCTTGCAGTGGGCATTCATCCCGCTGCTGGTCTTCTATTTCCAGCAGCGCGCACCGCAGCGTTTCGGCCTGCCGCGCAACTGAAGAGGCTAGCGCTCGTGGGCTCAGATCTTGATGACGCTCGGCGTCTCATAGCCGCCGAGACGTTGACGATTGCCGTCGTTCGTGATGACCAGCGGTGGACGTCCCAGCAGCGTGGGCTGGCTGCGTTGCTGGCGTGGCAGGCGGACCCAGCTGTCGACCTGAGCGGCGCTAGCGCCGCGGATCTGGTCGTCGGTAAAGCGGCTGCACTGCTCTATGCCGAGGCTGGCGTCAAGGCGGTCTGGGCGGGGCTGCTGAGCGAGACCGCAGTGCCCGTCTTGGTGGCGCACGGCATCGAATTTGACGCAGCGCAGCGCACGGAATTCATTCGCAATCGCGCCGGAGACGGCATGTGTCCGATGGAGCAGGCAGCTCAAGAAATTGACGATCCGAGGCTAGCCCCGCAGCTACTGCGGCAACGGATCACTCAACTGCGGGCAGCTGGCTGAGATCACTTGGCGTCGTTCAAGGTCTGTTCGATCCTCGCAGCAGCCTGCGCGGCAGCCTGCTGCGCGCTTTGCTGACCGGACACGACAGCTTCGACCATCGCAGGAATGACCCGTTGGTCTTCGATCTGGCGCCAGGCAGGGGAGGTAGGTTCAGGCATGCCACGTTCGACGAGCGGACGCGCGAAGGGCTTTTCGATGCTAGTGGAGTTCTCGACCTGTTGATCCAGCAGCGACTTCATGCCGGCGTAGCCGCCTTGCCGCTGATTCCATTCGATTGAGAACGAGGACGTGCTCATCCGGCGAGCGATATCCCAGGCGTATTGTTTGCCATCGCTGCCCTCTGGGATGACCAGGTGCGTCGAATCGACGATGACCGGGGCGGCGTGGCCGTCGGTGCCTGGGATAGCGAAAACGCCGAGCTTGGTGTCCATCTTCGGGTTGACGCGTAACACTTCCCGCACATCGCGCGAGGTGAGTACCGCCATTCCAGCGCGTCCCTGGGCGATGGCGGTCGCTAGCTGCTCGCTGCTTTGGTTTGCGGTGGACGCTGTGACGCGGCTGGCATAGTGGCTCAAACCGTCAACGGCTGCGGGCGTTGCTAGTTCGGAGTGCCAGCTTTGTCCGTCAAAGTTCGCCAGCTCATCGCCGGTGGTCAGCAGGAATGGATAGATCGAGCTCGAAACCTGGGCGCTGACCGGCCAGGGGTCGATGTCGGGCCTGGCTTGCTTAATCAGATCTGCGGCGCGGACCAGTTCGTCCCAAGTCTTTGGGGTCTGGGTGATGCCGGCTTGGGCGAAGATCTCTTTGTTGTAGACCATCGCGGGCGCCGTCATCGAGAACGGCATGCCAAACAGGCCGCCGTCATATTCGGCGGCCCTCTGCATCGCGATCATCTGATCGTTTTGCACGCCCAGGTCTTCCACGGCGGGCAGCAGATCAAATAGTTGCCCCTCGCGAGCCACAGCGATGACCCTGTCGCTGGGCATTTCGACGACATCAGGCGACCAACCAGCGGCGCGTGCCTGCTGCAGCCGAGCCTCGATCTGGTCGGCAGGGATCATCTCGACGCGAACATATACGCGATCAAAGCGAGCAGCTTCGCTACGCAGCTTACGCAGCACGCGGGTGTCATGTTCACGTCCGTCTCGGATCAGCCAGATCTGTACCGTCTTTGATGTGCCAGGCGTTGGAGTCGGCACCGGATCGGGTTCGTCAGCCGGAGCAGAGCAGGCGGCTAGCGCGCACGTCAACAGGGCCACTATCGACGTCTTGACAAGCTTTTTCATTGATCTCCGTAGCTCCGCGAAAGTCCGCTTTCTAGCAAACTATCATCGCCTGGCGCTCCGGAATTGTGCTGACGGCGCCCTAGTGCGGATATAGTTGCTGAGGTTGGGATCTGCCCCGACGCGCCACCTTAGCTCAGTCGGTAGAGCGACGCTCTCGTAAAGCGTAGGTCACGAGTTCGATTCTCGTAGGTGGCTCCGTGCTGCTTGATGGCCGAGTTACTTACCCCTGACTAATGAAATCGGGGAATGAGCCGCAGCCCATTCCCCGATTCGCATTCGCTGGTCACTTCTTGAACGTCAGCGCCTTGAAATCTTCAGCTTGCTTACGGATGCCGATCTCAGTCGGGAAGCGTTCCAGCGAGCTGGCGCCGTAGAATCCGACGATGCCGTCAGTGTTATCCAGGACGTACTGAGCATCTTCTGGGTTGGCGATCGGGCCACCATGGCACAGACACAGAATGTCTGGGTTGACGCTCTTGGCTGCATCAGCGAGCTCTTGCACCTTCTTCGCGGCGTCCTCTAGGGTCATCGCGGTCTTCGCGCCGATCGTGCCTGAAGTCGTCAAACCCATGTGGGGGACGAGGATGTCGGCGCCTGCAGCAGCCATGTCCTTGGCTTGCTCGACGTCAAAGACGTACGGCGAAGTCAGCAGATCTAGCTCATTGGCCATCTTGATCATGTCGACTTCGTGGCCATAGCCCATGTCAGTCTCTTCGAGATTGGCGCGGAAGACGCCGTCAATCAGACCGACGGTCGGGAAATTCTGCACACCAGCGAAACCAATTTCCTTGACCTGCTTCAAGAAGTAAGGCATGACGCGGAAGGGATCAGTGCCGTTGACGCCCGCTAAGACCGGAGTCTTCTTGACCACCGGCAACACCTCAGAGGCCATCGTCGAAACCAGCAGCTTGGGGAAGCCGATCGGTAGCGCCTGCATCGCTTGTGCGGCGACTGACGAACCACCCGAGCCGCCCACCGACAAGATCGCGTGGATCTTGCCGTCTGTGGCCAGTTGCGTCACGATAGCCGCCGCCCCTTTGGCCATGACCGTCATCATTTCGCCGCGATCCTTACGCGATCGCAATGCGTCAGCATCTTCGCCTGCGGCGGTGATGACTTCGCGCGCCGAAATTTGCGCGGCTTGGCTATCGGAAAACGAGCCGACGTCGATAGTCAGCGTCTCGACGCCTAGTCCTTGCAGCCGATCTGCGAGCCAACCATATTCCGCACCCTTAGTGTCCAGGGTGCCCAACAATGCAACAGTCACCATAGTCACTTCCTTGTGCTGTCGGCCTAATGACTTGTCAAATCCATCCTAGGCCGGCAGCCGGGGGGGGGCGGCCGGCTAGGAATGCCTGGGCAGTTGGCTGGAAACGGCGTCGTGCACGGGCTTGAGTTCGAGCCACCATTGCTCGACGGGACGGCGATGCTTGAGGTCCATTTCGTCTGGCATATAGGCCAGCGGTGACGTCACCGGACGGGAATCGCGCAGTCCGACGTAGCGTCCCGTGGGCACCTTCTTGCCGAACTCTTTTTCTAGTGTGTCGAGCGCGAAGCTGGCCAGTTGAGTCGCCAGCAGCCGGTCGAAGACGCTCGGCGCGGCGCCTTGTTGAATGTGGCCGATGATCTGAGTGCGTACGTCATAGCGGCCATGTGCCGCGCCCTGCAGCATCCGGCCAATGAATTCAGTCGTGTACGCCTTGCTGGCTTCTTCGTTGCGCACCGCGAGGAAGAAGCGGCGGCCATGATCGAACGACTCCTGCAGCCATTCGACGTCCTCGGCGAGATCTTTGAGCCGGATTTCGTCTTCGTTCAAATAGATCCGTTCGGCGCCGACCGAAATGCCGCTCATCATCGCCAGATAGCCGCAGTAACGGCCCATCGTCTCGACGATGAAGCAGCGCGTCGTCGCCATCCCCGACTGCTTGATCATGTCGATCGCTTCGGTGTTGATATTCAGCGCGGTATCAGAGCCGATCGACAATTCCGTGCCAGGCAGATTGTTGTCGATGCTGGCCGGCACGCAGACGATCGGGATCTGGAATGCGGGGTAACGATTGCGTTCAGTGTGTAGCAGGTAAGCCGCTTGGTAGGCATTCCAGCCACCGATGATCAGCAGGCCGTCGACCTGATTGTCTTCTAGCGCGCGGCTGATCGCGTACAGATCTTCAGTTTCTGGGATCGTGCGTTGCACGCCCAAATAGGCGCCGCCCTCGCCAGACCAACCTTCGACGTCATCCCAAGCCAGCTCGCGAATGTCGCCGCGCACCAAGCCGGGGAAGCCTGATTGCACACCGAGCATCTGATAGCCGCGATTGATGCCCAGTCGTACGGCCGCGCCAGCCGCCGCGTTCATACCGGGGGCTAGTCCGCCACCGTGAATGATCGCGATGCGCTTGGCTGTCGCTTCAGCGGCTAGTCGGGTCGGCTCGGAGAATTCGCGGAAGATGCCCAGCATCGACTCGAATTGCACCCCGCGCGATTCGATGGCGGCCTGATAGTCGCCCGCCTCGATCATCTTCGGCACCTGCTTGGTGTCGCCGATCGCCTCCAACAGCGGCAGTCGAATCACCGAATTGCCCTTGATGCCGATGACTTTGGCGACCCCGTCGTAGTCGTCACGCAGCAGTTCGTTGACGGTCTCGTAACCCAGCCAGGTGGATGCCCAACGGTCATATGCGCTGGGTCGGCCACCGCGTTGCACGTGCCCCAAAATAGTGACGCGGACGTCTTCGTTGAGGGTGTCGGCGATGATCTGACGCACTTGCTCAGTGGTGATCGGATTGCCGGCGCGATCTTGGGCGCCCTCGGCCACCAGCACCAGCGAGTCTCGTCGGCCGCGCTCCCGGCCACGCTTCAGCTGGGCGCACATGCGCTCTTCCCACCCTTCTTCGGGCGGGAATTCCGGAATTAAGACATAGTCACAGCCCGCGGCGACTGCAGCCATCAGCGGCAGATAGCCGCAGTGCCGTCCCATCACTTCGATGACGAAGGAGCGCTGATGGCTGGCGGCGGTGCTGGTGATCGCGTCAACGGCTTCGATGATGCGATGCAGCGCAGTGTCGGCGCCGATCGTCGAATCGACGCCCACTAGGTCGTTATCGATCGAGCCGACCATGCCAGCGATGCGCAGCTGCGGGAAACGATCGACCTGCTCTTGGGCTAGCTCACCATTTGCGACGAGTTGAGCCAGCAGCTCAGGCCATTCCTGACTGAACAGATTCAAGCCGGTCAGTGAGCCGTCACCGCCGATGACCACGAGCCGATCGATGCCTTGCTCGACGAGATTCTTGGCTGCTTGCAGACGGCCTTCGCGGGTCTTAAATTCGGGGGAGCGATAGGTGCCGATGACGGTGCCGCCGCGATGCAAGATCGAGCTGACGTCGTCCCAACCGAAGGGTCGAATGCCTGCGCCGCCTTCGATCATGCCTTGGTAGCCCTCATAAATGGCGAAGACTTCCGCGCCGCGGGTCAAAGCGGTGCGGACCACGGCGCGGACGGCCGCATTCATGCCCGGCGCGTCGCCGCCGCTGGTCAGTACGCCTAGCCGAATCCTCTGTGCGTCAGTCGTCTCGCTCATCTTGGCCTCTCAGCTGCACGATTTCTCGTCCAGATTAGGCAATTTTGAGCCGCCCTCGCCGGCAAGCGCGACGTCGTTAACCCAGCGTTAAGCGGGCTTTCCCACTTAAATAGATAGCTCAGTCGGTGATTTCGGCTACCTGCTGCAGCCAGCCGAACTCGTCCGGCTCCTGACCGAATTGGATGCCGGTCAGGTGTTCGCGCAGCTCCATCGTCTTCGGGCCGGGCTGGCCGTCGCCGACGGTGACGTCGAAGTCTGGCGAACGCAGCCCGATCACCGGCGTGATGACCGCCGCGGTGCCGCAGGCGAAGGTCTCGACGATTTCCCCGCTACCAATGCCGTCGACGATCTCAGCCAGCGGCAAGGTGCGTTCGACGGGGGTCAGGCCGTGCTTGTCGGCCAATTGCAGCAGGGATTTGCGGGTGATGCCAGGCAGCACCGAGCCGCTCAGGGCTGGCGTCAACAATTCGCCGGCGGCGCTGACGGCCATGAAGTTCATGGTGCCGGACTCTTCAATGTTCTTACGGGTGCCGGCGTCCAACCACAAGACCTGCTGGCAGCCTTGCTCTTGGGCTTCCAGCTCGCCGGCCATCGAAGCGGCATAGTTGCCGCCACACTTGGCGGCTCCGGTGCCACCAGCCGCGGCGCGGGAAAATTCGGGTGAGACCCACAAGCGCACCGGCTCGGGATAGTACGGGCCAGCCGGCGAAGCCAGGCATAAATAGCTGTATTCGTTAGCTGCCCGGACGCCGATCATTGGCTCTGAGGCGAACATGAAGGGACGGATGTAGAGGCTGTGGCCAGGCTTGGTCGGTACCCAAACGAAATTACGTCCGACCAGTTCGTGCACCGACGCCAGGAAATCGTCCTCGGGGAATGGCTGCATCGCCATGCGATTGGCTGAGCGGGCGAAGCGCGCCGCATTTTGTTCGGGACGAAACAGCCACACGCTGCCATCGTCGTGCCGGTAGGCCTTCAAGCCCTCAAAGATTTCTTGCGCATAGTGCAGCACGGCGGCGCTAGGATGCATCGAGATGTCATTGACCGGAGCCATTTCGTAGTCGTGCCAGCCCTGCTCGGGGGTCCAGGTCGCCTTCGCGACGTGGTCGACGTAGTAGTGGCCAAAGCCTGGATCTTCCAGCGCTGCCTGAATCTGCTCGGTGGTAGCTCGATTGATCTGTTGCTGCACTGGAAAACGCGTCATAATCCTAATTTATCGCCAGGGCGGCGACGGGTGCAGCTGGTCAAATTGGCAAGCTGACGCCGCCGACTTTAGAGCCCCGTATAAAGATGTATAAATAGTATAAAAAAGTATAAACAGTATAAAGGAGTATAAAGGAGTTCCGTGGTTAATCCGTTCCGACCTACGCTTGGCGCCACCCCGCCGCGCGCTGTGGGCCGAGAGGCTTTCGTCACCCACTTCGGCTTGGCTTTAGACGACGGACCGGGCGCTCACGAGCGAATAACTTTGATCACCGGCCCTAGAGGCATCGGTAAGACCGTCTTGCTGAACGAATTTGAGGATATTGCACGGCAACGGTCTTGGTGGGTGATATCCGAGACGGCCACCGAGGACTTCACCACGAGAATCCGCGATCAAGCCCAGCGACTCATCGTCGACCAGCTGCGTCCTGAGCGCAAACGAGCTGTCGGCGTCCAAATTGCCCGCGTCGGCGGGGCAAGTTGGGAATCGGCAGAGGAGTTCACTGCGCAAGGCACTTTGCGTTCAGTGTTGACTGAATTGCTCGATCTGCAAGCTGAGCGAGATCGTCGCCTCGATCAGCAGCCGGTGGGTGTGCTCATCACGCTGGACGAATTGCACTACTCCAGGCGATCCGACGTCATCGAGTTCGCCACGGTCATTCAGCATCTGGTCCGTGAGAACAGGGAAATCGCGGTAGCGATGGCAGGCATCCCCGGAGCGGTCGTTCCGCTATTGGCCGATTCTGATGGGAACAGTCCGGTCACGTTCTTGCGGCGAGCTAATCGCATCGACTTGGAAATGGTGTCTGTCGCGCAAGCCCGGGAGGCGCTGGTCGCGCCGCTGCTCGATGGCGTTGGCAGCTGGTCTGCTGATGCGCTGGACGTCGCCGTGAAGTCGACCGGCGGCTATCCGTTCATGATTCAATTGGTCGGCCAAAACTGTCTGCGGCTGAGCCGTGACGGGCAGATCTCGGCCACCGAAGCCGCCGCTGGCGTTGATATCGCCCGGTTCAAGCTCAAACAGCTGGTCTTGGAGCCGGCGCTCGCCGATCTATCCGATGGCGACCGCGCCTTTCTGCATGCGATGGCTCAAGACGACGGGCCTTCTCGGATGGGCGACTTGGCTGATCGCCTTGGGGTCAATGCCCAGCACGCGGGGGTCTATCGTAAGCGGCTGATCGAGGCTCAGATGATTCGATCGCAGGGCCGCGGTCAGGTCGAATTCGAGCTGCCCGGTATGCGCGAATATTTGCGTGAGCTGGCAGCCGAAGAGACTTTCTAGCTCTCGGTGATGGCGTCGAGTTCGGCGTTCCAGGCGTTCGCGTTGGCGTCTGAGGGCATCTGCCAGCCGACGCGCGGCGACAGCGAGCCGGCAGCGCTCACCTGCGGGCCATTCGGCATTGCGGAGCGCTTGAACTGCTGGGTGTAGAAACGCTTCCCAAAGACGCGCAACCATTGCAAGATCTCGTCGCGGTCATATGCGACCTTCGAGGCGTCCGGGAAGCCGGCCGGCCAGTCGCCGCTGGCCGCGTCAGACCAGGCATGTTCAGCCAAGAAAGCGATCTTGCTGGGTCGGGTGCCGTGCCCAAGCAGCCAGAACAAGAAGAAATCGTGCAGATTGTAGGGCCCGATGCTGCCTTCGGTGGTCTGCGGTTTTTCGTCACCAGTGGTCGGGATCAATTCCGGGGTGACTTCGGTGTTTAAGATCGAATCCAGCACCGCGGAGGTCTGCTCGTCGAATTGACCAGATGAAATCGTCCAGCGAATCAGATGCTGCATCAGCGTCTTCGGGATCCCGGCGTTGACGCCGTAGTGGCTCATCTGATCGCCGACGCCATAGGTGCACCAGCCCAACGCCAGCTCAGACAGGTCGCCGGTGCCCAGCACGATGCCGCCGCGCTGATTGGCGATGCGGAACAGATAGTCGGTGCGCAAGCCGGCCTGCACATTCTCGTAAGTGACGTCATAGACGTCCGGCGCGTGCCCGATCGTCTCTAGGAACAACGACGCGGTGGGACGAATATCGATCGTCTCGAAAGTGCAGCCCAGCGCCAGCGACAATTCCGCAGCGTTATTTCGGGTGTGATCCGTGGTCGCGAAACCAGGCATGGTGAACGCCAAGATGTCGCTGCGGGGACGGCCTGCTGCGTCCATCGCTTTGGCGGCGACGAGCAGCGCATGCGTCGAATCCAGGCCACCGGAGACGCCGATGACGATCTTCGGTTGCCCGATCGCAGCCAGCCGCTGGTTGAGCGCATAGACCTGAATGTCGAAGGCTTCTTGGCAGTCGCGGTCGAGGTCGGCCGCCGAATTCGGGACGAATGGGAATCGATCGACGGTACGCCGAAGTCCAAGGTCTTCGTGGGGCGGATCGAGTTCGAAATAGCTGCGGCTCTCGATGCCGTCAATTACGAAACCCTCTCGGCGCGACCGTTCTTGACGCAGCAGATCCAGGTCGACGTCAGCGATCGTCCACTCCGCTTCAGCCGAATAGATCATGCCTTCGCCGAGCAGTCGGCCATTCTCAGCAATCAAGGTCTGGCCGTCCCAGCTGTAGTCAGTGCTAGAACCGCCCGCGCCGGCGTTGGCATAGATGACTGCCGCGGCGTGACGTCGAGACGCCGCAACCACGGCATCGCGCCGCTCAGCGGGACGCCCGACAGTGGCCGTCGAGCTATCGATGTTGATCAACACAGTGGCGCCGTCGGCTGCGGCCAACGCGCTCGGTGGGATGGGCAGCTGCGCGTCATCACCGACGGTTACGTGCACGGCCAGGCCCTCGAGTTCGCGATCTTCGAAGATCAGCTCGCCGTCCAGATCGTCGCCACCGCGCGGCACGATAGCCAGGACGTCACCACGATGCAGCACCGCTGCGCAGCTGGCGACGGTACCTCGCCATAGCATCGGCAATCCGACGACGATGACCGGCAACAAGTTGCTGGACTGTTCGACCAAGCGCCGCAGCTGACTTTGGCAAGCTTCCAGCAGCACATCGGTGGCCAGCAGATCGTCTAGTCCATAGCCTGCGAGACTCAGCTCGGGGAAGGCGATGACGCCGACGCCCTCGTCTGACAGCTCGCGGGAAATGCGCAAGATCTCGTCGGCATTGGCTTTCGGATCGCCGATTACCGTGCGCGGGCTGACGGCCGCGACCCGGACGAAGCCTTGGTCATAGATCGAACGGAAATTGCGCGTCATAGTTCAAGCATAGAAAAACCGGCAGCCTCGAGGTGGAGACTGCCGGTTTAGCTGATCAATCGGGACGATCACTCACCACAACTGACCGAGATGACCTGACTCAACATGTGACGGCCGCCCGCGTCGAGTTGAATCGCGTCATTGCGGATCGCCGCGACTTCGACGCACACCATCTGCTGCCATTCGTCATCGCCAAAGTCGGGCATCGCGGCAGCCTTCTCAGACCACGGATTCCACACCACAGTGCTGGGCGAACCGGACTTATCGACGTGGATCGTGCGATTCCAGCCCTCGTCGACGATCAAAGTGTTGGCTACCGACTCAAAGCGGCGATCGTACTGCTCAGTGAAGGTGATATCGCCTTCGACGACGCCCTCCGGATCGCCGACTTCGCTGGTGAATTTGGCGCCTTCGAGGCCCTTGACCTGCACCTGCTGGATGTCGCTGACGGCGAAGTAGCTGTGGAAGCCGGCCTCAAAAGTGATCGGCTCGTCACCGGCGACGACGACCAGGGACTGCTGCAAGACCGAACCCACCGAAATGTGCAGCTCGACGTCCACCTTTGGATAGCGGTCTGCGCCGGGCAGTCCATCGACGTCAATCAAGCCGAAGACCAGGCGGATCGCGTCCCGGGCTCCGACCGTCGCGGACTTCAGCGTCCACTGCGCGAGCCGTCCAAAACCGTGGCTCGGCTGCTCGTCGCCGCTGCGTCCGCTGCCGAACCAGGGGTAGACGACCGGCACGCCGCCGCGGATGGGTTGGCCCTGCTCGTACATCGACGATTCGCTCATCCAAAGCACTGCTTGATCGCAGGACTTCGGCTGCCAATGCGCGACGTGAGCGCCATTGAAATAGATCAGCGCGCTGCACAAGTCGGTATCGACTTTGATACCCGGCAGTGGCTCTTCAACCAGGGTGGCCCCGGCTGGCAAATCAATTGTCTGCATGACCCAAATCTAGCCCTGCTTGGTAAACGACGCTCAACAGCTAGCTTGGACGCCGATCTTCGGCGCGGTGTGCTTTGCTTGAGCGGTGACTAGCCGCCATATCGTCTTCGTCTCGTTGCACACCTCGCCGTTGGCCAGTCCCGGCTCTGCCGACGCAGGTGGCATGAATGTCGTCGAGCTCAACACTGCGCTCGCGCTCGCCCGCGCGGGTCATCGCGTCGACATGTTGACCCGTCGCGACAGCGAACAATTGGCGCCGCTGACGCAGGTCGCCGAAGGGGTGCGGCTGTTCGCTCTGGACGTCGGCCCGCGCCAATCGGTCGCCAAATCTGCCCAGGAGCAGTTCATCGAACCGTTCACGCAGGCGATGCGTCAATGGTGGTCTGACTACGGCAAAGACGTCGACATCATTCACTCACATCACTGGTTTTCTGGGGTAGCCGCGCTGCCGATAGCTGACGAATTCGGCGTGCCACATGCGCAGAGCTATCACTCGGTAGCCGCCCCGGTCGGGGCTGAATTAGGGGCTGGTGAGCAGCCAGAATCCAGCGGTCGGATCGAAGGCGAACGCCTCGTCGCGCAGCAGTCAGATCTGATCATCGCGGTCAGCGATTACGAAAAGCAGACCATCATCGACCGCTACGATCCAGCGCCGGAGAAGTTCAGCATCGTGCGTCCGGGGGTGGACCTCGAGCTCTTCCGTCCCAAGCGGGCGGACGAAATCCCTTGGCGCGGCGAGGAATGCTATCTGCTCTTCGCGGCTCGCTTGCAGCCCTTGAAGGGCGTCGATTTGGCGCTGCGGACGCTAGCTGAACTGCCGCGTGGCAATCGGCCCAAGCTCGTCATCGCTGGCGAAGCGTCAGCCGATTTCGCGGATTACGTGGCGGAGTTGAACCAGCTGACCACTGACCTCGAACTGACCGACGAGGTCGTCTACTTGGGTTCGCTGGATCGCGCCGAGCTGGCTGACATGTTTCGCGGCGCGTGCGTGCTGGTGAACCCGAGCCACTCGGAAACCTACGGCTTGATCAATCTCGAAGCGGCGGCCAGCGGCGTGCCGGTCGTCGCGTCAAAGACCAGCGGCATCGTCGAATCTGTCATCGACGGTCAGACCGGCATCCTGGTCGACGGACGTGACCCCAAAGATTTCGCCGCCGCCGTGCAACAGTTTTCGGGTTCGGCGATGACGCGTGCCCAATATGGTCAAGCTGCCCGGGAGTTCGCCGAGCAGCGCAGCTGGGACAATGTCGCCGCTGAAATGAGCGCCAGCTATGAACTCGTCCTTGGTGACGAGCTCGCCGCCGAAGACGGCGCCCAGCGGCTGTTGACGGGGCTGGCGGGCCGTCCAGAGTGTCTCGATGGGCTCAAGATTTTGATGTTCCACGCGCACCCTGATGATGAAGCGCTGCAATCTGGCGCGCTGATCGCCGAATTGGCCGCCCGCGGCGCGCTCGTCGACGTCGTGACGGCGACCCGCGGCGAACGAGGCGAGGTCGTAGCTGGGGTGCTATCCGGCGACGTCAGCGCCGAGCAGTTGGTCGACGTCCGGATCGCCGAATTAGCCGCCGCCAGCGAAATCCTCGGCGTGCGCGAGCACTACTTCCTAGGTGCCGGCGCGGCCCGCGCGGACGGGCTGGCTGAGCGTCGCTATTTGGATTCGGGAATGCGTTGGATCGCTGACGGATTAGCTGGGCCCGCCGAAGATCAGCATCCGGATTCCTTCTCGTTGGCTCCGCAAGCCGCCGCACTAGCTGACCTCTTGGCGCTCATCACCCACGTCCAACCGGAGGTCTTGATCAGCTACGACCAGGCCGGTAGCTATGGGCACCCAGATCACGTCCGTGTCCATGAAATCGGCGCGGCCGCCGCCCACGCCGCGGCAGTGCCGCTAGTCGAGATCGCCTCTGACCTCGAACAGCCCGGCTTCGAATATTCCGACTTCAACCAGCACGCTGAAAGATTGATTGACGCGCTGCGCTGCTATCGCACTCAGTTGACCGTCAATGACGGCTATCTGACCCATGTCGGCGGGCAACGTCAAGAGTTGCCGATGACAATCGGTCTGCGGATAGTTGACTGACCCCGCTACTGGTTCAGAACAGCCCGTCGGGAGCTTCGGGTGGGGCATAGGTCGGGTCGACACCGCGGAAGAGCTTGGAGACCGAGCGGCCATTGTGAATGCGTTCGATCGCGTCAGCGAACAATTGCGCGGTCGAGCAGACTTGCAGCTCTGGCCAATCCGGCGGGGTGGGGACGGTGTCGGTCGTGACTACCTCGGTGATGAATTCTTCGCTGCGCAGCCGTTCGACGGCTTTACCGGCGAACAGGCCGTGCGTGCAAGCGACGCGGGCCGACGTCGCACCAAAATCGCGCAGTCGGCGGCAAAGTTCAAGGATCGATCCGCCGGTGGCGATCTCGTCGTCCAAGACGATGGCCTGCTTGCCGGCGACGTCACCGACGATCGAATCGATGACCACGCGGTCGTCGGCTAGCCGCTGCTTTGAACCGGCGGCGACGGGCAGCCCGAGTAGCCGGGAGAAGGTCGTAGCCACCTTGGCATTGCCGAGGTCTGGGCTGACGACGACAGCGTTCTCAAGATCGGTGCCTTTGAAATGCTCGGCCAGCACGCCTAGCGCGGTCAATTGATCGACCGGGCAACGGAAGAAGCCGTGCACCTGCGGGGAATGTAGGGCCATGGTGAGAACTCGGGAAACTCCCGCGGTGACCAAAAGGTCAGCGACTAGCCGACCACCCAGTGAGATGCGCGAGGCGTCCTTCTTGTCAGAACGGGCGTAGGCGTAGTGCGGAATGACCGCGGTGATCTGGGCTGCCGACGCGCCGCGGGCGGCGTCGATCATCAGCAGCAGCTCCATCAGGTTTTCCTGCGTCGGCGGCACCAGCGGTTGGACGATGTACACGTCGCGCTGTCGGACGTTGACCATCAGCTGTGCCTGCAGGCAGTCATTGCTGAAGCGGCTGATGCGAGCCGGAGATACCTTTTCACCGAGGTGTTCGCAGATCGCCTCGGCTAATTCTTGGTGGGCAGATCCGGAGAAAACCACGATGTCTTTCACAGTCATTAATCCTAACCGCCACGGCTACTTCGGCGACACCCGCGGGCACGATCAAGATGTCCTGGAATGAACCAAAGGGGCGCCCTGCATATGCAAGACGCCCCTTTGGTTGGCTAGTTATTTATTTTGATTATGTTCAGCCCCGTCGGCGGACCAAAGTGGCAGCGCCTGCGATGACCAGCAGCGTCAGGCCCAAGATGCCGGCGGCACCTTCTGACGAGCCAGTCACCGGCAAGCCCTTACCGCGCGGCCGAATCTTGACCTTGAGGCCGGACTGATCGACAGTGACGGTTTCACCCAGTTCATTGGTCGAAGTGATCTTCACCGTCAGATCTGCGTTGAAGGTTTCTTCTGGAGTGCCAGAGATCACGATTTCCTGCTTGTCAGTGTCGTACCTGGCTTCCAGGCCCTTCGGCAGCCCCGGGATCTCGACGTTAACGATCGTCTGCTTGCCGGGGTTGTCGATCTTGATGATCACCGGATCGATCGCTTTACCGACTTCACCAATGACATCCTTGAGCTCAGCTGTCGGGGCAACCGAGCAGCCATTCTCGTCGACCTTCGCGCCTTCAGGAGTTCCCGGGCACTTGTCGTCGCCGTCGGTGACACCATCGGAGTCCTTGTCCTTGATGGTGACGGTGATGACATCGATGACCTTGCCGTCCTTGTCCTTGACGGTGACGGTGATCTTGTCGCCGTCCTTTGCGCCGTCCGGGACGAGCGTCACGATGCCGGTTTCCGGATCGATAGTCGCGGTGCCAGGGCCGTCAGTGGTGACGGTGACGCCGGGATCCTTAGGCCACTGGGTGTCCTCACCAATGTTTGGCGTCAGATCGATTGGAGTGCCGACGCCAGTGGTGCCGTCGGGCCAGTCCGGGCAGCCGTTCTTCTTCGGATCCTTGTTCACTGGGCCAGGCAAAGTCGGGCACGCGTCGTCAGAGTCCTTAACACCATCGGAATCCTTGTCGGTGACGGTGACTACGAAGGTGTCGACAGGCTTGCCGTCCTTGGTCACAGTGACGGTGATCTTGTCGCCGTCACTGGCCTTGTTGGGTGTGACGGTGATGATCCCGGTCTTGGGGTCGATGGTCGCCTTGCCGGGGCCGTCGACCTTGAGCTCGACCTTGCCGTCATCTCCGGTCGGCCAGCCAGTGCCCGTACCGATTCCTGGGGTCACCTTGATCGGGGTGCCGACGCCGGTGGTGCCGTCGGGCCAGTCCGGGCAGCCGTTCTTCTTCGGATCCTTGTTCGCCGGGCCCGGCAGCGTCGGGCAAGCGTCGACGTTGGTCATCAGACCGTCGCTATCCTTGTCGAGCTGAACGACTGGGTTACTCGTGACGGTCGCCGGCACCTTGGTGGTGTTGTAGGTACCCTCGAGCGCAGGATTATCAAGTTGAGCAGTGCCCTTGTCGAAGTCAGACTTCTGGATCGGGTACTCCTTAGCGGCGCACTCAACGTTCTTGCCTGGCGCCACTGAAGTCGCGCAGGTGAACTCGAGCGGCTTACCGTCCGGACCGTTTACGGTGACCTTCTGCGGAACAGTCACCGTGACGTTGCCGTCGTTGGTGACGACAAGCTTGAACTCGATGCTATCGCCAGGGTTGCCCGGCTTTTTGTCCTTGTTGACGTCTACGACAGTCGGCACGACCTTGACGCTCAGTTTGGGGTCTGCCTGGGCAGCCGGCGTGTCGACCCTTGGGTCGCTTTGATTGTCTGGCGTCGCATCCGTCTTACCCCCTGGACCCTTGCCGGTTGCCGTAGCGGTATTAGTGATGGTGCCGCCAGCGTTGTCGTCGAGATCTGCTTGGGTGACGGTGTAAGTGCCGTTGCAGGTTTCGTCGGTAGCGCCGACCTTCAGTTCGGTGATGGTGCACTTCCAGCTATCACCAAGCATCTCGTCTGTAATGACGATGTTGTTGAGGGTGACGTTGCCGGTGTTAGTGACGGTGAACTTGTAGGTGATGACGTCGCCTGCGTCGGCTTTGCCCGTTTGGCCGTTGTCGATGGTCAAGGTTCCGGTCTTCACGAAGGTGAACTTGGGGTCGCCCTTGGTCACGTCAGTCGTAACGGTGTTGTCGTTCGGGTTGCTTGGCTTGATCGGGTCGCCACCACCTGGGTTGTCAGCTATCGCGTTGGCGGTGTTGACGATCTTTTCGCCCTTGTCGATGTCGGCTTGGGTGACGGTGTAGGAGCCTGAGCAGGTGGTGCTATCCGATGCGCCACGAGCAAGGGTCTTGATCTGGTCGCATTTCCAGCTATCGCCCAGCATCTTGTCTGTGATGACGATGTTGTTGAGGGTTACGTTGCCGGTATTGGTGACGGTGAAGGTGTAATTGATCTTGTCACCTGCGGTTGCGGTCGCGTTGGCGGCTTTAGCGTTGCCGTTCTTATCGACCAGCGACCCGGTCTTTGCAAAGGTGAACTTCGGATCAGGCTTAGCAGGAGTGAAGGTGGTATTCCCGTTGTTCGGGTAGGTCGGTTTCTCGTCGTAGAACGTTTTTCCCTTAACCGTCGCGGTGTTGCGCACTCCGCCAGCATCAATATCTTCCTGCGTCACCACGTACGGCTTAGCCGAACAAACCATCCCCTCGCCTCCTGGCAGGAAGGTCCTCGGGCAAGTCACCGCCCCGGCTTTAGGGTCTACTACTTCGATATCGGAAACTATTACGTTTCCGGTGTTATGCACTGTGAAGGTGTAATTGATGGTTTCACCAAGATCAGCGAATTTATTCGAATTGGTATCGATTAATTCTGCGTGCTTGACCATGGTGAAGCCAGGCTTAGGCTCGAATGAATTGTTACCCGGTCCGGTCTTAATCTCTCGTACGGTGTTAGTGAGTACGACGTCATTAATCCGGCGGTCTCCAATGACAAAACGAGCGGCTGTGCCATGGTCTCGACTGCCGACCCGGAAATTAGCAACCAGATCAGAAGTGCCGTCATAAATTTCGGTCAAACTGATTTCAGTTCCCTCTGGAAAGTGCTTGGCAACCGGTTCACCTGCTTCAAGCTCAAGCACTAGAGGATTAGTGGCGGGTTTATCATCCCAGCCTACGAAGTCAGCAGCGGTTTTGCCATTTGGCAAGGTCCAAGCGACAGATACTTTAAACCTAGTCGTCTTTGAATCGGCTAAACCTTCAAGCATTTTTGTTAATTTAAATGCGCCGTATCCTTCTTTATCGACGGTGACGACCAGTGAGGAAACATAAGTAGCCGATTCCTTAAAGATCTCGCCGTTTGACTGACGAATGACGTTCCCGTAGTTGAAGCCTTTGAGTACGCGGCCATCGCTACTGTTATTCGGGAAAGTAACATAATTAATTTGGTAGTTGCGATCGCCCATCAACTCAAAGCCATCTTTAGCAATGATTGTGATTCGCGCGTTTCGATTGTCTAAATATTCGACTTTAACGCCAAATTCTTGGTTGCCAGGGTCGCCATCTATAGATCCGCGGGCGAAACTTCGGTGACCTGGATTTCCAGGGCTACCCAACTCTTCGAAACTGAAAATCCCATAATCTTGAGGAGTAGGCTGTTCCCCGGTATAGAAGGCATGGCCCTCGGCGAGTTGATCTTCAACTGTGAAAGAAGTTACTTTTTCTGACGGCGAAAATCCTAAAGATTTCTTCGAAAGACTAAATGCCCACGCGATCTTTTTCGTTGTTCCTTCTGGTCTGATGCGATTCCACTTATCAGACTTATCGCGGACAGTGTAGGTCACTGGGCCAGGGGTGCGCTGGTAGGTTTTGATACCATCGAACATCAAATTCTCTACCGACCCGTTAAGGTTCATGGTTAAATCGGTTTCATCAGTAGGCGCAATCGCCTTAAGAGGAAATTGAAGAGTGCCATAAAATTGTTCGGTAGATACTCGTTCATTAAACGCGCATCGCACGGACTGCCTGTCGCTGATCAACCCAGGCTTGCCTGGAACTGGGTTTGGTTGGGTGTCTCCGCCGTAAACACAAAGGCCAACTTCGCGGCCGTCAAAGATCATTGGTGTCGACCCGTTGCCGACGAAGCCGAATACTTCACCTGAAGCCGTTTTAGGCAGACCGACGACGAAGGAATCGCCGGGACTAGGTCTCGGACTGGACTTTCTGGTGTCCCATTCCAATGTCAAGGGTCGTGTCGTTCCGACGTAAAGGTCGCCCGTAAGGTCCAAGCGGACTAGACGAACCTCGACGTTTTTGTTGTCGGCCGCCTGCGCGAATTGGTTCGGAAACAACGTCAGCGTGAAGATGAGCGAGAGCAGACCGATTAGCGAGATGGTCTGCGTGCGCCGTCGGTTGTGCAGTGAAGTCATCGATTTCTCCGTCGTGGCCAAGGGTTATTTTCGTGACCGTCGTCGCTTCATCATTGCACACGACTCGGGGAGCTCGCCAGCTATTCAAGCACTACCTACGCAACCGTAGGAATGTGCCAAACTAGAGACCATGAGCCATGGTGCAGACACGCAAACTCCGCTGGCTGGCGGCATCCCCTACGTCGCCCCTGAGAAAGCTCCAGACTTCGTCAGGCACTATCAGCCGGGCGTCGAGTCGTTCATCGAGCTGCCAGACGAGCCGCTGAGCAAGATCCTCGAATGCTCCGCAGAAATCACCCCAGACCGAGCCGCGACAGTCTTCTTTGGCCAGGAGATGAGCTACCGCGATCTCGCCAGTCAGGTGACCCGAGCAGCCGAAGGCCTGCGTCAACTCGGCGTCGAGAAGGGCGATCGGGTCGCCATCGTGCTGCCGAACTGCCCACAGCATCTGATCGCCTTTTATGCGATCGTCCGACTCGGCGCGATCGTCGTCGAACATAATCCGCTGTACACCCCCAGCGAATTTGCAGATCTGTTCGCCGATCACGGCGCCAAGGTCGCGATTTGTCTAGACCGCGTCATTCCACGGCTCGAGCAATTGCCCGCCGGCGTCCGCCCCGATCACATCGTCGCGGTCAACATGCTCAAGGCATTCCCCATAATCAAGCAGCTGGCGCTATCGCTGCCGATCAAGAAGCTGCGCGAGACCAAAGCCGCGTTGACTTCGGGAGACGCCGGCACGATGAGCTTCGAGCAGCTCTGCCAAGCACCTCCACTCGACCCCAGCCACCCCTATCCGACGATCCACGATCTGGCCAGCATCCAATACACCTCGGGTACCACTGGCCTGCCCAAGGGTTCGATGATGACGCACTTCAACCTCTACTCCAATGCCCTGCAGGGCAAGGCCTGGATGCATGACGCGGTCGACGGCCAAGAGACCAGCTACGCCGTGCTGCCCTTCTTCCACTCCTTCGGGGTGACGGTGCACATGACTTTCGGTGTCATGAAACAAATGACCCAGGTGTTGGTGCCCAAGCCGGATGTCCCAATGATCTTGGACGCGATGAAAAAGCACCCGGCGACGGTCTACTGCGCCGTCCCGATCATTTACGACCGCACCGCCGAAGGTGCTGCCGAACGCGGCCTGTCGTTGACGACCATCAAATACTGCATCTCCGGTTCGATGGCGCTGCCCGAATCGACGCGCATCAAGTGGGAAGAGGTGACCAGCGGTCGCGTCGTCGAAGGCTATGGCTTGACCGAAGCTTCGCCGGTCGCGTTGGGCAATCCGTTCGCCGAGTCCCGCCGGCCGGGCACGATTGGCGTGCCATTCCCGTCCACTGAAATGCGGGTCGTCGATATTGAGGACGGCAAGACCGATGTCGAGCAAGGTAGCCAAGGCGAGTTGCTGCTGCGCGGGCCGCAGGTCTTCCAGGGCTATTGGAACAACCCGGAGGCGAGCAAGCAGGTCTTGGACGACGGCTGGCTGCACACCGGTGACGTGGTCGTCGTCGACGAAGATGGCTTCACCAAGATCGTCGACCGCAAGAAAGAGATCATCATCACAGGTGGTTTCAATGTCTCGCCGACTGAAGTCGAGCATGTCTTAGCCGAACACCCCGAGATTGAAGAGGTCGCTGTCTTCGGCGTGCCCCGTGAATCTGGTGACGAACGCGTCGCAGCAGCAGTGGTGACGACATCCGGCAAGCACATCGAGCCCGAGGAACTGCGCGGATTCGCCAAAGAAAAGTTGACCGGCTACAAGGTGCCGCGCTATTTCGTCTTCGTCGACGAACTGCCGCGCAATGGCATGGGCAAGGTCTTGCGTGGTGAAGTGCGCAAGCTGTACGCCGACCAGGTCAGCTAATCTGCCTTAGGTGAGCCCAGATCTGAGCACGGACGTCGTCATCGTCGGCGGCGGCTCGGCTGCGCTAACGGCAGCGTTGACAGCACGCCGCCAGGGTCTCGAAGTGACGGTCATTTGCCCCAGTCAACTCGGCGACCCGGCGAGCTTTCGAGGTGCTAGCGGACGAGATCTGATTTGGCTACCGGACCCCGACTATGCCAAATCCCGACCGCTCTTGGACGATGCGCTGGGCAGTCATCAAGAATTCTCCACAGCCGCTCGACGGCATGCTTTCTTGGCTGCGGCAGTGCAGTTGACCCAGCGGCTCGATGATTGGGCTGTCGGGTGGACGACGCAACGCCACGCGCGTGCCGGGCAGGCCGGCCAGGTCGTCAGCCCGTCGCGTGCACATCTGCTGGCTGAAAGCCCGCGCTTGGTCGACGAATTGGCGCGCGCTGCCAGCAAGCAGGAAGTGACGATCTGGCAGGACACGCAGGTCGTCAATCTCATCAGCGAATCGGGCGGACGGCAGGTCAGTGGCGTTCGAATCGTCCGTGCTGAGGTCGAGCGAACGCTGCACGCTAATCGGGCCGTCGTCTTAGCAGGTCCTGGTTTCGGCGCGGATGCGGCGCTGCGGCGAGAGCAGCTACCGGCCCCGACTCGGGTGGCTTGGTCGAAAGTGGACCCAGCCGAGCACGGATGGTCGTTGCGTCTATTGGCTGACGTCGACGCTGACCTGGCGAACATGGCCGGAGCGTGGCGAGCGGTGCACGGCTTTTGGCCCAACGCCGGTGGACTGGTCGAGATTGACGCGCTGCTAGCCAGCGACGACATCGTCATCATTGACGCGACCGGCCAACGCATCGACTTGGACGCCGACCAGCGGGCAATCAAAGACCGCGGCAGCGCTGCTGAGGCTTGGCATGCCGCTTTGCACGCCCGGCAAGCGACCGGCAGCCCAGCGATCCCAGCTTGGCTGTTGGCTGACGCCTCGCTGCGTCGGGAACTTCCCTTCCCTGTTGGACGACCACCGCGGGCTGCGGTACAAGCCCGTGAAATCGTCGTCGACGACCAGATCGCAGGCATCGCCAACGGCTTGCGTATCGACCCGCAGATCTTGGCGCGCGATCTTCCGCTGCGTAGTGCGCCGCAACTGCGCCGTCCGCCGTTTCATGCCTTGCAGATCGTGCCTACCGACTTCGGCACCCGCGGTGGGGCAGCGGTCGACGAAGCCAGCCGGGTATTGCAATCCGGTCAGCCGATCGACGGGCTATTCGCCGTCGGCGCAGCTGCCGCGTCAATAGCTGCTGAGGCGACCCCCGCGGACGGATTCGCCGCGACCGAGGCGCTGGCGTTCGCTTCGACATTGGATTTTTCGTCCTAACTATCCGCAGGCCACGACCCAGGAGAGGCACATGCAAGCCGTCGATGATGCACAGATTTGGACCGCGATCCGCGACGAAGCTGCCCGTGACGCGCAGCTCGAGCCGTGCCTGGCCGGTTTCTTGCACGAAGCGGTGCTGCGTCATGAGTCTTTGGAGGCTGCGCTGGCCTCACTGCTGGCTGGCAAGCTCGCCAATCACGCGATCACCGATCTCGCCCTGGTCGATTTCATCGGTCGCGCATTCGCTGAGCCGTCGATCCAGGACGCGATCCGTGCCGACCTGCAAGCGGTCGCCAGCCGTGACCCGGCGACGCTCGGCTACACCCAGCCGCTGCTTTATTTCAAGGGATTTCAGGCGCTGCAAAGCTATCGGGTCGCCCACCACTATTGGGACGCTGGCCACCGACCGTTGGCCCTGTTTTTGCAGTCCCGCATCTCTGAGGTCTTCGCCGTCGACATTCATCCCGCGGCCAGGATCGGTAAAGGCATCATGTTCGACCATGCGACGTCGGTCGTCATCGGTGCGACGGCTGTCGTCGAGGACGATTTCTCGATGCTGCACGAGGTGACCTTGGGCGGCACCGGTAAGACTGGCGGCGATCGCCATCCAAAGATCGGCCGCGGCGTCATGATCGGTGCCGGCGCCAAAGTGCTCGGCAACATCAAGGTCGGTGAGGGCGCCAAGGTCGGCTCCGGCAGCGTCGTGCTAGAAGACGTGCCGCCGCACACCACCGTCGCCGGCGTGCCAGCCAAGATCGTCAGCAAACCTATCGAACCTTTCCCGGCGCTCGAAATGGACCAGCTGTTGAGCCATCCCGAGCCAGCATCCGACCCGAATTAGCCGGCTGCGCTAGTGCCAGGGCGTCATTCGGATCTGCTGATTGGTCTGCGCGTGATCATGGATCCTCAATCGGCGGGCTGCTTCGGCGATCGAACCCGACAATGACGGATAGACGGTGAAGATGCTGGCCAGCCGGTCAACGCTGATCTGCTCGTGCACTGCGATCGTCAGGGGATAGATCAACTCCGATGCGTCCGGGGCGACGACGACCGCACCGATGACATTGCCGGTGGCTGGTCGGCAAAAGATTTTGACGAAACCGTCACGCAATTCCTGCATCTTTGAGCGCGAATTGCCCGTCAACGGCAACATGACCGACACCGCGGGCACCTTGCCAGAATCGACATCGTCTTGGCCCACCCCGACGGTGGCGATCTGCGGATCGGTGAACACATTGGACGAGACAGTCCGCACATCCAGCGGCGCTACCGCTTCGCCGAGCGCGTGCCACATCGCGATCCGACCTTGCATCGCAGCTACCGACGCCAAGGGCAGCACGCCGGTGCAGTCGCCGGCGGCGTAGATGCCGCGGGCGGTCGTGCGTGAGACCCGGTCGACTTTGATGTGGCCCGATTCGGTCAATTGCACCCCAGCAGCCGCCAAGCCCAGGTCGGTGGTGTTCGGGGTCGAACCGACGGCCATCAAGACATGCGAGCCGGTGACGATTTGCCCATCTCCGAGCTGCACTTCGACGCCGTCCCCAGTGTTTTTAGCGGCGACAGCGCGTTGACCGGTGATCAATTCCACGCCGCGCTGATCGAATAGCTCTTGCAAGACCAAAGCCGCATCTGGGTCCTCGCCGGGCAGCACGATGTCGCGGCTGGACACCAGCGTCACTTCAATGCCGAGGTTGTCATAGGCGTTGACGAATTCCGTGCCCGTGACGCCCGATCCGACGACGACCAGCTTGCTGGGCAACTGATCGAGGTCGTAAAGCTGTTTCCAGGTCAAGATCCGTTCGCCGTCGGGCTGCGCTTGCGGCAACTCGCGTGGGCTGGCGCCGACCGCGAGCAGGATGTAGTCGGCGTCGAATTCCTGCTCGCCCTCGTCGGTCGTCGCGATGACGCTATTCGGCCCGCTCAGCTTGCCGACGCCGTCGACGACCTGTACGCCCTCGTATTCCAGCCGGCGTCGAATGTCGAAAGATTGTGCCTGTGCTAGCCGCCGGACACGCTCATTGATGGATGCCAGGTTGGCGCGCACATGCGGTTTGCCTTCGTCGTCTAATAGGTCGAAGCCGAGACCCAATTGCGGGGAGTGCTGCACCTGCTTCATCGCCGAGGCTGTCGCCAGCAGCGTCTTGGACGGAACGACATCAGTCAAGACGGCAGCGCCCCCGATCCCAGCCCGCTCGATGAGGACGACTTCAGCATCAAGCTGACGGGCGATCAGCGCAGCCTCGTAGCCGCCTGGCCCGCCGCCGATGATCACGATTCGGGTCATGGCTCCATCTTGGCAGTCCCCCTGAGCTGCCGTGCGGTCGATGCGACAATGGAGGCATGGATGCGCTGTTCAAAGTGAAAGCTGTCATCTTCGACAATGACGGGACGCTGGTCTATTCGATGCCCGGCATCGTTCGGTCGTGGGCGCAGCTGGCGGCCGAGTTCGGTGGTTCTGGCGAGGTCGAGGGCAATTTCCATGGCCGTTCGTCAGCTGACATCATTCGTGACCTGGTCGGGGCTCAGCAGCTCGATCACGCTATCGCTCGCATCAATGAGTTGGAGGTCGAGCATGCTGGCGACACCGTCCCGAATGACGGCGTCCTAGACCTGTTAGCCGCGATCCCGGCCGACCGCTTTGCCGTCGCCAGTTCCGGGACACATGTCGTCATTGATGCTCGGTTGAAAGCGGCTGGCATCGAACGCCCAGCGGTCGTCGTCAGCGCTGATGACGTCGAGCACGCCAAACCAGCGCCAGACATTTTCTTGGCCGCCTGCGCAGGTTTGGGTTATCCACCCAGCGAATGCCTCGTCGTCGAAGACGCGACCAGCGGAGTGCAAGCCGGTAAGGCAGCCGGTTGCCCAGTATTAGCGGTTACGACGACCACCCCAGCAGAGCAACTGCAGCAAGCTGGTGCCGATTTGGTGGTGGCCAGTTTGGTCGACGTCGAGTTGCGATTGGTGGACGATTGGCTGGAAGTGCGCCGCCGACGCGCCTAGTTGGTGACAATATTTCGATCAGGAGATTTGCGGAAATGAGGATCGAACTATGACGGGCGTCTATGCCGTTTTGATGATTTTTATAACGCTGCTGATGGCCGCAGTACCGGTCATCTTGTTCGCCGTCACAGCCCGTGGCCTGAGCAATTGGTCGACGCAGCGCAATATGCAGCGCAATATGCCGTTGCAGGCTGCGCGGGCGCGCGTCATCGATAAGACCACTAGCGTCACCGGTCATGGCGAATACACCCGTGCCGCGCACTATGTGACCTTCGAATTGGAGTCTGGCCAGCGGCTCACCTTCCCCGTCGATGTGACCGCGAGCAACGGCCAACTAGTCGTCGGCGACACCGGCCTGCTGCATTTCAAAGGCCAGCGCTATCTAGGTTTCCAACGCGAACTCAACCCAGAATTCCGTCCCGCCATCACCGACGGTTTCCAATCTGAAGGCGGCTATGCTGCTGGCCAGGGCAACAACCTGCCTGGCCAATGGCCAGTCCGCGGAACGGGCCAAATTCACTAGCCCGAATTCACTAGGAGGATAAATGAGCTACGATTGGCTGCTACTACTCATCCCATTCGCGCTGTTGGTCGGCTTCGGTCCCATCCTCATGGAGGCGATCCGCGCCTCCAATAAGCCGCTGCCTAAGCAGATCGTCCGGGCCAAAGTGGTCGACGAAGCCACCGATGTATCGACGAGCTTCATCAACGGAAGGACCGAAACGCGGCATTCGGCAACTTTCGAATTGGAAGATGGCGGACGCAAGACTTTCTTCGTCAACTACGAGGAGGCCCGCGCCCTGGCAGTCGGCGACGTCGGCGAACTGCAATATGCCGATTCGCGCTTCGTCGCTTTCCGACGTGAACCCGACGCTGAGCTACACCGGCCGATCATCGACAGCTACAACTCGAATGATCAACCGCAAATCGGCGGCGGGCCGACCTGGCAGCAGCCGCAGCAAAACCAGTAACCTAGGGCGTTGTGAACCAACAGCCCAATGCCGAAGCGTCCGCAGCTGAGCATCTAGCCAGCGATCTGCCCGAGCAAGTCGCTATCCGACGCGATAAGCGCTCCCGGATCTTGGCGGACGGCGGTCAGGCCTATCCCGCTGATTTGCGGCGCTCGCACACGCTTGCTGAGATCCGCGCCGGCTGGCCGAATCTGCAGCCCGGTGAAGAGACTGCCGACGTCGTCACCACCGGCGGGCGGGTCATCTTCGTCCGCAATACCGGCAAACTGTGCTTCGCGACGCTGCAAGACGGCTTCACTCCCGACAATGAAGGCGAACGGCTGCAGGTCATGTTGAGCCTCGCCGAGGTCGGCGAAGAGGCGCTGGAAGCTTGGAAATCTGACGTCGACCTGGGCGATTTTGTGTGGGTCGAAGGGCGGGTCATTTCGTCCAAGCGCGGCGAGCTGTCGGTCATGGCGACGAGCTGGCGGATGGCGTCCAAGGCGCTGCGTCCGCTGCCGACGATGCACCACGAATTGTCTGAAGAGGCCCGCGTCCGGCAGCGCTATAACGACCTGATCATGCGTCCCGAGGCCCGCAACATGGTGCGTGCCCGCTCGCAGGTGACGCGCGCGATCCGCGAATCGTTGACCGCCGACGGCTTCATCGAAGTCGAAACTCCCACGCTGCAGCTGATTCACGGTGGCGCGGCGGCGCGGCCGTTCCGTACCCATTTGAATGCTTTCGATATCGACATGACGCTGCGCATCGCGCTGGAGCTATATCTCAAGCGCGCCATGGTCGGCGGCGCGGATCGCGTCTTCGAAATCGGCCGGGTCTTCCGTAACGAGGGCATCGACTCCACGCATTCGGCGGAATTCACCATGCTCGAGGCCTACCAAGCCTGGGGCGACCAGTTCACCATCGCCGAGATCACCCGCAATCTGATCTTGGCTGCCGCGGACGCCTTCGGCAGCCGCCAGATTGAACGCGCTGACGGCAGCGTCATCGATCTCGACGCGCCATGGCGTTGGCTGCCGCTCTATCAGGGCTTGAGCGAGCATCTGGGCGACCAGATCGACGTCAACACCCCCGCTGAGCGGCTGATTGCGCTGCTCGACGCCCACGAGATCGAACACGATCCGAAGTGGGAAGCGGGCAAGCTCGCCATGGAATTATTTGGGGAGCTCGTCGAACCGACCCTGACCCAACCGACCTTCGTCTGCGACTATCCTGCGATCGCCCAACCGTTGGCCCGTCGGCATCGCGAACTGCCCGGCCAGATCGAGGCCTGGGACCTGATCATCGGCGGTGTCGAACGCGGCACCGGTTTCACCGAGTTGATCGACCCCGTCATTCAGCGCGAAGTGCTGACCGAGCAGTCGCTGAAGGCTGCTGCCGGCGATCCAGAGGCGATGGAGCTGGACGAAGACTTCCTAGCTGCCCTCGAGCAGGGCGCCCCGCCAATGGGTGGCATGGGTCTGGGCTTAGACCGCTTGCTGATGCTGTTTACTGGCGTCGGTATTCGCGAGACGATCCTGTTCCCGCTGCTGCGTCCGCAGGGCTGAACTTCGTCAGTTCCCGAGCAGACCTAACAGAAACGAGGCGGCCTAGCCGCTATCGAGCGACGGCCGCCTCGTTGCTTCCAGGCTCGTTGCTTCCAAGGTGCTCAGTTGAACTCTTCTTTGCCACTGACCAGCAACTTCAAGAGCCGCTGACCAGCTTGCACCTGGTCGCCGGCTTCGACGTCCAATTCTGCGACGTGACCGCTCTTCGGCGCGGAAATCTCGACGCTACCGCCGACGATTTCCAAGCTCAGCAGCGGCTTGCCCGCCTCGATCCGCTGACCCAAGGTGACGAAAACCTCGCCGACGGTGCCGTCCGCAGCAGCGGTGATGTTGCCGTCTGCCAAGGCTGGTTCCACGATCGCCGGGCCACTGGGGGTCGCTGCGATGACCTCCTCGATCGTCGATGACGGCTTGGTCGGGCTCGGGCTGCTCGACTGAGCCGGTGCGCCGTTGAAATAGCCGGCGCTAGTGGTAAATAGTGCCGCCGGAATCGCCAAGTCGGTGCGTTTGCCGTCCAATTCGATGGTGAAGTGCAGATATTCCACTGGCTGCGGCTCTGCTGGGCTGTCGCCTGGCTGCGGGCTGATAGCGCCCAACGTCGGCAGTATTTCGTCCACGAACCAACGAGTCGAAGGCACATGACCGACGAAGTCTGGGCGTCCAATCAAATCGATGTAGAGCTCGGCGGGGGTCGCGACACCGGTGATGCGCAACTCGCGCAGCGCCCGAATCGATCGGGCGATCGCCTGTTCGCGGTCTGGGGCGGTGACGATCAACTTAGCCAGCATCGGATCGAAATTGGAGGTCACGGTATCGCCGGCAGAAATGCCCGATTCGATGCGCACCCCATGGCCCAGCGGCCAAACGACCTGCTCGATGACGCCGGTCGAAGGCACCAGGCCACGGGCGGGATCTTCGCAGGTGATGCGGAATTCGAAGCTGTGACCGCGTTGAGTCGGCAGTGGGCTTAGCCGACCACCTTCGGCGATCAAGATCTGCTCGCGCACTAAGTCCAGGCCCGCCACCTCTTCGGTGATGGTGTGCTCGACTTGTAGCCGCGGATTGACCTCTAGGAAGTTGACCCGGCCGTCAGGCTCGACCAGAAATTCGCAGGTGCCCAGCCCGATATAATCGACGGCTTCGAACAACTTGCGTGACCAATTGACCAGCGTCTGCTCGGAATTTCCCGGCAGCTGCGGGGCTGGTGCCTCTTCGATCATCTTTTGATTGCGGCGTTGCACCGAGCAATCTCGGGTCGAAATGACGACGAACTGGCCATGCGAGTCACGGGCGCATTGGGTCTCGATGTGGCGCGCAGAGCCGATGAAGCGCTCGACGAAATATTCGCTGCCCTCATCGCGGGCGGTGAAGAAGCGGTCCAGGTCGGCGTCCGAATTGTGCACCGAGATGCCGCGGCCACCACCGCCGTCAGACTTCTTGGTGACGATCGGGAAGCCAAATCGCGCGACGAAAGCGTCGACCTGTTCGCGGGTCTGCACAGCTTCGGAAAGTCCAGGGATGGGGGAGACGTCGATAGCTTCAGCCAACCGCCGAGCCTGGATCTTGTCGCCGAGCCTGCTCAGTACTGACGGCGACGGACCGATCCAGGTCAGCCCGGCCTCCAGGACCGCGTCAGCGAATTCAGCGATCTCAGACAAGAAGCCGTAGCCGGGGTGGATCGCGTCCGCGCCCGCCTGCTGAGCGAGTTCGATGATGCGGGCGATATTCAAGTAGGTGTCGACATAGTTTTCACCGCCTAGCGCATATGCCTCGTCAGCGGCGGCGACGAACGCCGCATCCCGATCAGTGTCGGAGTAGACCGCTACGGCTTGGCGTCCCATGTCGTGCACAGTGCGGATGACGCGTTGGGCAATCTCACCACGATTTGCCACCAAGACTTTAGAAATCACGATGCATGCCTATCTATCAGGGCTCAGTTTTCACCAGGCGGGGGATGGTTGGCTTCAAACTATCGTCCGAGCTACTGACGCGCCGGAATTGTCTGTGATTCGGGCAGCTGGCCTCGCACGTCGAAGATTCCGCGACGTCGAGATCACGCGAGCGAAATGAGCGGCCTGGAAAAATTTTCCTGGCTCAGTTGCGTCATCGGTCATCATCCGTAGGATGGATTGGCAATCCACTACCCCCAGGGAGTCTCGTCTTGATTGAGCTGATCATCGCGCACGCGATGGCAGCGCTATTGAGCCCTGTGTTGGTGCGATTCTTCAAACGCGGCGCCTATTGGCTGCTCGCTTTGGTGCCCGCCGCGACGGCCGGCTGGGCCGCGCTACAGACCCAAGCGGTGCTCGCTGGTGAATTCCCGACGCAGACCTATCGCTGGGTGCCTGAGCTGGGCTTAGAGATCAGCTTTCGGATGGACGTGCTCAGCTGGCTGATGACCCTGATCGTCGGCGGCGTCGGCACGCTGATCTTGATCTACTGCTCCGGATATTTCTCCAAAGGTGCGGCCAATATGGGCCGTTTCGCGGGCTGTTTCGTCGCCTTCGCAGGCGCGATGTTGGGCTTGGTGACCACCGACAACACCATGCTGCTGTACCTCTTTTGGGAACTGACCACGGTCTTCAGCTTCCTGCTCATCGGTCATTATCACGAGCGGCAAGCCTCACGTCGCGCCGCGATGCAGGCGATCACCGTCACCACGCTAGGCGGGCTTTGCATGCTCGTCGGCCTGGTCATGTTAGGCGTGGCGCCGGCCGGTTCCTTCACCATCTCCGAGCTGATCACCAACGCCACTACCGGCTTGCTGGTCGATTCGGTGCCCCAGCACTACACCTCAGCTGCCGCTGCACTGCTGCTGGTCGGCGCGTTCACCAAATCAGCGCAAATTCCGACGCACTTTTGGCTGCCAGCCGCGATGGCCGCCCCCACCCCGGTCTCGGGCTATCTGCACTCATCTGCGATGGTCAAAGCGGGCATCTACTTGGTCGCCAGATTCACCCCCGGCTTTGGCGATCTGACGATCTGGCATTGGTCGATCATCTTCTTCGGACTAGGCACGATGCTATTTGGCGGCTGGCAGTCGTTGAAACAATTCGATCTCAAACTGCTGCTCGCCTATGGCACGGTCAGTCAGCTCGGTTTCATCATGGTCCTGGTCGGTTTCGGCAGCCAGGCCGTGATGTTGGCCGGCATGACGATGCTGCTTGGCCACGCACTATTCAAGGCGACACTGTTCTTGACCGTCGGCGCGATCGACCACGAATTCAATACGCGCGACCTGCGTCAACTGTCGAACGTATGGAAGGCCACGCCGGGGCTGATGATCCTGGCGACGATCGCCGCCGCGTCGATGGCCGGCCTGCCGCCGCTGCTGGGCTTCGTGGGCAAGGAAGGTGCGCTCGCCGCGCTTTACGACGAACCAGACACCGGACGGATGGTATTCGTCGTCATCATCGTCGGTTCGATCATCACCATGGCCTACACGCTGCGTTTTTGGTGGGGAGCCTTCGCGCCCAAGCCGCGCGTCGCGGATTCGCCCAAGCATCGCGTCGACTGGCGACTGCTCGCCCCGATTTGCGTGCTGACGGTGGCCAGCGTGGCTTTTGGATTCATGTCGCATGCCTTGGAATCCGCGTTCACGCCGTACGCTCAGACCTTACCCGGTGAGCCCGGCCATCTGGCGTTGTGGGCTGGTTTCACGCCGGCGCTGTGGGCGACCGTCATCGTCATCGTCGCCGGTATTGGTCTGTTCAACTCGGTCGGCCGGCGAATGGATAATGTCGGCGGCCAGACCAATTTCATTTCCGCCGAAGACGCCTATCGCGCGGTCATCAATACCCTCAATGACGTCGCCAGTGACGTCACCGCATTCGTGCAACGCGGTTCGCTGCCGAGCTATTTGGCCACGATGTTCGGCACCATGATCTCGGGTGTGGCGTTCGTCTTGATGTTCGGCGACGTCACCTGGCCGAGCCATATCCGGCTCTGGGATTCACCGATGCAGGCCGTCATCGCAGCCTTGGCGTGCGTCGCTGCGGTCATGGTGGTGCGTGCTCGACGCCGCATGAAAGCTGTGCTGCTGACCGGCTTCGTCGGCTATATGACGGCGATGCTGTTCGCGATCGGCGGCGCACCCGATCTCGCGTTGACCCAAACCCTGGTCGAGACTGTCACCCTAGTGGTGTTCATCCTGGTGATCCGACGCCTACCCTCGCACTTCAGCCACCGGCCGTGGTTGCGCTCCCGGCTGTCTCGCATCGCGCTCGGTGCCGGGGTCGGCTTGACGACGATGGTGCTGGCCTGGTTTGCCTCGGCAGCGCGTATCCACGAGCCGGTGACGGTGCACTATCCCGAAGAGGTCTACCAATTCGGATATGGCAAGAACATCGTCAATGTGACCCTGGTCGACACTCGCGCCTGGGATACCATCGGTGAAATTTCGGTCTTGCTGGCTGCGGCGACGGGCATCGCGTCACTTATCTTCTTGCGTAACCGCAACGAGAATAAGGTGCGCTCGTCGCTGGCTAGCGCCGTGCGGAGCCCGCAGATTTGGGACAGCCAGCGCACCGACAAGATCTCTGCGATCGCCCGTCCTGAGGGCCTAGTCGACCCGAAGCGCGGCCGGGTCTGGCTCGCCGGCTCGTTGACGCTGGCCAGCGTGCGACGGTCATTGATCTTTGAGCTGGGCGCACGGATCATTTTCCATCCGCTGCTGGTGTTCAGCCTGTTCTTGCTGTTCAGTGGCCACAATCTGCCCGGCGGTGGTTTCGCTGGCGGCGTCCTGGCCGGCATCGCGCTGACTATTCGCTATCTGGCTGGCGGTCGCTATGAGCTTGCCTTGGCGTCTAGGGAGATCCGTCCTGGCGTGCTGCTCGGTAGCGGCATGGCGATCTCGGTGTTGGCAGCGTTGACGCCAGTGGTCTTCGGCGGCACGATCTTGCAGACCACGGTCTGGGATTTCCACTTGCCGATCTTCAATGACGTGCACCTAGCGTCGGCCTTGTTCTTCGATATCGGTGTCTACCTGATCGTCATCGGCCTGGTCTTGGACATCTTGACCTCCTTGGGCAGCGAAATCGACCGGCAGGCTGAGGCTCAAGGCGAGCAAGCGCCGATGGTCGCCTATGACGACCCGACCGAGCTTTCCGATGACTCGATTGGCGGCGTCGACATGCGCAGCGATGAGCCGCTAGCCGCGACAGAAGGGAGTGTCGAATGATCGACATGACTCCCTCGTTGGCGCTGCTGGTCTTGGTCGGCGTGCTCGTCGGTACCGGGACGGTGTTGGTCTTAGAACGTTCGCTCAGCCGCATCGTCATTGGTGCGAGCTTGATCACCTATGGCGTCAATGTCTTGATCATGATGGCCGGTGGTCGGGCGGGTGGCCCGCCGCTGCTGGGGCAGACGCCTCCCGAAGACATGTCCGATCCGCTGCCGCAAGCTTTCGTGTTGACCGCGATCGTCATTGGTTTGGCGTTGACCGCATTCATCTTGACGATGAGCTATCGCAGCTGGCAGCTCAATGGCGACGATGAAGTCCAAGACGACCGCGAAGACCGCCGCATCGCGCTGGCCGCGCAGCACGACGAGATCGCTGAGCGAGCCACTGACGACGCCGGCGAGTCGGTCGCGGAGGCAGCCGTCACCGTCTTTGACGAGACCACTGACGAAGCCGTCGAACGCACCGGCATCATCCCCGTCATCGACCCGGACGAGGAGGCGAGCAGCAAATGACCGAATACTCCTGGCTGCTCGGCATCCCCGTCCTGCTGCCCTTCATCGGCGCCGCACTGACGCTGCTGCTCAGCAAATTCCACCGCACCCAGCGCGTCATCGCCGTCATCGTGTTGACCACGGTGCTCGCAGCTGCAGTGTCGATCACCTATCAGTCAATGAGCGGACCGCTGGTCTTGGAAGTCGGTGGCTGGGCGGCCCCCGTCGGCATCACCCTCGTCGCTGACAAGCTCAGCGCATTGATGTTGACGGTCTCAGTCTTTGTGACGCTGTGCGTCATGCTCTATTCGTCCTCGCAGAGCTTCGAAAATGATCGCGTCCCGATCGCGGTCTTCAATCCGACTTTCTTGATCTTGTCGGCTGGTGTGTCGAATGCGTTCTTGACCGGTGACCTATTCAATCTCTACGTCGGTTTCGAGATCTTGCTGGTCTCTAGCTTCGTGTTGATCATGCTCGGCGGCACTCGCGACCGGCTGCGTTCGGGCACGGTGTATGTGGTCGTTTCGCTAGTCAGCTCGTCAATCTTTTTGATCGCGATCGCGATGATCTACGCGGCGACGGGCACCGTCAACATGGCGCAGCTGGCGATCCGGCTACCTCAAATCGATCAGGGTGCGGCGCAATTAGCGCAAGTCATGTTGCTCATCGCCTTTGGCGTCAAGGCTGCGGTGTTCCCACTGTCGGCTTGGCTGCCGGACTCCTATCCGACCGCGCCGGCGCCAGTGACGGCAGTCTTCGCGGGATTGCTGACCAAGGTCGGCATCTACGCGATCATCCGCACCCAGACCACGATGTTCGCTGATTCGACGCTCAACCCGTGGCTGCAAGCCGTCGCTGCCGCGACGATGATCATCGGCATCTTGGGCGCCGTCGCGCAAAATGACATCAAACGTGTCTTGAGCTTCACGCTGGTCTCGCACATCGGCTTCATGCTGTGGGGCGTGTCGACGGGCACCGTCGATTCATTGACGGCGGCCGTGTTCTACACCGCCCACCACATCTTGGTGCAGACCTCGCTGTTCTTGGTCTCCGGCTTGATGGAGACCGTCGGCGGCTCGACCTCGCTAGTCGAGCTGGGTGGCCTGCTCAAGAAGTGGCCGCTGCTGGCGGTGCTCTACATGATCCCGGCGCTGAACCTCGCCGGCGTGCCGCCATTTTCAGGTTTTCTAGGCAAAATCGGCTTGATCGAAGCCGCCAACCGCAAGGGCGAAATGGCGGACTATTTCATGATCGGCGTGGCCATCTTGACTTCGATTCTGACGCTATATGCCTTGATTCGTGCCTGGAATATGGCCTTCTGGCAGCCGCTGGAAAATGAGCCCGAGGATGCTACTCAAGAACGTCCCAAGGTGCCGATCACGATGACCGGCGCCACGGTGCTGCTGGTCGCTGCGACCTTGGCATTGACTTTCTTCGCTGGTCCGATCTATCGATATGCTGCCGCCGGCGCCGCTGAGCTGCAACAGCCGCGCATCTACGTCAACGCGGTCTTGCCTGAGGGCGAACGCGGCACCGGCACATCCAAGACACAGCACGGCCGCGGTCCGCAGCCGACGGTGACGCAGACCGCTCCGCTAGCCACCCCGACGCCGGGAGGTGGCCGATGATCAAGCCTGACGCTGTCACCGAGCTGAGCACCAACCGGCGTCAATTCCGCCCACCGGCGCTGAAGATCGTCGCGCTGATGATCGTCTGGATCTTGTTGTGGGGGGATCTCAGCTGGGGCAATGTCGTCTCCGGTCTGGCGCTGGGACTGCTGGTGACCTTCGTCGCTCCAATGCCGACGGTGCGGGCGCACGGCTACAAGATCCGTCCGATCGCGTTGCTGCGGTTGATCTTCGTATTCATTTGGGACGTTATCGTCGCCTCGACGCAGATCGCCTGGGACATCGTGCGCGGCCACAAACCAAATGGCGCGATCATCCGCGTCCAGACCAGAGCCCATTCGGACGTCTTTCTCGCTGCCACGAGCGGTTTCACCGCGTTGGTGCCCGGTTCGATCGTCATCGACGCGCACCGATTGACCGGCATGATGTATGTGCATGTCTTTGACGCCCCTGACGCCCAAGCCCTGCAAGAAAGCCACGACCGGGTATTGGCGCAAGAAGAACGTATCTTGCGGGCGCTGGCGCCAGATCAGATGTTGATCGAAGCTGGCTATGTGCCCGGCGGCTCCATGAAGCTCGGGAGACTGCCCAATCCACCGGCGACCGCACAGATCGACGCGGAACTATCTGGCAATGAGATCCGCGTTCGAGAGCGACTGGCCGAGCAGCCCGGCCCAGCTGATCCGGCAGGTGAAGCGCGATGATCTACATTCTTTGGATCTCGATGGGATTCTTGGCGGTCGGCCTGCTCTTGTCGCTGCTAGCAATTTCCCGCGGCCCCACCAGCATGGAACGTTCGGTCGGCTTGGATGTCGTCACCGCGTGCCTGATCGGCCTGTTGTTGATCGTGACGTCACTGACTGGCCTGCTCGACCTGGTGCCGATGGTGGTCGTGATGGCTGCGGTCGGTTTCGTCGGCACGACGACGATCGCCCGCTTCAGCCAACCCGAACACGCCACGCAATTGAATGATGACGCGACCGGCACCTTCTCGGTCTTGGACGACAATGCCGACCCGGTGCACGATGACGCGCTAGACGATGACGGCGAAGAGTTCGTCGATGACCCAGGACAGGAGGATGCCGATGTCCATTGATTGGGTCAGCGTCGGTCACTGGGCCGGCGTGCTGCTGATCTTGTGGGGCGCGGTCTTGACGTTCATCGTCGCCCTCGGTTTGATCCGCCTGCCGCATCTGTTGGCACGGATGCACGCTGCCACCAAACCGCAGGTCTTGGGACTGGGTCTGTTCTGCCTGGGCGCAGCGCTGATCTTACAAGATACGCGGGCCTCATTCACGCTGCTCTTGGTGTTCTTATTGCAGCTGGTCGTCGGACCCATTTCAGCTCACATGCTGTCTAATGCAGCTTTCAAGAATGGTCGGCTAGCGGTCGATGATTTCGTGGTCGACGAGCTCACTGCCGACATCGAGGCGGCGGAACGAAAGCGCGCCGGCGACTAGCCGTTGATCATCACTTCCAGAACATCGCGACGATGAAGGACGCGGCCATCAAGCCAAGTCCGATCGCGAAATTCCAGTTTCCGAGCGCTGCCATGAAAGGGATCTCATAGCCGGCGATGTAAAACACGACCAGCCACAAGATGCCCAGCAAGCCGAGTGGGACGAAGACCCAGGGCACCCAGTCGCGCGATGCCGCGGCCTGTCGACGGCGCTGAGCGGCTGCGTCACGCCGTTGCTGGATGTCCTTTTGCGCGGCGGCCGACTTCGCGGGATTGCCAGATCGGGCTGCCTTCTTGGTCTGCGGGTCAATACGCTGCGACGCTGGCTGGTCGGACTGGACTTGGTCGGCCTTCTTTTCGCTCACGGTTTAGATTATGCCCGCTGCTGCGCGTCGACCGTTAGTCCGCTGGTCGTCGACGGTGACGTTGCTAGCCTGAAACCATGGGCAAAGCAGTGGCTGGTGGCGTCGTCACCTTAGCGATCGGCTGCCTGGCCGGGTTGTTGTTCACGACCTCGGCGATCAACGCCAAGGGTCATGATCTGCGGCCCGATCGGGCTAGCGACCTGGCGCAGTTGGCAGGCGAGCAGGAACATCGCAACGCCCAGCAGCGGCAGACCTTGGCTGAGCTGCAGGCACAGATTGATCAATTGACTGCCCAAGCCGGCGAAGATCCGGCGATTAAAGCGCAATTGCAGGAACTCAACCAGGCCAGTCAACTGACCGCGGTACGCGGGCCGGCGGTCCGCGTCACGTTGACTGACGCCCCGCTGGATTTCAACCCGCCAGGGGTGAGCCCAGATCTATTGGTGGTGCACCAACAAGACATTCAAACCATGGTCAACGCGCTGTGGGCTGCCGGCGCAGAAGCGATGACGATCCAAGGCCAGCGCATCACCGTCACCAGCGCCATCAAATGCGTCGGCAATACCGTCGTGCTGCACGGTGTGCCCTATGCGCCGCCCTACGAGATCGTCGCGATCGGCAACCAAGAAGCCTTGGAGGCTGGGCTGGCCAGTGACCCAGCGGTGCAGATCTATCGACAATATGCCCAGGCCTATCAACTCGGCTACGCGCAAGCCCGCGTCGCGGACGTGCTCGCTCCGGCCTATGACGGGGCACTACGCAGCCAGCGAGCGACGCTAGGCGGAAATTAGCGGCGTCAAGCCTGCAGCGCGGCGCGGGGCGTCCACGTCACCGCAAGCTGCCAACCAGTTCGCCAACATCTGATAGCCGCCTTCGGTCAGCACTGATTCGGGATGAAATTGGACGGCCTCGACGGGCAACTCGCGATGCCGAACAGCCATGATGATGTCGTCCTCGGTCCAGGCGCTGACCTCGAGATCTGACGGCAATGTTTCGGGCTGAATCGCTAACGAGTGATAGCGGGTGGTGTTGATGCTTGCCGGTAGTCCCGCGAAGATCCCGCGCTGATCGACGTGCACTCGAGAGACCTTGCCATGCAGCAACTGCGCAGCCGGCTCGACGACCCCACCATAGGCGACGCCGATCGCCTGCAGGCCCAGACAGACTCCGAAGATAGGCAGCCGTCCGGCGTAGCGACCGATCAGCTCGATACAGACCCCAGCGTCCTCGGGGGTGCCAGGTCCAGGAGACAGCAGCAGCCCATCAAATTGGCTACTCAGATCTAATTGGGGGTCGTCGAAGCGGGCGTCGTCATTGCGCCAGACGTCGACGTCAGCGCCGATCTGAGCCAGATATTGCACCAGGTTGTAGACGAAAGAGTCGTAATTATCGACCACCAGGATGCGGGTCATGGCCGTCTTCAACGTCGGCTAGGAGTGGATGTCGGGGTCGTCGTCGGCTGAGGAGATTCGCTGGTGACGCTCGGCTCCGGGGTTGGGGTCGGCGTCGGCGCCGTCTTGCCGATCCGCAAGGTGACCAGGTTCGTCCGTCGTACTACGTCTCCCGCGGCCGGCACTTGGCTGACGACGCGTCCGACATGGCTGGGGTCGGTGACCGTGACCTCTTCGGTGCGATATTGGTTGAAGCCGGCCGCGGTCAGTCGTTCGGTCGCTTCGGCCAGGGTCAACCCGGCGACGTCTGGCAGTCGGGATTCGCCAGTGGCTAGATAGAGCGTGATCTGGGTGTCCGCGGCGACCGGCGAGCCGGCTGCCGGGGCGACCTCGACGACCGAATCAGCAGCCGCATCTTTCGGCTCCCGATCTGCCGGTGCTTTCAAGGCGACGACGTTATTGAACCCCGCATTGCGCAAAATCGCGCGGGCTTCCGACTCGGATTTGCCGACCAGCCCCTCGGGGATCTTCGCGATCGGCGGACCGGTGTTGATGGTGATCGTCACCGTCGACCCGACCTGCACTTGTTGACCGCCGGCCGGATCTTGATCGATGACCTGACCTTTAGTGTCGGCGGGCCCTTCAGCTTGCTGGACTCGCGTCACCAGCCGCGCATTGGTCAGCGCTGATCGCGCAGCTTCTTCTTGATAGCCGCGCACCGTCGGCACCTCGACCATATTGGCCTTCGGATCTGGAGTCGCGAGCCGATAGATGAAGAAACCGAGCGCCGCCAACAAGATGACGGTCAAGATGATCAGCACGATGCTCGCGGCACTCGGCCCGCGGCGCGGCGGTTCCTGCGCGACGATCGTGGTGGTGATCGGATTGTCCGCGTCGTAATCTTCCTCGTAGTCGTATTCGTCGTCAATCGGATCCAAAGCTCGCGACGGACGGGTGCTCGTGACGGCGGTCGTAGCCGCTGCGCTGGCCGCCACCGGCGTCGCTGAGCGGGCCGGTACCACCTTGGTGGGTGCGTCCATGATCGCCGTCGGTTCGGGCACGGCAGCTGGCAACACCGCGGTGATCGGATCGCCGCCCAGCAGCCGGGCGATGTCGTCACGCATCTGCTTGGCGGTTTGATAGCGATCGTCAGGGCTCTTAGCCAGCGACTTCAAAGTGATGGTGTCCATCTCTTCGGTGATCGCCGAGTTGAAGGTGCTCGGGGCGGCGGGGGTTTCGCGCACGTGCTGGTAGGCCACACTGACCGGCGATTCGCCGACGAAAGGCGGCCGTCCGGTCAGCAGCTCGTAGAGCAGACAGCCGGTCGAGTAGAGGTCAGAACGGGCGTCGACGGTCTCGCCGCGCGCCTGCTCAGGTGACAAATATTGCGCCGTACCGATGATCGCGGCGGTCTGCGTCATCGTCGCTGAGGTGTCGGCGACAGCGCGCGCGATGCCGAAATCCATCACCTTGATCGTGCCGCCGTCAGTGAGCATGACATTGGCGGGCTTGATGTCGCGGTGGATGATGCCCTTTTCGTGGCTATAAGCCAGCGCGTCCAAGACGCCTTTGACGTAGCGGAGGGCCGTCTCTGGGCTGATCGCAGTGCCCGAGCGTAGCAGATCGCGCAAGGTCTGGCCCTGGACCAACTCCATCACGATGTACGGCACGCCCACGCCGGTCAGTGGATCCGGTTGATCTCCGGTGTCGTAGACGCTGACGATATTGGGGTGATTCAGCCCAGCAGCAGACTGCGCCTCGCGGTTGAAGCGGGCTTGGAAGGTGGTGTCAGTCGCCAGGTCGACGCGCAGCCGTTTGACGGCGACGGGACGTCCGAGCCGGATGTCACGAGCACGCCAAACTTCGGCCATGCCGCCGCGTCCGATGATCTCTTCGAGCTGATATCGCTCGCCCAAGATCAGGTGCTCTTCGCTCATCGCCGGGCCTCCTTAGAGTTACGAAGTTGGCGATCTGGTCTGAGCCATTGTGGCTCATCAAGATGATCACAAGCTGAGAAGCTGATTAGCGCTGGAGCGTTCATCGCAGTGCCTCCAAGACTGCTCGGGCGACTGGGGTGGCAGTGTCATTGCCGGGCTCGACCAGGAAAGTCGCCACCGCGACGTGCTTGGACTCCAGATAGCCAGCGAACCAAGAGTAGGACTGGGCACCTACCGCATTTTCCGCGGTACCAGTCTTGCCGCCGATGATCTCGCCTTGGATCTGTGCGGGCGTGCCGGTGCCAGATTCCACGACGTGCCGCATCATGACTTTCAAAGTCTCGGCGTTCTGCGAAGTCATCGCTGTGGAACGCAGCTGCGGTTTGCGAGTCGAAATGACCGACTGGTTGGCGTGCCGAATTTGTCCGACGACATAGGGCTCCATGATCTTGCCGCCATTGGCGATGCCGCCGGCGACCATCGCCATCTGCAACGGGGAAGCGGCCACCTCGAATTGACCGATAGCGCTCATCGCCAATTCGGCGTCGCTCGGATTAGCTGGGAAACGGCTGGTCGCTGCGTCCAAATCGCGCGACGGAGGGGTCCCAAAACCAAACTTTTGGGCTTGCTCACGCAATTTGTCAGCACCCAATTGCAGCGCAATATTGGCGAACGTCGTATTGCACGACAGCGTCAACGCGGTGTCCAGACTGACTTCGCCGTCACCACAATTAGCCAGATTAGGCAGCGAACGGGTCGAGCCAGGCAGCGGCAGGCTCGCCGGAGTAGCGATCATCGTCTCCGGCTTCATGCCAGCCTCGAGCGCCGCGGCAGCGGTCACCAATTTGAAGGTCGAGCCCGGAGGGTAGATCTCGCGCGTCGCGCGATCATTCATCGGCCGAGTCGGGTCACTGGTGAGCTCTTGCCAGGCAGGTTCGGTGGACGCGATATCGGTAGAGCTGAGTCGATTGGGATCGAAGGACGGCGTCGAGACCCAAGCCAAGATCGCGCCGGTCTGATAGTCGATCGCGACGACAGCACCTTCGCGCCCAGCCAGCGCCTCCCAAGCTGCCTGTTGGGCGGCTGGGTCGATCGTCGTCTGCAAGATGCCGCCTTGATGTTCGCGGCCAGCCAGCGTGTCTAGCACGCGTCCGATGAATTGCGAATCGGCCTGGCCGGTGAGCACATCGTTGTACTTAGCTTCCAGCCCGGTGGATCCGTAGTTATACGAGTAAAAACCGGTGATCGGTGCGTACAGCGGGCCGTCGGTATAGCGCCGCGCGTGCAGATAGGGCCGTTCCCCGGTGTATTCGGTGGACGCAATCGGGCTATTGGCGGCCAGAATTTCACCACGCGGCCCGCCGAATTGGGCGTCTCGGACACGCGAATTTCGACCGTCATTTAGTAACTCGTCGCTGCGCGTGAAGTGCGTGATGGTGACATTAGCTAGCAACGCGAAGAACATGACCATCGCGAAGATCGAGACTTGCCTGATGGAACGATTCATCGGCCCTCTCCGATCGCGCGTAGGTCGAGCACCTGGGTGTCTTCGTCAGCGAGATTTGCGATTGGTGCGCTGTCGTCGACTGGCAACCGTGGCTTGCGGGCTTGGTGGCTGATCTGCAGCAGCATCGCGACGATGATCCAGTTAGCGATCAACGAGCTGCCGCCTTGGCTCATGAAGGGGGTCGTCAAGCCGGTCAGCGGCAGCAGTCGCGTCACACCGCCGATGATGACGAAGACCTGCAGCGCGATGACGAAGCTGAAGCCGCTGGCCAGCAATTTGCCGAATGCGTCGCGGCTAGTCAGCGCAGCTTTCATGCCACGCGAGACGAAAATGCCATAGAGCAAGATGACGGCCAGCAAGCCGACTAGGCCTAGCTCCTCAGCGATCGCCGCGGATATGAAATCCGAGCTCGCGACCGGCACTTGCTGGGGTCGGCCGAGCCCCCAGCCACGGCCAAATAGTCCACCCCAGGCGATGCCATATTGGGCTTGGATGACTTGATAGTTGGCGTCGTAATTGCTGAACGGATCGAGCCAAGAACTCATCCGCGTAGCGACGTGCGGCACGAACTGCATGATCGCCAGCGCCGCGACGCCGAACAGCAGACCGGCGATGACGACCCAGCGCGCTTGGCTGGTCGCGACGAACAAGACCATGACGAACAGCCCAAAGAACAGCAGCGAGGTGCCGAGGTCATTTTCGAAGACCAGCACGACCAGTCCGGCTCCGGCCATGACCAGCAGCGGCAGCAGGTCACGCATCCGGGGCAAGTTGACCCGTCCGATCTTGCGGCCAGCCAGTTGTAGCAGCTCGCGCCGTTCAGCCAGATAGGACGCGAACGCGATCGCTAACAGCAATTTCGCGATTTCAGCCGGCTGGAAGGAATAACCAAAGATTTGGATCCAAATCTGGGAGCCATTCGCCTCATTATTGGGCGAGCTCAGGCCAGGCACCAGCGGCAACAACAACAAGACCATGCCGATGCCGAACAGCACATAGGGCAGCCCATCTAAGACTCGATAGTCGCGGACGAAAAACAGCGCGGCGAGGAATAGTGCGACGCCGAGCGCCGACCAAACCAGCTGGCTATTGGCGCCGCTGGTGCCCAACGAGAGGTCGAGTCGATGGATCATCGCCAGGCCCAGGCCGTTCAGCGCGAGCACGATGGGCAGCAGCGTCGGATCGGCATATGGCGCCCGCCAACGCACCGTGAAGTGGGCGACCAGGCAGATGACTAGCCAGATCGCGCTGATCGTCCACGCTTGCGCCGGTAGCGCGCCGTCTCGGTTGAGGTGGGTCAGCAGGAAGCCGCCGATGCCGAACAGGGAGGCGATCAGCACCCCAGCCAATTCGACATTGCGCCGTTTGCGATAGACGATCGTTGTGCCACCGCTCACTTGCACTCCCCGTCCCGCTTGCACAGTTCGGCTTTAGCCTCCAGTTCGCGTGCTTGCTGCTGGGCTTGCTCGAGGGAGTCGTAGCGCATCGAGCCGTTCTCGACATTGCTGCGGAAATAGCTGGGCAAATGTTCTAGTTCAGCGTGAGTCGCTTCGACCAGGTGGTTCAGATCGCGGCCGAGCAGGCTGCCCGGCACCCCTTGATAGATGCCGGCGACTCGCTCGTGCGGGCCGATGAAATATTGGCTACGCAAATATGCCTTCGCGCCGAAAACACCGCCGGCGATCAGGCCTGCGATGAGCACGACAGTGATGATCGTGATCGGAATCCAACGGCGACGTTTGGTCGGCAGCCGCGGGCTATAGCGGGCTTGCTCATATTGATCTGGTTCGAATTGGTCGGGGTCGATCAGGCCAGCTGGAGGCTCGACTTCACCGCCGATCATCGGTGCGGGCGCTGACGGGGTCGTCGACGCGGCATTCGTCGCGCCGCTGCGATCGACCCGCGTCACCCCAGAAAGATCGATGTTTTGATTAGCCGAAATTTCGGGGATCGCCACGTCGGCGGCAGCGCCCAAGACGTGCGCAGGCTGTCCGTCCAGGGCGGGGTCTTGGTCGACGACGTCAGCTAGCACGATCGAAATATTGTCCAGGCCGCCGCCTTGATGGGCTGCGACGATCAATCGGGCGAGCGCGTCATCTAGCGATGGGCGGCGCATCAACTGGGCGATCTGCTCATTGCTGACCATGCCGCTGAGCCCGTCAGAACAAAACAGCAGTCGATCGCCAACCTGTAAGTCAACGACTTGGAAATCGGGGGAGTGTGTCGGCTGCCCGTTCAGCACCTTCAGCAGCAGCGAACGGTGCGGGTGATGTTCGGCCTCGGCGGGGCTGATCTTGCCTTCGTCGACCAGCGACTGCACCCAAGAATGGTCATGGGTCAGCTGGGTCATTTCACCGTCGCGCAGTAGATAGCCGCGCGAATCGCCGATATGGCACAGCGCCAGCTGCTGGCCGTCGAATAGGCCACCGCAGACCGTGGTGCCCATGCCTTCGAGCGAATGGTCTGCGACGACCAGCTCGGCCAGCCTGTCATTGGCTGCACGCAGCGCCTGGGCGGCTTCGTCGACCAGCTGATCGGCGGTCAAAGTGTCCGGCTGGGCGCGCAATTTTTCGTCGACGTGCCGCAGCTGCGTCACCGCGACGGTCGACGCTAAGTCGCCGGCGGCAGCTCCGCCCATGCCGTCAGCGATCAGCAGCATCGTCGGCGAAACATAGGCCGAGTCTTGGTTGTTATTGCGGACCAGGCCGATCTCGCTGTGCGCGCGCGTCGCTAAAGACAGACGCTCATTCATCGGGCCTCCAGACGCAACTGGGTCCGTCCGATGCGAATGACGTCATCAGATCCGACGATGGTCGGGGCATCGATTTGCACACCGTTGACGTAAACCCCATTGGTCGAGTCGAGGTCTTCGATGACGAAACCTTGCGGATGGGCATAAATCAGCGCATGTCTGCTCGATGCGAAGTCGTCGTCGATCTCTAGGTCGGCATTCGATGAGCGTCCGATCATGAGCTCTTCGTCGCCGTCGGGCAGCAGGGCGCTATTTCCGATCGAATTGCCTTCAACGACGCGCAGCACTGACGGCGCAGCCGGCAGTTGGGCAGCCGCTGGCTGCCGGGGTCGACTCGGCTTATCAGCGATCGCTTCCTGCTCGGTAGCTGCATTGACGAGCTCTTCAGCGGTGACGCGTCGTCCGAACAGGTCGGTGCGAATGACCTGCGCGAGATAAAAGATGAAGACCCAAAGCAGCCCTAGGAAGGCGATTTTGAGGCCGATCAGCAGTGCCGTATCCAAGGCTCACGCTCCAACAGGAGAGTGCACCAGCATTCGGGTGCTACCGATCTCGATTCGCGAGCCATCGTCAAGTTCGCAGTTGCTCACCCGCTCACCATTGACGATGATGCCGTTGGTGGACTTCATGTCCTCGATGCGCACGATGACCTCACCGGCGGCGTTCTCGTTGACGACGACCTTCGCGTGGATCCGCGAAATGCCCGGGTCGTTGATGCGCAGATCAGCTTCCGAGCCGCGTCCGATGGTGAAACCCGGCGGCATCAGCGGGTGCCGGACACCGTTGACTTCCAAGACCAGCGGGGCACGGCGGATCATCGTCGTGGACGCCGGACCGCCAGCTTCAGCGACATTAGCCACGGATTCTGACCAGACGCGGAACTTTCCGACCGGCAGCGCCTCGTCACATTCATAGCCAATCGAGATCGGCCCGTTGAAGACGTAGCCGTGCTCGCTGGCATGCCGGCGCAGCTCGGGGATCACGTCGTCATTGATGGCCTTAGCCATCGGCGCTAACTCGTCATAGTCATGCGAAGACAGCGTGACGGTGAAGTCATTGGGCACCAGACGCTTATCGCGGCTCAGCAGCTTGGCTTCGGCGTCTAGTTCTTTTTGCAGCCGGTTCGCGATCTCGATCGGCTGGACGTCGCTGCGGAAGGCACGCGAGAAGACGGTGTTGACGACGCCCTCAATGCGGCGCTCGACATTGTGCAACCAACCCACGCGCGTACTCCTCCCGGGACCGTCGAATTACGGCATATCTCGTCTGATTTTAAACGATGACGCTCAACGCGCTGCGGTGAACGTCAACGCGTGGTTCACAGTTGAGCGCCGTCGGCGGGGGCAGGATCTTGGTTTTCAGCCTTAGCGCGCACTTCGTCCATGTCGAGGGCGGCTACTTGGGAGACCAGATCTTCCAGCGCAGCCTCGGGCAACAAGCCAGAGTGGCTGAACACGGGGATGCCTTCGCGGAAGATCATCAACGTGGGAATCGCGCTGATTCCAGCGGCGGCAGCCAGCTGCTGGTTGGCTTCGGTGTCGATCTTGCCGAACGCAATCTCGGGGTGCGCATCGCTGACCTTTTCGAAGATCGGCCCGAATTGACGGCACGGGTTGCACCATTCAGCCCAAAAATCCAGTAGCACGATCTCGTTGTCAGTTAGCACCTGCTCTAGGTTGTCGTTGCTGACCTCGATGGTGGCCATTGCCTGTCCTCTCTAATCGCGCATTGGTTAATGCGCTACGGAATTGCTCTTTACCAGTCTTGCTAATTCAGGCTCGTACTTAGTCAGTAGCGCCAGGCGCTCGTCTGTCAGACTTTAGCGTGCTTGCACAACGAATCAACGAATAACGATATTCCTGAGTTGTTAAAAGCGACCCCGGTGTCGGGTGTCGAAATGGCTACTGCCAAGATAGTCGCTAGGAGTTTTGGGAATAAAAAAGTCGAGGTCCGCTACCCACCCCCTGAGAGCGGACCCCGACTGAGTGTCGCACATCGGCGGCCGGGGGGACCTGCCGGAAAACGACTAACTAAAATGTTAGCGATTTATGGGGTCATTGCAACTTGGACTAGGGATTTTCTCGGAAAATCTGGGCAATGTGCGCGAATCGTAATGAATTCATAGGCTTATCTCGTGCCACAAAGCTCCGCAACTCCCCCGAATCAGTTGCCTGAACTGCCTAGCGAGGCCCAGGTAATCGCGCATGCAGCGGCGATTCGTAGACAATTGACGCCGATTAAAGCCGACCCGACGACCGCTGATCTGTTCATTGATTTAGGCGGCACTAGATTGGTCGCCAATTTGGTCGGCGAACGATTGCAGCGATTGGCCGGCGAGGTCGAGTTGAGTCCGAGTAATGCTGAGATCGTCACGGGCTGCTTGGCGGCTTGGTCATCGATTGTCGAAGGGCTGCATTCGTCGGTGGACGTCTATCGCGACATGGACGCTGAACTGGCGCCGTTGACGGCCTACGTCCAAAAGGTCATGGCTGAGCTCGAAGCTGACGAATGGGGGCTGTGAGATGCCGGTCAACGCGAACCAACTGGAGGCTGCCCGCGCAGCTCTGCCGTCCTTTGACGACATCGACCCTGCACGCATCCCAGACGTCGCGATCTTGAACGATCGGACGTTCAGCGCGGCGTTCACGGATTGGCGTGCTGAATTGCAGCAGATTTTCGACAGCGTCTCGGGGGTCGCGCTGCCGTTGGCGGCAGAAGCGCGCGCCAATCGTAAGACCGCCGCGGCGCTGCGGGCAGCTAGCGTCGACGTCGATGCGTTGCGCGAGCTGTTGCTCGCCGGCTGGGGTGGCATGGCCGCCGACGCTGCAGGCAAGGTCGTCGCTAAGTTCGCTGAACTGCTGCGCGCGGTCGCCGAATGCCTTGACGCGCTCAGCGATCACGATGCGGCTCTCCTCAGCGATCTGGTCACCAACCGAGTCCAGCAATATCGAGAGCTGGTCGACGCGCCAGATCAACAGGATTTCCTAGACGACTGGCAGGCCCAATTGACGGCCCAAGCTGACCTGGTCGCTGCCTGGGACCAGCGTCGGGCTGAACTACTGGCTGGCTTGAACTCTGCGGCAGAGCAGTTGCCAGGGCTCCCGTCAGCCGACCCCGAGGCGGTCGCCGAGCAACTCGATGACGACCCGCCAGCTGTTGACGGCTCAGATGAAGGGCGCGATGAGACGCTCGAAGCGCTCGCGGATGAGGCCTAGGCTTTGGGCTGCTGGCATCGCCCACAGTTGTTCGTTGAAGATCTCGACTTCGACGTCGCCGCGATAGCCGGCTGCGCTATTTGCCGTAGTCAGCTCGGTGAAATCGATGAAGCCGTCGCCCATGACACCGCGCGAATTTAGTGGCTCGGCGGCTAACGGCAGATTCCAGTCCGATACCTGATAGCTCAAGATTCGGCCTTCGCGCCCAGCGCGCGCGATCGCCGTCAAGACATTCGGGTCCCACCAGATGTGGTACGTGTCGACGACGACGCCGACCTGCTGCGAGCCGGTGGCGGCGGCGACGTCGAGGGCGTCATCCAAGGTCGACAAGACGGCCCGATCGGCGGCGAACATCGGATGCATCGGTTCGAGCGCTAGCTTGACGCCCGCCTGCTCGGCGTGCGGGATCAGCTTGGCGAGCGTCTCGGGCAGCTCGGCGCGGACCTCGCGGATTGATTGGCCGCGCTCTAGACCGCCGACGACCATCACCAAGACCTCGGTGCCCAAGGCGTGGGCTTCATCGATCGCGCGCAGGTTGTCGTCAATCGCCTGCTGGTCGGGCTGGGTCAAGAAACCGCCACGACACAGCGAACTGACGCGCAAGCCGGCGTCGTCGACTAGTTTGCGGACGAGCTCGACGCCGTGGGCTGCGACGGTCTGCCGCCAAAGTCCGACTGATTCGATGCCGGCAGCAGCCACCGCGGCGACGAATTCGGGATAGCCGGTCGTCTTCAATGACCACTGATTTATCGACAGTCGACGCATCGGTTCAGTCATGTTGCTGCCTCCAGATCACTTCGAAGGGGACGTCGTCGTCAGGAATTGGCCGCACGGGGCGCCACTGACAGTCGATCTGCCCGGTTTGATTGACGGTGACGATCTGAGCTTCGCCGTCTAGCAGGCCGTCTTCGTCAGCGCGGAAACGGAAGGTCTCGTCAGCCAAATGATTGGGCAGCTGGCCCTCGACATCTTGATAAAGCACCGAGCCGCGGGAACGTCCGCCGTGGGCCAGATAGTCGGCCATCGCCGTCAAATAGACCTGCTGGGCGGTCAAGATATCGCGGATCAAGAAGAGCCGATCGATCGAGCGCCTGGAATCCGGATCTGCAGACAGGGTCGTCGGCAATTCGGCCAGCCGCTGCGTGGTGATCGCTAGTGCCTCGTGGATCGATTCGGCCGAGCGCACCAAGCCCGCCTGCGAGCTCATCGTCTTTGCCGCCGAGCTGAGCGCGTCTGCGGTGCTATCGGGGACGCCTGCGCGATGACGCTCACCCGCGGCGGCAAGCAGCCCTTGCGCGGCCTCGAGCAACGGTCGAGCCGCAGCGTCGAAGTCTTCTTGCGCAGCCAGCTCGGCACGTCGTCGGCCGAGTAGTTCGGCGACCCGGGTGGCACCGACCTGGCCCGAATTCAGCGCCGCGCCACCGGGCCGATAGACGCCATGCGCGCCGGCCGTTTCACCGATCGGATAGAGCCCTGACAAGGGGGAACGCCACCAATCGTCAACCTCTAGGCCGCCATTATTGTGCTGCGCGCACACTGCGATCTCGAGCAGATCAGTCGCTAAATCGATGCCGGGATTGCGCTCTAAATAGAACTGATAGGCCTTGCGATTGAGCACCTTGAGCCGCTCGACTGGCGGCGCAGTGGGGTCGACGTCCAAGACGCCGGTGCGCTGTAGATATTCCCGTGCCTCACTCGACAGTGCGGTTGCGTCTAAGGGCCGCCCGGCGGGGTTGGCGCGATAGTCCAAGAAGACTCGCCGGCCGCGCAAGACCGTCTCGCGATAGACCAGCAGGTCGATGACTGACGAACCGTCCGCGGCTTTGCGGACGTCAAAGGGCCATTGATAGCCCTTCAAAAAGACCAGCGAGGCCAGCGTCCCATAGTCGGGGATGTCGTCGAGCAAGAATTCACGTTCATCGCTGCCGTCCGGTGCGGTCGAAATGAAGCGCGGAATGACCTGCATGTAGGAGCCCGACACATTCCAGCGTGGATTGGTCGACGACAGCCCGAACTGCCATTCGGTGAGGTTCTTGCCTGGCGCGCCAGCTCGCAACGCAGCGCCGGAGGCACCCCATTGGCCGTGCGGATAGACCGAATCGGCATACATGCCGGCCGGGCCGCCGGTGGCGTAAATCACATTGCTGCTGCGAATCAACAGCGGACGAGCCGTCACCGCGGATTTGTCCAGCGCCAGGATGCCCACGACGCGCGGCACCTCGGCAGCGCGGTCGACGATCAAGTCGATGACGCGGCAGCCCTCCCGCCGCCGCACGCCGGCCTTTTCGACTCGCCGTTCGAGCTCCTGGGTCATCCGTCGCGAGGTATAGGGGCCGATCGAGGTGGCGCGTTCGCGTGGGTCATGGTCAGTCTTATAGCCGACGAATTGCCCAAATCTGTCGGCTGGGAAAGGCACGCCAACATCGACCAGATGCAGGAAACAGCGCGCCGAATAGGCCGCTTCGACTAGCGCATTGTCGCCGTCCATCGCGCCGCCAGCGAAGAGCGTCGCGGCCAGATCCGCGACCGAATCGGGGGCATCACCGGCCAGGCTCAACTTGTAATAGGTCTGCTTGTCCGAACCGGCATTGCGCGACGCACCGGCGCGAATCTTGTCGGCGATCATGACGATGTCGTCAGCTGGCACCCCGGCCATCAAGAGCCGGTCGGCGGCGCAATAGCCCGCAGATCCGGTGCCGACGATCAAGATCGGCGCGTCAATGGTCTCGATCTGCATGTGCTCAGCCATGTCGCCTCCGGTCATCTATAGCCGGCCGATGTGCATGCCGCCATCGACGTGAATGACCTCACCAGTCGAGTAGGGCATCTGACCGGCCACCAGCTGAGCGACGGCGCCAGCGACGTCAGCTGGCGTCCCCCAACGCGGCATCGGTGCGCCGTCGGCGGCAAAGAAGTCGTCATAGCGCTGCTTGACCCCAGCAGTCATGTCGGTCGCGATGACGCCAGGCCGCACCTCATAGACCAGAATCGCTTCGGGCGCCAACCGGGCCGCCCACAGCTTCGTGGCCATCGCAGCGCCAGCTTTCGAGATGCAATATTCGCCCCGATTGGTCGAAACCACTTCGGCACTGATCGAGCTGACGTTGACGATCGTCGCGCGCACGTCGGTGGTCGGATCGATGGGCTGAGTGAGCATCTGGTTGGCGACCAGCTGGGTCAAGAAATACGGACCACGCAGATTTATAGACAGCACCCGATCGAAACTTTCCGGGCTCGCAGTCAAAATGTCGTCGCGCTGAGTGGGGGCGACGCCGGCGTTATTGATCAGCGCGTCGACGCCTCCGAAGGCTGCCAAGGTGTCATCGAGATATCGGCGATGGGCGTCGACATCATCGACTGATCCTTGGGTGTAATGCACGGCGTCGTGGTTGACGAGTTCGTCTAAGCCGGCCTGGGCCAGTGGACGGGTCGCCATGATCGAGACCCGCCAACCGTCAGCTAGCAGCCGATCGGTGATGCCGCGGCCGATGCCGCGATTGCCGCCGGTGATCATCGCGACCGGAGAAGTCTGGCTGAGCATACCGACCAGTCTATTGACGAAGACTGTGGCGGCGATGCTCGCCTAAGTCACAAATCTTGCAGTCGGCGGCTCAACCCGCGTCGACCGCCGTCGGACCGTCGATATAGGGCGACTGGCCGAGCTCCTCGGCAAGCGCGCTGAGCGCGAACTCGCGAGCTGGGTATCGCGTCATCGGATCGGTGTCCAGTGCGCCGGCGACCGGATAGACCATGATCTCCTCGACGCCGAACTGGTCAGCGAGCTGCTGCACTTGAGTGGCGACCTCGCTTGGCGTGCCGATCAGCCATGGCGCGGTGACTGCGTGCATCAGTTCGGCGGGGAATTGATCTTGCTGGCGCATCGCTTCTTCAATCGTCGGGCTAGCGATCAACGGCTGCCCTGAGCGCAGCTTCGCCATCATCTGCGCGTACGGCAACGCCCATGCCTGGGCTTCTTCGGTGGTATTTGCCACGACGATATTTGCGCTGATGAATTCGCGTCGAGCTGTTGGGCTCACTGAGCCGCGATAGATCTGCAGCGCCGGCTGCGTGCCTTGGCCGGAGAAATGGTGGGCGAAGACATATCCCAAACCGAGTTCGGCAGCCAGCTGCGCGGAATAATCCGACGAGCCCAGCAGCCAAATCTCGGGCGCGCTAGTCGCAGCGGGGGTCGCTTGCAACTCAAATTGCCGACCTTGAATTTCGACGGCCAAACCGGGGCCAAGCAATTGCATGATTTGACGCACCCAGCTGGGAAATTCCTGCAATGTGCGATCGGAGTGTCCGCCGCGCAATGCCCAGCTGGTCACGGGATCGGTGCCAGGGGCTCGGCCGATACCCAGGTCAATGCGGCCGGGGAAACGAGCTTCTAGCAGCGCGAACTGCTCGGCAATCGAAAGCGGCGTGTGATTGGGCAACATGACTCCGCCCGAGCCGACGCGAATATTCTCGGTCTGACTAGCGATCATCGAGATCAACACCGCGGGGTGGGTGCTGGCGATCATCGGCGCATTGTGGTGTTCGGCGACCCAGAAACGGTGATAGCCGTTGCGGTCCGCGGTGTTAGCCAAGGACAGGCAAGCTTCGATCGCTTGACCGGTGGTCTGGCCGCTTCGGACGGGGATCAGATCGAGCACAGAAAGTCGCACGGTGCTATTAGCCATGGCGAAATTCTACGGGAAATTAAGCTCACAAATTTCAATTTGCAAATATTGCGAAATTAAATGAGGTTAGCCTTCCTAATTTTTTCTAAATGCTTGCAAATACTATGGGCAGGAAATAGTCAGGCAGTTTTACCGTTAGAGGAGTGCAGCCATGAATCTCGGCGAACTTCCCATGATCACTTTCACTGTGATTACCCAAATGTGCGTCGGCATGTTCATCGTGCTCGGCATCCTCCAGCTAGCAGGACGCAGCAAGTTCTCCCAAGCGGCGATGGAGCGCCTGACTAATCCCGCGGTGCTCGCAATTGGCCCCGCGATGGTCATCGGTCTGATCGTCTCGATGTTCCACATGCACGATGTCACACACGTCTTCAACGTCTTCCGACACTTCGGCACCTCGTGGTTGAGCCGGGAGATCGTCTTCGGACTCGGCTTTGCGGCCCTTGGCTTCTTGTTCTGCTTGATGCAGCTGTTCGAGTGGGGTTCGGCTACGGCCCGTCAGATCGTTGCCGGTCTAGCAGCGTTGGTCGGCATCGGTTTGATCGTCTGCCAGGCGCAGATTTACTACTCGCTGGTCACCGTCCCGGCTTGGAATAGCTGGGCAACTTGGGTGCAATTTTTCGCCACTGCACTGATCTTGGGTTCGCTGGCCGTCGGCGCCACCTTCACCCTCATCGTGCGCAATCGTGACCGTCGCTTCGCCAAGCTGACTGAAACCGAGATCGCCGAACTCAAACCACTGTCCCAGCAGGGTTCCAGCGTCGCGCGCACCCGGGCATTCTTGTCCGACCGTTATGTCGTCGAGGGCCTCGAGCGTGACGAGATCGATCGCCTGCTGGTCTGGGCGACCCGCTGGACGACGGTCTTCGCGATTGTCGCCGCTGCGGTGCTGTTGATCGCCATGCCGCTGTACGTCTCGCAACTGGCCCTGCAAGGGGGCATCGCCGCTGAAGCAGCTGCACACTACGCCAGCTGGGTTTCGGTGCTTCGTTTCGCTGCGCTGGTCATTGGTGCCTTGGGCTGTGGTCTGGCTGCTTTCTTCGTCGCTGCCCAGTCGCCGGTCAACATGGGTCGCCTGACGGCCTTGATGGTGACCGGCTTCTTGCTGGCGCTGATCGGCGAATTCGCTGGCCGCACGCTGTTCTACGACGTCATGTTGCGCGTCGGAATCTGATTCATTGAGTCAACGAAACTGCCCGTGACACATACGGTCACGGGCAGTTTTTCTTGCCGTCTGAAGCTTCGGTTCGACCTAGATCTTTTCCCATGTAGCGACGGGGCCGGCCACCAGCTTGAAGAGTGGGTTGGGGTCCGGATGGTCAATCTTCGCCCAACGCGCAGCGAGTTGCGGACTGCGGATTCCGAGCTTGGCCATCAAGTGCTGCCATTCATAGTCGAGTTGGCCGCGTGTCAATTCCAGCTGACATGGCAACAGGCTCGTCGCAATGATCTTTGCGCGATCGAATCTATAGCCTCGCGTGGACGCTTCATCAGCTAACGTCGTCAAATAATCCCCGATGGCTGCAGCCGGGTCAGCTGCAGCCCGAAACCGCTGCAGCTGGGGATGATTAGCGTAGCCACCAGCTGATTTGTTCAGCACGCTTTGGGCTAGCAAGCTTTCCCGCCAGCACCCGATGAGCGCTTGCCTGTCTAGATAGCGCGGATGTACCGACCAGAGTCGCATCAAATCTCCATGCTCAAGATGCCGGGCCGCGGCGCATTCGGTTCGTCGATGAAGCCATATTTTTCGTAGACATGACGGGCGCGCGTATTATCCTCGGCGACGCTCAATGCGATCTTCGTAGCGCCTTGTTCGCGGGCGAGCGCGATGACGCCGTCCAACAACAATTTGGACAGCCCATGGCCATAGAAACGCTGCTCGATGGCGATGCCGATCTCGGGGATTTCGGGGCCGAGATTCGCATGCCCGCGCGCTTCAGGGGATTCCCAATGGCGCAGCCAGGCACCGCCAGCCGGCGTGCGGAATTCGTCAAAGGCGATGACGCCGCCGTCGAGATCTGGGTCCCAGGCGTCGACATAGGCTGCCACCCCGGGCAGCGCCTGATCGTCGAGCGGCCGAGATTCATCGCCATGCACGTCTGCTAAGAAGTTCAGTCGCTGGATATAGGTGCGGTCTGATTCATCTGCTCGCCTGATCGTGAAATCCATGCTCAGGAGTCTAGGTTGCCAGCCGCTGAGCGCAGCTAAAGTGACGGCTATGAGCGAAAAGGTTGCGGTAGTCACTGGAGGTTCGGCGGGCATTGGTGAGGCGGCTTGTCGGGCGCTGGCGGGCGACGGTTGGCAGGTCGTCGTCGCGGCTCGGCGGTTAGCTCGTTGTCAAACTATCGCTGACGAAATCGGTGGCACTGCAGTGGAACTAGATGTCACCGACCAAGGGTCGATTGATGCGCTCGCCGCGCAGCTGAAGCGGGTCGACTTGCTGGTCAACAATGCAGGCGGCGCTAAAGAGTTGGATTTCTTGCGTGACGCCGACCCTGACGATTGGGACTGGATGTATCGCACGAACGTCTTGGGGACGATGCTGGTCACCAAGGCGCTCTATCCACAGCTCAAGGCAGCCAAGGGTTTGGTCATCAATGTGGGTTCGATCGCTGCCACTGACGCCTACCCAGGGGGTAGCGGCTACAACGCCGCCAAGTACGGGCTGCGCGGATTGACGCGGGCCTTTCGTCGCGAGGAAGCTCCCGATATCAGGGTTTGTGAGATTGATCCTGGACGGGTCAAGACTGATTTCTCGGTCAACCGTTTTCACGGTGACCAACAGCGTGCTGCTGGCGTTTACGAGGGAAAACAGAATCTCGTCGCCGAAGACGTCGCTGAAGCGATCCGCTGGGTCGCGTCACTGCCGGCGCATGTCAACATCGACGTGCTGAACATCACGCCAGCCGAACAAGCTGAACGTTGAGTCAATCGTCCCCAAAAGGCAGCCCTTCTCAGCTCTCGGTCTTGAAGGTCACCCCGATCGAGTGCGATAGGTGCCGTTCTTCTGGACGAGCCTCGAAGATATTCGAACTCTCATCTTGTGAAGCGGCGCCCAGCAGCATAGCTTGACGGAATCTGGGCATCTCATCGTGATTCTCCCGCACCTCAACGATCTGAGGATCGCATTCGCCTAGATGACGGGCGATAGTGACGGCTTTTCGTTTTGCGACGTCCAATGCTTCACCGAGCAGTTCGGTCAAGATCGAGGTCTTGCGCTGGTCGGTGAGTCCCCAATCGGTCCAATCATGGCTGATGCCCTCGGCTTGACACCATTCGGCCGTCCGTTGGCTCAGCGCGGCCAAGTCTTTGAAGGTCACCGCGAATGAACAGCTGGCTTCGTGGATGACTTGCTTGACCTTCTTTTCTTGGCGGGTGTAGCTGTAATTCCTGACCCCGTCCGAGCTGTATTTCACCAGCTCGTCGGCAGGGAGAGCTTCGATCTGCTCAGCTAGCCAGTTGGCTTTCTCGTGAGCCTTCGCCAAGACGACAGCTTTGTCATTGCCCGAGAATCCGATAGTCAACTGCACGACGCCCAGATCTGGCGCGACATCGCGCTCTGCACGTCCCGAAACATTGATGATCATGGCTCAGACGCTAGACGAGAGCTTCGACACTTTCTTCGCCATTTTCACGTGGCTTCGAGTCAGAGCACGATTCGCTGCGGAAATACAGCCCACCGGCTGCGCCGTAGCTCTGGAAACTGCTATCGAAAACTGCGCATGAGTGCCCTTAGCTAGTGGAGTGCTATTTGATCATGAGATGCAGTGCTGCTTGATATTTCCCCTAGTCAGGGACACATTTTCTTGTGCGCGAGAGAGGAGTTGAACCTCCACGCCCCAAAGGGCACTGGCACCTGAAGCCAGCGCGTCTGCCATTCCGCCACTCGCGCATTGCGTCATCGACAATCAATCATCGACTCAGCTGTGACAGCCTAGCATGCTCGTCCGGCTAGTCGAAACGCGCTACTGCTTAGCCTTGCTGCGACCGCGTCCAAAGAAGATTCCGAGCGCGGCTAGGATCCCGACGCCACCGGCCGCCCACCAAATCCACCCGTGCTCGCGCTGCGCTTCCGCGGGCCGACTATCCGATGAGACGCTCGGCTTAGCCGTCGCCTGTTGATTGATCGCCTTGCCGATCGCCGCGACGCTTTCTTGGACGTGATCGGGATAGGACAGATGAATCGGCTCGCTGCGCTCCAGCTCGGTGTTGACGCTGGTCTGCGCGCTCAAGATCCGGGTCAGCGCTGGGATCGCGTTGCAGATCATGTCGCCGTCATTGCACACCGAATAGACGCGTGCCGAAATTTCGTCGGGAATGTTGTAGCTGTGCTCGGTCATGATTGGCCGTAGCTCTTCGGCCGGCACCTTGTTCTCGTAGAGATCGAAAATCCCTTTGACGATGCCCTGCACCCGTTCAAAGCCGCTGCTTTGATCGTCGAGTGCTCGAGTGCGCAAGTACCACAGCGTCGTCGACAATCCGCCGCTACCTTGATTGGGCTCTCCTTCGAGAATCTGCACATTTTGGGTCGAGTAATTCCCCGGATTGCCCATCAACAAGGCAGCCACCAGGTTCTCGGCGACTTTCGGTGACTCCTTGACCGCCAGGCTCAAGCCCCGGTTGACGGCTTCGGCGCCTTGGGAGAAACCGACGAGCACGATCTTTTCGTTCGGACACCGCTCGACATTTTCCAATAGCACCCGCTTGACCTCGGCGACGCCCTTTTCGGTCGAATCCCAGTAGGGGATCTTCGTCAGGTCATCGCCCAGGAGTAAGGTTTCAATGTCGGCCAGAATGCTCGGATCGATCGATAGCGCCGGATAGTCGATATAGATCTGACGGACATTCTTCGGTACGCCGGGCTGCTCGGCGATTTGATCACGGACTGCCTTGATCGTCCTGCTCATCCCCGGCGCTTCACCTGAGCCGCGGGCGCCGATGAAGACTAGCTGCGCGCACTTTTGCGAGCCGTTCTGGCTAGAGGCGATCGGCTCAGATTTCCATCCGTCCGGGGCGGCCTGCGCAGGCGGAGCCAGCCGTAGCGTCGCAGCGCACAACAAAGCAGCCGCCAAAGCGACTAGGGAATTCGTCCAAGGCGAGCGGATCAAACGCACAAACTAATTCTAATTGTCGGCGAAGTCTCATGCCGCGCCATCCACGCGGCCAAACCACGTCACGCTGACCGCGGGGCTGCCGATCTCGTCGGACGTGTCCAAGTCGACCTCAGCGTGGATCTGCCAGTCATGATTGCCTTCAGGATCCGCGATGATCTGACGCACCCGCCAAAGCCTCGGCTGCGCATCGTCTACGACGAACAGAGCCGGCGAGCGGGCATCTGGGCCGGTGTCGATTTCGTCATGCTCGTCCCAGTATTCACCCAGCGCGTCGTCCCAATCGTCGATGGTCCACGGGTCCTCCGGGCCGAGTTCAGCCAGACCGTCGACGTCGTCGTCAGCAGCGAGCTGGACGCGTCGAAACATCGCATTGCGCACCAAGACCCGGAAAGCTCGGACGTTGCCAGTCAGCGGCCGGGCTTGCGTCTCGCGCTGCGCGCGCACCTCAGCCGGCTCCCGGTTCGGGTCGGTCAACTCTTCCCATTCGTCGACCAGCGACGAGTCGGTCATCGTCACAATCTCACCCAGCCAGGCGATCAGGTCGTCTAGAGACTCATCCCGCGCGCCGCTGGGTACCGTCTGCCGTAGCGCCCGCCAGGCATCCGATAGATAGCGCAGCAAGAGGCCTTCGCTGCGTTGGGCTTTGTAGAAGGCGACATATTCGCCGAAAGTCATTGCCCGTTCATACATGTCACGGACGATGGACTTCGGCCGTAACGGATGCTCAGCCAGCCACGGATGACGGGGCAGCAGCGCTGCCAGGGCATCGTCCAACTCATCGGCCAAGGGGCGCGGCCAGCTGATCTCTTCGGCGAGCTGCATGCGTTCGGTGTACTCGAGCCCGTCCGCTTTCATCTCAGCGATCGCTTCACCGCGTGCCTTGTGCTCCTGCTGAATCAAGATCGACAACGGATCTTCTAACGTCGCTTCGATGATGCTGACGACGTCCAGAGCATGCGTCGGCGTCTCGGGATCAAGGCCATCGATGACGGCCATCGCGAAGGCCGACAGTGGCTGATTGAGCGCGAAATCGCGCTGTAGATCGTCAGCCAGATCATATTTGCGTCCGCCTGGTGTGGGCCGGTCACGTCGGACGACGACCCCAGCGTTCAACAGCGAGCGCGCTAATGCGATCGCGCGCCGATAGAGCTTGCGCTGTTCGCTGGGCACCTCGGTCGCCGCTTCGACGATGTGCACGACCGCCTCGGCAGTGTCTTGGTCGCGGTCGAGCAGGTTCAGCAACATCGAGTGCGTGATCTGCATACGGGCATGCAAGGTTTCTGGCGTGGAATTGATGAGCTTTTCGAAACTCGCCTCGGTGTAATTGACCGCGCCTTCCGGCGGCTTCTTTTTACGGACGGATTTCAGCTTCTTCTCGTCATTAGCGAATTTCTGCGCGATCCGCTCATTTTCGATTTGATATTCCGGTGCCTGGCCGATGACGTAGCCGATCGGATCGAATCCCGCCCGTCCAGCGCGGCCAGCAATTTGATGAAATTCTCGCGACCGCAAAAGTCGTTCGCGACGGCCGTCAAATTTAACCAGGGTGGTAAACAGCACCGTGCGAATCGGCACGTTGATGCCGACGCCGAGCGTGTCGGTGCCACAAATGACGCGCAGCAGCCCGCGCTGCGCGAGCGTCTCGACCAGCCGCCGATATTTCGGCAACAAGCCAGCGTGATGCACGCCGATGCCATTGGTCAGCAAGCCTCGCAGCGTCTTGCCGAAGCCAGGGGCGAACCGGAAATCTCCAATCGCCTCGACGATTTCGCGCCTCCGCTCAGCGTCGACGAGTTTGGCTGCGGCCATTGATTGGGCTTGCTCGGTCGCCGCACCTTGCGAGGGATGCACCAGGTAGACCGGCGACTGGCCGGTGCTGATCAATTCGTCCAAGAGCTCCGGAAGCGGCGTCATCGACCAGGAATATTGCAGCGGGACCGGGCGGGCTGCGTCAGCGATGACGATCGTTTCGCGGTCAGTATTTTGCGTCAGGTCATCGACCAATTTCGTGACGTCACCGAGCGTGGCCGACATGATGACGAATTGCGCCTGCGGTAATTCGCTCAGCGCGACCTGCCAAGCCCAGCCGCGATCGGGGTCGGAAATGAAATGGAATTCGTCCATGATGACGCAATCCACTTCAGCGGTCCTGCCTTCACGTAATGCGATATTCGCCAAAATCTCAGCTGTGCAGCAGATAATCGGCGCATCGGGATTAATTGACGCATCACCTGTCACCATGCCGACATTCTTCGCACCGAAGTCATCGCAGCAGGCAAAGAATTTTTCGCTCACCAGAGCCTTAATCGGCGCGGTGTAATAGGTGCGGCCACCGGCGGCCATCGTCGCCAGCTGCGCGGCCGTCGCGATCAACGACTTGCCTGAGCCCGTCGGGGTCGTGACGACAGCGTTCGCCTCGCTCAAGATCGCGACCGCTGCTTCATATTGATGCGGATAAAGCGGCCGGTCGCGGCTGGCTGACCAGCTCTCGAAGGCGCTCAAGATCTCGTCTGCGACTGGGTCTGGGCCGAGCTTGTCGAGCAATTGATCGAGAGGCGCTAAGGTCACCGTCCCATCATCCCATTAGCGCGGCGCTGGCAGTGGTGGGGCATGATGGGGCAATGATCGTCTTGCTGCCTGACACTCCCATCGCGCGAGCCGTCGCTGGACTCGAAGTGCTCAGCCAAGAAGGTTTCAACGAAGTCAGCCTGCCGATCAACGGCGATCTAGAGCCCGCCGACATCCGCAAATTCTTCGGTGCGCGGCTGCGCGTCGGCGTCCATGACGTCTATCAGCCCGATCGGGTTGCCACGGCTATCGAACTCGAACCGGAATTCGTGCTGGCTGGCTTCGTCGACGCCACGCAATTGCGCGCTGCCGGCATCAAGACCTTTCTGTCTGCGCTCACCCCAACTGAGATCAAGGCTGCTGCCGAGCGCGCGGACGGCGTACTGGTCGAACCTGCGGGGCATCTGGGTGATGGATATCCCGCGGCGCTGCGCACCATGATGGGCGAATTTCCCCTAGTCGCACGGGGAATGACGGATTCCTACGGCATCAAACCTTGGATCAAAGCGGGCTTTGACGTCTGCGTGGACGCGCCAATCGGTGATGCCTTCGCAGGCGGCGACATGTCGAGTTTTAGGATGCGGCTGCGAAATCACGCGACAGCTGCCCGAGAAGCCGGCTTGAATAATTTCTAATCTTCTCTCAGAATTGTCTCAGTTTTCTTTGAAGGGGTTTCCTTGTCCGCTCGCCGTGCACTACCTGAGGGCTTCGAAGACGCATTCGCTGAACTGACTTCTGCAGCGCCGCGTCGGGCTCTGATCGATTCAACGCTGACCGAACCGCAAAGCTATAGCGCGCCGCGTTATGCCCTCGAAGAGACCCTCGTCGACGCCTTCCGGCTAGAGCTGGACGACAAGCCCAAAGCCGCCAAGGGCCTTCGCCGACAGCGCAGCGCGAGTCTGATCGCGGCGGGCGCTGCCTTGGCTTGCTTGTTGGTGGTGCCGGGGGCAATGTCTGCCTCCAATGCGAGCCCGCAGCGTGCTGTGCCGGCCGTCCAGCAGAACTCAGCGGCCGCTCAAGACGAGTTGTTGACGGCGCCGCTGGCAGCGCACGCTAAAGCTGCTGACGAAGCGGCCGAGCAGGCCCGTGCAGCCGAAGAAGCTCGCTTGGCTGAACAAGCTCGACAGGCTGAAGAGGCTCGACTAGCTGAGGAAGCTCGTAAAGCCGAAGAAGCTCGCTTGGCTGAGGAAGCTCGTCAGGCTGAAGAAGCAAAAGCTGCCGAGCAGGCCCGGCTAGCGGCCAACGCCCGCTCGGCTGAGCAGCCCCGGCCAGCGCTAAATCAAGCTGCCTCTGGCCAGGCCGCGCCGGCTGCAGCTCCAGTAGCTGCCCCGCAGCCGGCAGGTACTTGCTGGCTTGGCCCAGCCGATCCGCGCGTCACCGCTCAGACCGCGGCTGTCTACTATGACGTCTGCAGCAAGTTCGGTGGCTTCAGCTCGGTCGGTGGCTGGCGCGGCACCGCTGACGATCACGGCGCCGGTCGTGCGTTGGACTTCATGATTTCTGGTCCAGCCGGTTGGGAAATCGCGAATTACTTGACGGCCAACGCCGCCGCGCTAGGTATCGACTACGTCATCTACGAGCAGCAGATTTGGGGCACTTGGGCGCCCGGCTGGAAGATGATGGAAAACCGTGGCTCCGTGACGGCCAACCACTTCGACCACGTGCACGTCAGCGTCAAATACTGAGTTCTTAGCGCGGCCGAGCTAGTGCATCGCGCACAGCGCTGCTCGGCTCGGCGATGCCTGGATCTGCGCGCGTGATCACGTCGATCAGCATCTTCACGTTCGCTGCGAACTCTCGGGCGACATATCGCTTCCACTGCTGATTGTGATCGCGGGTCGTGTCGGGCGCGCCGATCGCGTCAATTCCGACCAGCCGGCAGGTCGTTACCGTGCGCGGCACGTGATAGTCCTGCGAGACGACGACCAGCTTGTCGACGTCAAACTTTTGCCGGGCGCGGGCGCAGGAGCGATAGGAATCGTCTCCGCCTTCGTCCATGACGATGTCGAGCTCGTTGACGCCCTTGCCGATGAGATATTTACGCATCGTCGCCGGCTCATTGTCGCTGGTGGACCCGGAGACGATGATGACCTTGGTCTTGCCTTGGTGATACAAATCAACGGCGACGTCGAGGCGTGCCTGCAGATATGGCGACGGACGGCCACCCCAAACTGCAGCTCCCATCACCAATGTCACGTCCGTCGGTGGCACTTCACTGGTTGGGGTGTGAATCCGCCCCAGCGAGCCGCCCCAAGACACCAGCGCGGGCACGCCGAGCACGACCAAGCCGAGGCCGACGACGGTCGCCGTCAGCTTGACCATGCCTTTGATCAGACGAAACACGTTGACCAGCCTACGAGGGCTAGGCAACCGGTTAGTGTCAGCCGCGCTGGGCCAGGTAGTACTCGATCATGTTGCGGGTGGACGGATCTTGCTGCTCGAGCACGCCCGTGTCACCACTGAGCGCCGGAGCGATTTCCTTGGCCAGCGTCTTGCCGAGCTCGACGCCCCACTGATCGAAGGAGTTGATGCCCCAAACGACGCCTTCGGTGAAGGTGATGTGCTCGTACAGCGCGATCAATTCGCCGACGACGCGCGGGCTGAGCTCGGGCGCCATGATCGAAGTGGTCGGCTTGTTGCCCGGGAAGACCCGAGCCGTGACGACCCGCTCGTCGGTGCCTTCGGCGCGCACTTCGTCTTCGGTCTTGCCGAAGGCCAGCGCCTTGGTCTGGGCAAAGAAGTTCGACAAGAACAGCGAGTGCACGTCGGTGCCCGATTCGTGCAAACCATTGGCCGGCCGTGCAACGGCGATGAAGTCCGCTGGGATGACGCGGGTGCCCTGGTGAATCAGTTGATAGAAGGCGTGCTGGCCGTTGGTGCCGGGCTCGCCCCAAAAGACCTCGCCGGTCTGGGTGGTCACCGGTGATCCGTCCCAGCGGGTGCGCTTGCCGTTGGATTCCATCGTCAGCTGCTGCAGATAGGCCGGGAAGCGGTGCAGATCTTGGGCATAGGGCAGCACCGCGTGGGTCTGAGCGTTGAAGAAATTGACGTACCAGACGTTCAGCAGACCCATCAGCGCCGGAACATTTTCACGCAGCGGAGTTTGTGCGAAGTGTTCGTCGATGGCATGCATGCCGGCGAGGAAATCGGCGAAATTCTCCGGGCCGACCGCGATGATATTGGCCAGGCCGACCGCTGAATCGACCGAGTAGCGACCGCCGACCCAGTCCCAGAAACCAAAAGCATTCGCCGGATCAATGCCGAACTCTTGCACCTTGTCGAGGGCAGTCGACACGGCAACGAAATGCTTGCCGACCGCATTCAGCCGATCCTGCTCGGTGGCCTGAATCGCGCCGCGCGATTGCAGCGAGTTGAGCAGCCAGTTGCGGGCCATCCGGGCGTTGGTCATCGTCTCCAGCGTCGTGAAGGTCTTGGACGCGACGATGAACAGCGCGGTCTCGGGGTCGACGTCATGGGTCTTGGCGTAGATATCGGAGGGGTCGATGTTAGAGATGAATCGGCATTCGATCTGATCATTGCGATAAGGCCGCAGTGCCTCGTTTACCATGACTGGGCCGAGATCTGAGCCGCCGATGCCGATATTGATGACGGTCTTGATCGGCTTTCCGGTGACGCCGGTCCACTGTCCGTCGCGCACCTTGCGGGCGAATTCGTAGACCCGCTCGAGAGTCTCGTGGACGTCCTCGACGATGTTCTTGCCTTCGAACTCGACGACGTCACCCTTGGGCCGGCGCAGCGCGGTGTGCAAGACGGCACGGTCTTCGGTGGTGTTGATGCGTTCGCCGCGCAGCATCGCGTCGCGATGAGCTGCCAAGCCGACCTGCTCACCGAGCGCGACGAGTTGGTCGAGCACAGTGTCAGTCAGGTAGTTCTTGGACAGATCGACGTACAAGTCGGCTGCGGTGAAACTGAAACGCTTCGCGCGATCGGGGTCTTCGGCGAACCAACGACGAAAATCGGTGTGGAAATTGCTGGCGGTCTGCGCCAGCTCGCCCCAGGCCGACGTCGATGTGGGATCAACTGGAGTCTGCATAGGTCCAAGCCTAGGCGAGCGGCGGGCTGACGGCTATTAGAAGTTTCAGTTGATAGCCGATCAATCAGGTGCCCGTCGAGGTCTACGCTGTTGCCCAGTAGCTTCCCCCGCCACAGCATTGGAGTTCGTAGATGAGCGGAAATGCGCCCCATCCTGGTCAACAGCAAGGTTGGCATGGTCCAGCTCCCGGCTTCGCGCCACGCCAGGACCGTCCAATGCCTCAGATTCCCCAGCAGGGCCAGCCTACGAAAAAACGCAACAAGGCGTTGGTGTTCGTCCTCGCGATCGTGTTGGTCTTGCTGCTCGCAGCCGCAGCGTGGGCGATCTATTTCTTCGGCCCCTCAAAGAAGCCCGGTTCGCTGACCGAACAGTGGGCCCAACTCAAGACTGAAGTGCCCAACGGCCAGATCGCAGCGATGGAATGGCGCGCGGGGCCACTATCGCAAGACCGCTGGGAGACCGTCGATTGGCTCGAGCTTTACTGGCTGGAAAGCGACGGGCAGCACTACTTGACCAAGCATCCCTTCGACGCTGACGAGTCAGGAGCCTCCGGTCTGCAACGTCCCGGCTACCAAAACCATGACGTGACCGAAGAAGCCCTGAGCCGCTTCCAAGAATTCATTGACAGCATTGCGTGTGAAAAGGACCAGTACCGAGCTGCGCGCATGCTGTTTTTGAATGACGGCACCCCGATCTTCGCCGGCGGTTGCGACACTGGATATAACACGAACGCGATGTCAGCGTGGCCCAGCTACGTCATAGATGGCCAGACGCGAGAGCTGACGACCTGGGACGGGCTGGTAGCCGCGAGTCTTGAGATCAGCGAGCACATGGGCATCGAAGCGGCGGTGCTCGAATTGGCCTCGGGCGGTGACGCGGTGACGGCGAGCTCGTGCGTGCGGGCTAAATGTGGGGCGCAATTGGCAGTCCGGGCGAATCTAGATTGGCCGGCAGTGCAGATCGCCCCGGAGCAAGATCCATTCACTTGGGACCCAGTTCTGGCGTCCAAGATGCCTGCTGGCATCCCGAGCGGCTATTTGACGACAAACTCAGTCGACAAGCAAAAGTTCAATGCCCGGCTAGAGCAGTTTGCGACTGCCGGTTTCCCAATCGACAAATCAGGCTATCTCTCCCACGTCGTGGCCTATCAAGATGGCTTCGCGATGTCGATCTACCATCGGGGCGACCTCGTGCTAGTCGATCAAAATGGCAACGTGTTAAACGGATAGATCAGCGTTGCAGCATGGTGTCTTCCGCGTTCGGGGCAGCCACCTCGACCGCGTTGACCGCCGGGGTTTCGATATTCGGCAAGGCGACGGTGATTTCTTGGCCACTGCGGGCCTGTTCGAGAGCCTGACCCAATCCTTGCGCGATCTCTTGCGAACTGGAACGCCAGCCGCTGCCGTCACTCAACTGCTTTGCGCCCTGGGCTAGGGGATTGAACGAATTGATCATCGCTGCCGTGCGCTGATAGAAGCTGAAGCTGAATTCCTGGGCATTTGCGTTGGGATTGAACCAGCTACCCTTGCTGAATTGTTCGGCTGGCTGGTTCACTGTGGTGCGCGTCGCCGAGTAAGTGCTCGCATGCGAGATGCCCTCGTTCTCCGCGGCCTTGATGATCCAATCTTGCAGCATCGCGACGCTGTCGATCGAGCCTCCGGTGTTGCCCGAGAGCGTGATTTGAGCGTCAGTACGCGTCATCTGATCTTGAATGGTGCGCCGATAGGCGTCTGCAGATTTGCCTTGCCAGTCATCGATGAGCAGCTTGTCCATCTCGGCGCGCACCTGCTTCAATTCGTCAACGACTTCATCCCAGCCAGGCTTGACTTCAAGCTTGATGAGTTCGACGTAGTCGTACATCTCGATAATTTTTGGCAGATGTTCGTTCAAATCGCGCGCGGTGTCTGACAGCAATCGCTTTAGCTCGGCGATCTGCTCCAGCGTGGATTGCTGTTTATAGCCACCCTGAAAGCAGCCATCTTGGACGCTGTCCATAGCGTTTTGTAGTTCTTGTTCGTCGCGATCTCGAGCGAGGGGATGCAATTCGTTGAAGGTACGCAATGCCGTCACGAGCAGACGCTCAGCACCGCGTTCGATTACGACGCTGTTCAATCTTGATGGGGCCATGAGATCTTTCCTTCAGCTGGTCAGTAAGGCTGAGCGACATTCGCGGTAGCGGTGCTGGGACCGGCGCTGCCACCATTCATCGAATTGGCGGCGGTCTGGGTGTTCGCGTCCTCGGCGGCCTCGAAAGCCCGGCTAGATGAGTTCAGCTTTTCGTTATTGTCGGTGAAGTCTTGCGCAGCGGCTTGAGCAGCGACGCCAGCTTGCTGGTGGGCAGCTGAGTAATTCGGCTCCGGGTCAATGACGAGGCCGAATTGCGCAGCGGCGACCGAGAGCTTTTGGACCTTCTCATTGACTGCCCGCATTCGTTCAGCTAATTCGTCCCAAAGCTTTCCGGTCTTGGCCAGCTCTGCGGGGTCGACGGCGTAGCTGTCGTCGTCCCCGCCGCCCGGGCTCACGCTGCCAGTGCCCGGACCGCTGATGCTCGGGCCGCCGATGCTCGGGCCACTGATGCTCGGGCCGCTGATGTTCGGGACGCCGGCCGTCGGATTCGGGATGCTAGGCGCCTCGACCTTCGGCGGTTGAACCGGATTTGCGCCGTCAATCGGATTCTCGGGTGGACCGAGCGGATCGGTCGGCTTGACGGGGGATAGCTCTCCTGGTGCTGGAGATTTAATCGGTGGCACAGTGGGCTGCTTGGGCGACTGCAGTCCATCAATCGGACGCGTCGGCACCGAATTGATCGGTGGGGTCGGCGCTGGAGTGATCCCGTGGATTGGGCTCGGAGGATCGAAAGGCTTAGGCGAGGGGATAGTCGTCTGCGGTGGCTGCCACGACGTGATTGGTGATACCCCGCTGACCGGTGGATAGCCCGGATCGGACGGCTTCCAGGGCTCCCCGGTCGCAGGATTGATGCCATAGGGCGAATAGCCTGAGCCGGACGCGCCAGCCGCGATCGTGCCGCCGGTGCGCGGGAAATTGCCGATGCCACCGACGCCTCCGATGCCTCCTGCTCCGACACCGCCTGCTCCGACACCACCAGCTCCGACGCTGCCCGCGCCAAAGCCGCCAGCTCCGGCGCCGGAGGCACCCATCGGGACGTTGCCAGCCCGACCCGCGGTCGCCCCCAGCACGCCGGCGTTCATCGCGCCGGCACCACCAGCTCCCGCTCCGGCGCCCGCGCCACCGCCACGGCCCATCATGCCCATCATTGGCGGCATCATGCCGCCTGGGCCGCCAGCTCCGGCGCCTCGCTGCGAGCTAGGGTTGATCCTGCCTTCGGTCAGCTCTAGGTCGTGCAGCTCGTCGTCAGTCTCGCGGTTATATCCGACGCTGCCACTTTCAGCGGCACGGCGCGGATCACGTTCTTGAGGCGTGAATGGAATTTGGTTCATGTCATTCCCTCGTCAGATACGAACCTCGGATGCCTATTATTCCGCTGATGAGGGTCACTATCGGCTGCTCAGTGAGCCTGCGGCAGCATCGCAAATAGCTGCTGGCCGAGACGTTCTTTTTCGGCCAGCAGCTGCCCGCGTTCGGTCAATTCTTCTGACGGCGGACGCCACTGCGCTTTGGCCCACCGATAACAATTCATGACGGCACGCGCAATACCCGACGCATTAGCTTCGTGTTGCGCCCAGGCGTCCTCGATGTAGACGTGCCTGGGATAGCCATCAATATCTAAAGTCAGTTTGACCGCACCTTCGTAATCGCTCGCGGAAACTTCTTGACCCTCGATCAAATGGGTCGGGCCCGGCGGCAGTTCGGCTAGCTGTGCGTCCAATTCAGCGACGGCCTGCTGATATTTGCTGAGCGCCTCCCAGGACAGCTCCTGACGAGGTGCAGTGGCACCCAAAGCGCTCAAATCGGTGACGGGGGCAGTCAGCCTGCCGACCCGATACCAGTTATTAATGAACATCAAGGTGACGTTGAAGGCGTCGCCGATTGAGCTTCCTTTGAGCCGCTCCTGCCAAGATAAAGAGACGCGAATCTTGGTCAACTCGCCGTCATCATTGGTCCAAATGCGAATGGTATTGCTTGGATCTGGGAAACCATGACTGGGATTCCACTCGCCGCCGTCGGGCGTGAGTTCGCCATCGCTGACAGCCTTCGTAGCAGCGTGTGGGTGGCCATCGTCCAGATCCGCTGCGCTGTCGGCAGTTGCCCGTCCGAAGTTGGCGGACAGGAACTCGTCATCGTCCTGGTCGTCGATCCAACCGCTCACGCTGCCTCCCGGGTCTTTGACAAAAGCTTAAGCCGCGGGGGTCAGCTGAAGCTGGCACTTGATCCCTTTCATCCTGCTGCTGTACATGTTCAGCAGCGGCAGCCTCTACGCTAGAAAGCGTCCCCCCACTGAGCCTTGGAGTTCGAAGATGAGCGCTAACTATCCCCCAGCTGGCCGTCCGCAGGGTTGGAATGCGAATCAGCCACCCATGTCGCGCCCTACGCAGCCCAACGCTGCACAGCAGCCGGGTTTTGCCGCCCAACCCCCAATGTCAGCTCCGCACGGCAACGCTCAGCAGCCACCGAAGAAGAGGGGCCGCTGGCTGTGGATCGCAATCGTCGGGGTGTTGGTCGTGGCTCTAGCGGTCTTTCTGATTTGGAATTTTTCGGGTGGCGGAAAGCAGCGTCAGGATTTGGCTGAGCAGTGGGCGGCACAAATGGCTCATACGCCAAATGGCGAAGTCGCCATCATGGAATGGCGTGACGGCCCCACGGGCAACGACATTTCCAAGCCGACGTACTACTTAGACCTTTATTGGTATGACGGATCGGAATTGAACTATTACACCGAACATCCGATGGACAGCGCGCAAAATGGCCCAGTGCCGGGCTGGGAGCCCGTCCAAGGCATGGGGAACGTCAAAATTCTCGATGAGCACCTAGCGGATTTCCAAAAATACATCGATTCAGCACCGTGTGACACCAGCGGCGGAGAATTCTGGGTGGCGCGCATGATGATGTTGCCTGACGGGGCACCAATGTTCACCCATAAATGCGACACCGCCTTTAACACCAATAGATTGCCTGCGACGCGGAACTTCTCGATTGACGGTGTGGAATATTCGACGAAATTCGAAAGCCTAGAATCTGAATTAGACAAGATCATTGCGGTCGCGCGGCACTTTGAAATGCCTTTCGCAAAACTTGAATCTACCGGTGGCGCATTCAAGGCAGGTTCAGACCTGCAGCAAGTTCCTAGCTATGCGCTGGCCGTGCCGGTCAACGCGCCGATGCTGCAGCCGATCATGACCGGGGGCGGCACCAGCGCCAAAGCAACGCACTACTTGAACTTCGCGACGCTGGATCGAGAACTATTGCACGCGCGAATCGCTGACCTGCAGCAGCGCGGCCTGAAGCCGTCCGTTTCGACGCCGCTGCGAATCGAGCAACTCGACGAATCGACCGTCGTCATCGGCATCACGTCATTGGATGGCACCCAAGGCACCTGGCTAGACAAGGACGGTAACGAAGTCCGGCGCTGAATCGTGTTGCGATCAGCGCTGGATCTGGCGGCCGCTTTCGTCGAGGTCAGACTTGTACTGATCGCCGACCTTGTCGACCGTCGAATCGTATTGGTCGGTGGCGATGTCATGGTCTGAACGGGCTTCGCTGATCGCCACACCGAGCTGATCGGCGATACCGGTCGACGTCGGACGCCAAGGGTTGCCACCAGCTAGCTCGTTCAAGACGCTCTGCTGGGGCGCGCAAGCATTCAGCATGGCAGCAGTGCGGGAATAAAATTCGAAACTGAACTCGAGGTCATTTGCTTGCCGGTTAAACCAAGATTCCTTGGTGAAACTCGCCGGCGCGCGATTAGCCGACGAACTGCCGCCGCTGATGGCTGAAAGCAATGCCGAATATGCCTGGTCGGTGATTCCGCGCTGCACCAACGCAACCGCGTCAATCGAGCCCTTGGCATTTTGCGACAGACCAATGTGCTTGTTGGCATCATTCATCTGTTTGCCGATCTTGGTGTGGTACGCGTCACTGGCCGTGCCCTGCCAGCTGTCGATCTTCATGGCATTCATTTCTTCGCGCACTGCGGTCAGTTGATCGACGACATTCCTCCAACCGGGGCTGACTTCGCGTTCGATCTTCTCGGCGTAGTCGCAGTTCTTCGCGATGCTGTTTTTGGTGACTTCGCCCATCTGATTGACCATGTCCCGCAGTTGCTGGGCTAGTGCGTCGCAGGCCTGCCTAGTCGCTTGCTCGTTGTGACCGCCGCGGAAACAGTTGTCCTGGATGGCGTTCAACGCGGCTTGTAGCTCCGCTTCATCGTTAGCTATCGCAGTATCGGCCAGAGTCTTCAACTCATCGGCAGTCGTAGTGAGCAAAGAGCTGCTTACCGCGCCACCGCCGGCGTCCATCATCGCGTGCATGACTATTCGCTTCCTAAATCAGTGGATCGTGTACGAGTTCTGGGAGCCAACGCGGCCTCCACCGACGCCGCCACCGAGCGTGGCGCCTGCGGCTGCAGTGTTGGTCGCTTCGGCGTCGGAGTAGCTATTCGCGGAGGTGCCCAAGTTGGTGGCGTTGGTCGTGAAGTTCTGGGCGGAGCGTCCGACGGAGACATTTGCCTCGCGCTGAGCCTCTGCGTAGTTCGACGCTGGGTCGGAGACTAGGCCGAACTCGGCTGCCGCGACGGCCAGCTGGGCGATCTGCTGCTCAATCTGATGCATTTGCTCGCCGAGCGCGTCCCAGTGCTTACCGGTGTTGTCCAAATCGCCAGTGTCGACGTTGTAGCTATTGTCGGGGCCGCCGCCGGGACCGCCGATGCCTGGGGCGCCACCCGGGACGCCGCTAGGTCCACCGCTGGGCGCGCTAATCGGGGCGCTCGCAGCGTTGACGTCATTGACGTTGGGTGCGTTCGGATCGAACGGCTGCCCGGTCTTGGGGTCGATCGGCTGCCCGGTCTTGGGGTCGATCGGCTGCCCGGTCTTGGGGTCGATCGGCAGTCCGGTCTTGGGGTCAATCGGGAGCCCGGTCTTGGGATCAATGGGCAGTCCGGTCTTGGGGTCGATATTCGACGCCGACGGGGGCTTGATGCCGCTCGCATTGGGAGCTTGCACGCCATTGATATTCGGTGCCTGCACGCCGGGAGTGTTGGCATTGAAATTGGGGGGCGTGACACTAGGCATAGAGCCGTTGATGCCGCCGACGCCAGTGGAGCTGAAATCGCGAGGCTGATAAGGGGTGAAGCTCGGCGGGGTATAGCCGGCGCCGATGCCACCGATCGGCGGGTAGCCGGGATCGGACGGCTTCCAGGGCTCTCCGGTCGCAGGATTGATGCCATAGGGCGAATAGCCTGAGCCGGACGCGCCAGCTGCGATCGTGCCGCCGGTGCGCGGGAAATTGCCCAGGCCGCCGACACCGCCAATGCCACCGGCTCCGATGCCACCTGCTCCGACCCCTGAGCCGATACCGCCAGCGCCGACGCCGCCGGGGCCCATGCCGCCCGCGCCTGCCGCGCCCATTGGGACGGTGCCAGCCCGGCCCGCGGTCGCGCCCATCATGCCGGCGTTCATCGCGCCTGCGCCGCCAGCGCCGGCGCCGGCACCCGCGCCGCCGCCGCGGCCCATCATGCCCATCATTGGCGGCATCATGCCGCCGGGGCCACCAGCGCCGCCACCGCTGCGCTGCGAGGAAGGGTTGATATTGCCTTCGGTCAGCTCGAGGTCGCGAAGCTCGTCATCGGTTTCACGGTTGTACCCGGTGGCGCCACTTTCCGCGGCGCGCTTAGCGTCCTTGGCTGGTTTTTCGAACGGAAACTGACTCATAGCGGATCCTCGTCACGATGCTGAACTTGATTCAGATGGTTCCATTCTCCCCTGATAGGGGGTCATGGCCGGGTTTAACTGGCGATGCCATTGCTCATCATGGCCAGCAGTTCACGGCTCAGCTGTTCGCGTTCTTGCCGCAATTGCCCACGCTCAGACACCGCCTGCGTCGGTGGCCTCCACTTTGCTCGCGCCCAGCGATAGCAGTTCATCACCGATCGCGAGATAGCCGAGGCATTAGCCTCTTCTTCGGCCCATTTCTGCTCGATATAGACCGAACTGGGGTAGCCGTGCAGATCCAAGGTCATCTTCACGGCGCCGTCATAATCGGACGCGCTGACGCTAGCGCCGTCAAATTTTTGCTCGTCTTCGACGGGCAACTGCGCCAGTCGGGCGTCGAGCTGCTCGATTCGCTGTTGAACTTCGCGCAGCGCGTCAGCTGAAAACTGCCGTGTCGTATGTACCGCCGGGCCGTCATCGACGCTGAAATCCAACCGCGCGACGCGATACCAATTATTGAGGTACATCAAGGTGACATTGAACGCGTCGCTCAGGCTGCCTTGGAGTTTCTCGCGCCACGACAATGAGACGCGGATCTTGGTGAGGTTGCCGTCCTCGTCAGCCCAGATCCGAATCGAATTGCTGGGGTCCGGGAAACCAGCACTGGGCTCCCAGGACGCCTCGTCAAGGGCAGGTTCAGCATGCTCTTGATCGGCCAGGTCAGTCTGTTCGGCGGAATCGTCAGCTTCTGCTGCGGCCCCGAAGCCAGCGGTGAGAAAGTCCTCGTCTTCGTCATCGATCCAGTCGTTCACGGTTGCTCCTGGGGTGCGTGGTCAACAGCCTAGGCCTAGGGGGTCAACTGCGAGGTGTCGATTCATCCGATGAGTTGACGACGCCGATGGCCGTTAAAGCAGTTGCCAATCCGTTACGCTGAGCCATATCCCCCGGACGCTTGGAGTTTCGAAGATGAGCGCTAACCACCCAATGCCCGGCCGCCCCCAGCCGAATATCCCACCACCTGACCGTCCGCAGCCGGGCTATCCGCCGCAGGGTTATCCCCAACAGGGCTTTGGCCAGCATGCGATGAATAGCGTGCAGCAGTCCTCAAGCCAGCCGCCCAAGAAGAAGGGACGGCGAACGCTGTGGATCGTCGTCAGCGCGCTGCTGGTCGCTGCTTTGACGGTATATCTGGTTTGGAATTTCGCGCCGCGCGGCCCCAAACGTCCCGCTTTGGCAGAGCAATGGTCGTCGATGATTTCTAAGACGCCGGACGGCAAAGCGTCCATGCTGGAATGGCGGCTCGGTCCGGTCGCTAAAGAGGATCTGCGCAATCGCACCTATTATCTGGATTTGTATTGGTATGAAGGTAAAACTTTGAACTATTACAGTGAACATCCTTTTGATAGCGATAAAAGCGGCAGACTCGACAGCAATCCTTATCTGCAGGATTTAAAGAATGTCAAGGTGACGTCCGAGCATTTAAATGCCTTCCAGACATACATCGACGCCGCCCCCTGCGACAAGAAAGATTTCTGGCTAGCACGAATGGTGCTGCTGCCAGACGGTACCCCAATGTTCACGCACAAATGCGATACGGGTTATAACACTCAACTGCCGCACACCTACGATTTCACCATCAACGGCACTGCCTACACCACCAAGGTCAAGGGTGAACACGACGAATTAGACAAGATCCTTGCCATCGCCAGCCACTATGACTTGCCGTTCGCGAAGTTGGAATCGACCGGTGAATCATTCCGAGCTTGCTCGGGTTTACAGGCAACTCCTAGCTATGCGCTTTCATCCTTCGTAAATTCTCCAATGATTCAACCGCTAATGCGCAGAACTTCAGGCAATGACGTTAAACCACAGCACTATTTGAATTTCGAGACTATCGATCGCGATAAATTGCATGCCCAACTCGATAATTTGCTGCAGCGCGGCCTAAAGCCACGTCCAAATAGCCCACTGCGCGTCGAACAATTTGACGAAAAGACTGTAGTGATTGGCGTTGTCGCGGCGGATGGCAGTCAAGGTGTTTGGCTAGATCAAGACGGCAAAGAGGTGCAGCGGTAGAAAAGTTAAAGGCCACTCGTTCGATTGATCGAGTTCGATCAAGACGAGTGGCCTAAAACGAGCCTTTGGCCTGAGTATCGGATTTTCAGCGCTGAATTTTAACCAGGTCGACGTCTAGATCGGACTTGTATTCGTCGCCCACCTGGTCGACGGTCGAGTCGTAGTTGCCAGCCGTGATCTCCTGATCGGCACGGGCCTCCGTCAGCGCGGTGCCGAGCTGGTCTGCAATGCCCGTCGAAGTGGGCCGCCACGGATTACCGCCGGCCAACTCATTGAGCACGCTCTGCTGTGGTGCGCAGGAGTTCAGCATGGCCGCGGTGCGTCGATAGAAGTTGAAACTGAATTCTTGGTCATTGGCACCGCGACTAAACCAAGAGCCCTTAGAGAAGCTTTCCGCCGATTGGCTAACCGTGCCCTGTGCACCGGACATAGCGTTCAGCAGCGCGCTATATGCCTGCTCGGTGATACCGCGCTGCACCAGCGAGACCGCTTCAATGGAATTTCTGGCGTTCTGTGACAGGCCGATGTGTTTGGCGGTGTCATTGACTTGCGTACCGACCTTGGTGTGATACGCGTTGCTTGCGGTGCCTTGCCAGCTGTCGATCTTCAACGTCCGCATCTCTTCGTGGACCGATTTGAGCTGCTCGAGCACCGACTCCCAACCAGGGGTCACCTCCCGCTCAATCTTTTCTGCGTAGTCGCAGTTCTTGGCGATGGTGTTGCGCGTCACATCTGCCATCTGCTTGACCATCTCGCGTAGCTGTTGTGCCAAGGCATTGCAGGCGTCGATGGTCGCTTGGGCGTTGTGCCCACCGCGGAAGCAGTTATCTTGGACGGCGTTCAGGGCCGCGTCCAGTTCCTGCTGATCCGTCCGGATCGCGTCCTCAGCCATTTGCTTCAAGTCATCAGCAGTCTGCGTCAACACTCCGCTACTGACGTTGCCACCTTCGGCGCCAATCATTGCTTGCATCATGACATCGTCTCCTGCATCAATTGATCGAATAAGTCTGCTGGCCGCCAGCGCCACCGCCGCCACCCAATGTGGCAGCTGCAGCAGCGGTGTTGGTAGCTTCTGCGTCGGCATAGCTGTTGGACGAAGCGCCCAGGTTGGACGCATTAGTCGCGAAGTTGTTCGCCGAGCGAGAGACCGAGACGTTCGCTTCGCGTTGCGCCTCGGCATAGTTTGCGGCAGGGTCGTCTACTAGCCCGAATTCTGCCGCAGCAACGACCAACTGAGCGATCTGCTGCTCGATCTGCCGCATCTGGTCACCCAACGCATCCCAATGCTTGCCGGTGTTATCCAGATCTGCGGTGTCGACGTTGTAGCTGTTGTCGGGGCCACCGCCAGGACCTGCGATGCTGGGTCCGCCCGCGGGTCCGCCTGACGGGCCGCCGGCTGGTGCTGAAATCGGGGCGGTCGCCGGATTCACGCCGTCGACGCCAGGCGCGTTTGGGTCGAATGGCTTGCCGGTGACCGGATCAATCGGCAATCCCGTCTTGGGGTCGATTGGCAGGCCAGTCTTGGGGTCGATTGGCAGGCCCGTCCGCGAATCAATGCCAGAGGCCGACGGGGGCTTGATGCCGCTCGCATTGGGAGCTTGCACGCCATTGATATTCGGTGCCTGCACGCCGGGAGTGTTGGCATTGAAATTGGGGGGCGTGACACTAGGCATAGAGCCGTTGATGCCGCCGACGCCAGTGGAGCTGAAATCGCGAGGCTGATAAGGGGTGAAGCTCGGCGGGGTATAGCCGGCGCCGATGCCACCGATCGGCGGGTAGCCGGGATCGGACGGCTTCCAGGGCTCTCCGGTCGCAGGATTGATGCCATAGGGCGAATAGCCTGAGCCGGACGCGCCAGCTGCGATCGTGCCGCCGGTGCGCGGGAAATTGCCCAGGCCGCCGACACCGCCAATGCCACCGGCTCCGATGCCACCTGCTCCGACCCCTGAGCCGATACCGCCAGCGCCGACGCCGCCGGGGCCCATGCCGCCCGCGCCTGCCGCGCCCATTGGGACGGTGCCAGCCCGGCCCGCGGTCGCGCCCATCATGCCGGCGTTCATCGCGCCTGCGCCGCCAGCGCCGGCGCCGGCACCCGCGCCGCCGCCGCGGCCCATCATGCCCATCATTGGCGGCATCATGCCGCCGGGGCCGCCGGCGCCACTGCCGCTGCGTTGCGAACCGGGGTTGATATTGCCTTCGCCTAGCTCGAGGTCGCGCAGTTCGTCATCGGTTTCACGGTTGTACCCGGTGGCGCCGCTTTCGGCAGCGCGCTGCGGGTCGTTAGCTGGCTTTTCGAACGGAAATTGGCTCATCGCGTTTCCTCGTGACGTTGGTACGCTCGACGTTTGGTCGCCGAGTCATGCGTTCAAGGGCTTGCAATCTCTATTGTGGCCTTTGATCGGTCATCAGCCCCGAGAGATCTGGACGCCATTAGCTAACATCGCGTCCAATTCCTTGCTCAGCTTGCGTTGTTCGCGCAGTAATTCACCGCGCTCAGTGAGCTCGACCGTCGGTGGCCGCCACTTCGCTTTGGCCCAGCGATAGCAGTTCATCACCGAACGAGCGATAGCTGCCGAGTTAGCTTCATTCTCGAGCCATTCCTCGTCAAAATCGACGCGATAGGCTCGTCCGCTTGGGTCTAGGGTCACCGTCACCGCGCCGTCATAATCGCTGGCGCTAGCTGGGCTTCCCTTGACGATGCTGTTCGGACCAGGGGTGTCCATGATGCGCTGGTGAAGTTCAGTGGTGGCGCGGCGGTGGGCTGCTAACGCCTCGGCAGACAGCAGCTGCTTGGAAGTCGAATCGGGCACGTCGTCGTAGACGTCACCCTCGTCCAGGCTGCCGAACTGGTACCAGCCGTTGAGATAGGTCAACGCGATCATGAAAGCGGTCGAAAGCGAACTGTTGCGCAGCTTTTCTTTCCAAGCCAGTGAGACTCGAACTTTGCTCAGATTGCCGTCCTCATCGGCCCAGAGCCGCACCGCGTTGGTGCCGTCGGGGAAACCTGCGGCGGGGGTCCAGCCTTCCTCGTCCATCGCGAGCTCGCCGCCGTCAGCGGGTGGCTCGGTGGGACTTTCGTCGTTGCTTTGGTCGTCAGATTTTCCGCCGAAGCCAGCGGAGAGGAAGTCGTCTTCGTCGTCGTCAATCCAGTCATTCACGGTTGGCCTCCTGGGGGTATTGGCTCCAGCCTATGGATTCTGCAGGTCAAGCGGGCTCGATCCGGGCAGGATCTGCGTGCCGGCCGATGCCGCGATATTCCCAGCCCGCGGCGATCCAGGTCTGCGGGTCGAGGACATTGCGGCCGTCAATGATCCGTGGCTCGCGGACCAGGGTCTTTGCCCAAGCAGGATCGAGATTGACGTAGTCCTGCCATTCGGTCAACAAGAGCACCAGATCGGCGTCGCGCAGCGCATCTTCGACGTCGTCTACGACGCATAGATTGGGCCGCTGGTTACGCAGATTGTTGGCCGCAGCCGGGTCGGTGATGACGACGTCAGCCCCGCGCGCCCAGATCTGTTGGGCGATGTCGAGGGCCGGCGAGTCACGCAAATCGTCACTATTGGGTTTGAACGCTGCACCCAAGACGGCGACCTTGCGTCCGATGAAACGACCGCCGACCAATTGGCTAGCCAATTCGACGGTTCGGGCGCGCTGCCGCAGGTTGATCGCGTCGACTTCGCGCAGGAAAGTCAGCGCCTGCTCGACGCCCAATTCGCCAGCACGAGCCATGAAAGCGCGGATGTCTTTGGGTAGGCAGCCGCCCCCAAAACCGATGCCGGCACGCAGGAATTTGTTGCCGATGCGCGGGTCGAAGCCGATCGCATGGGCCAGCTCGGTGACGTCGCCGCCGGTCGCGTCACACAATTCAGCCATCGCATTAATGAAGCTGATCTTGGTCGCTAAGAACGAGTTGGCTGCGACTTTGACCAGCTCAGCAGTCGCATAATTCGTAGTCAACCGTGGAATCTGTTCGTTCAACAGCTGGCGATAGCAGTCGTCCATGATCTTGGTAGCGAGCTCGGCGCGGGTCGGATCGTCGGGCAGGCCGTAGACGATGCGATCGGGATGCAAGGTGTCTTGGACGGCAAAACCTTCACGCAGGAATTCGGGATTCCACACCACGATGAGGTCTTTGCCGGATTCGTCAGCGGTCTGCGCAATCTGCGCGGCTGTGCCGACCGGGACGGTGGACTTGCCCGCGATGATCGCCGGTCCGTCGGTGGGCTCGGCGTTGGCGAGCAAGTCGTCGACGGCGGCGCGGACGTAGCGCATGTCGGCGGCGTTGCGACCAGGCAGTTGTGGGGTGCCGACACCGATGAAGTGGATCTTGGCTTGCGCGCCGGCGGCCGGATCGGTGGCGAAACGCAACCGTCCGGATGCGATCTGCTCGGCGAGCAGCTCATCGAAGCCTGGCTCGTGGAAGGGCGCTTGGCCGGCATTCAGCTTGGCGACTTTAGCCTCATCGACGTCAATGCCGACGACTTTGTGGCCCAACATGGCCATGCCTGCCGCGTGCACGGCTCCTAAATATCCACATCCAATGACGCTGATCAGCACGTCGCCAGCCTAGCTGGCTACGTCCCCGATTTTGACAAAGCTACGGAACAGTAGGTTAGATGGAAGCGTAACTTACGCAACCGTAGGTTCATCTCTAGGAAGGTCTGCCGGATGCCCGTCAAGACTCAGGAGAAGTCCGCATCTACAACGTCAAACGCGCTTGCTAAGCCCAAACTGCGAGGCTGGTTGCATGCTGGGATGACGCCGATCGCATTGGCCGCGGGGTTGGTCCTCGTCGTGCTGACGCCGACCGTACCGGGGCGTGCCGCGGCGGCGATTTACACCGTCGGGCTGTTGATCCTCTTCGGCAATTCCGCGCTCTATCACACTGGCCCGTGGGACGACCGGACGCGTGCGATCTTCCGAAAGCTCGACCACTCAAATATCTTCATCTTCATCGCGGCGACCTATACGCCACTGACAGTGCAGCTATTGACCGGAGATTCGCGCACGAGATTGCTGATCGTCATTTGGGCTTGCGCAGTGGTCGGCGTGCTGGCGCGCGTGCTTTGGATGAGTGCCCCGCGCTGGCTCTACACCGCGCTGTATATCGCGATGGGTTGGGTCGCGTTGTGGTGGATGCCAGACATGATCCGCGCCGGCGGCTGGTGGGTCGTCGGACTGGTCGTTGCTGGCGGCGTTATCTACACCGCGGGCGCCATCATCTATGCCATCAAACGGCCAAATCCCGCGCCGCGCTGGTACGGCTTCCATGAAATCTTCCACAGCTGCACGATCTTGGCCGCGATTTGTCATTACGTCGCAATCTGGCTGGCGACCTTTTGAGCGCATCCCAATTGGGGCCCATTTCGCAGCAGGCTCTTGGCCGTCATGTCGGTGCTCGTTGCAGAACAGGGAGATGAATTAGCGATGGCCTTCATCGCTGCATTCGAGCTAGCTTTGCCGTTGAAGTACTGACTGCAAAGATTGAACCCATGCAATCTTTGCCGGGCTTGTTGAATCAGCGGATCTATGACGTCACTGGGATCGATCCGGAGTTGCGTCCGGCGACCAAACCGCAGTTTGGTCATTTCCAATCCAATGTCGCGCTGCGGCTAGGCAAAACTCAGGGCGTCAATCCGCGCGAGATGGCGGCTCAGATCGTCGAAAAATTGGCGGTCGACGACATCTGCCAGCCTCCGGAGATCGCCGGGCCAGGATTCATCAATTTCCGGCTGCGTGACGAGGTCTTGGCGGGGGCTGTCAATGAATTGCTCGCTGATGAGGCGTTGGGCATTCCGCAGCTGGAGCAGCCGCAGCGCGTCGTCATCGACTATTCGAGCCCCAATGTCGCCAAGCAGATGCACGTCGGGCATTTGCGCACCACGATCATCGGCGACTGTTTCAATCGTGTGCTGAGCGCGACCGGTGACGAGGTCATCGCGCAAAATCACATCGGTGACTGGGGTCGGCAATTCGGCATGCTGATCGAGCAGATCGGTGATGAGGCTCTAGACGTTGACAGCCTTGACTTGGCTGGCGCTGAACAGCTCTATCTGCGCGCCAATGCCCGGCTGAAGGAAGACGAGGCTTTCGCGGATCGGGCGCGGGCGCGCGTCGTCAAGCTGCAAGCCGGCGACGAAGCGACCCTGGCGACCTGGCGCAAGCTGATCGCGATCAGCCTGGCTGGCTTCAACGAAATCTACGCCCGACTAGGGGTGTTGCTGACTGACGAGGACATCGCGGGGGAGTCTTTCTATAACGCGATGCTGGCCGGGATCGCCGAAGATCTGCAGGCACGCGGCATCGCGGTGGAGGATCAAGGCGCGCTGGTGGTCTTTGTCGACGGCTTCGATGCGCCGGCGATCATCCGGAATTCCGCAGGCGGTTTCGGCTATGACATCACCGACATCGCCGCGTTGAAGTATCGCGCCGAGGCTCTCGGCGCGGATCGGATCATTTACGTCACTGACGCTCGCCAGGCCAATCACTTCGCGTTGGTCTTCGCCGTCGCTCGCAAGGCGGGCTATTTGCCTGAAAATGTCACCGCCGAACACGTCGGATACGGCATGGTGCTCGGCAAAGACGGACGTCCCTTCCAGACCCGCGAAGGCACTGCGGTGCACCTGGATGATCTGCTGAATCAGGCCGAAGAGTTGGCCTCGCCAGAGGTCGCGATCGCGGCGATCAAATACGCCGACCTGAGTTCTGGCCTGCAGAAGGATTACGTCTTTGACGCCGAACGCATGACGCAGACCACCGGCGACACCGGGCCCTATTTGCAGTACGCGCACGCCCGCTGCGCGGCGATCTTGCGGGAGTCGGAGGCGCGCGGTTTGGCGGACGGCAGCGTCACGCAGATCACTGAGCCGGCCGAGCAGGAACTAGCGCTTTGGCTGACGCGCTTTGGCGAGACGGTGCAAGCCGTCGCTGACGAACTCACCCCGCACAAGCTGTGCGGCTATCTATATGAGTTGGCCGGCAAATATTCGGTCTTCTACGAGCGCTGCCCGGTGCTGAAGTCTGAAGGTGAGGTTCAGGCTAGCCGGTTGACGTTGGTAGCAGCGACGAAGGCCGTGCTCGGTCGCGGGCTCTATCTGCTCGGCATCCCAGCACCCGAGCGGATGTAGTGGCTGAACTCAGTTGCCCGGGTTTCCTTGTTATTTAGTGGTTATTCAGTGCTCTTTTTCTTCGCTGGCGCGTCCATCAGCCCGGTCGGCACATCGTGGTGACCATCGTCATGTCCGCTGCGCTGTTCAGCGGCCTCTGCCGCGACGACGGCCGCACCGGTGATGCCGGCTTGATTGAGCAACGCGGCGGGCTTGATCGGAGTCTTCAAATCGAGCAGCGGCAAGAATTTCTCGTGCTGCTTCGACACGCCGCCGCCGACGATGAACAAGTCGGGCCAAAACAGCTTTTCTAGCGTCGAGTAATAGCGCTGCAGCCGTTTCGACCAGGCCTTGAAAGTCAATTTCTTTTCTGCTTTGACCGCGGAAGACGCGCGCGATTCGGCGTCATAGCCGTCGATTTCAAGGTGGCCCAGCTCAGTGTTGGGCAGCAGCTCACCGTCATTGATGATCGCGGTGCCGATGCCGGTGCCCAGCGTCGTCACGATGACGACACCCTTGACGTCCTTGGCAGCGCCATAGCGCACCTCCGCCAAGCCGGCGGCGTCAGCGTCATTGACGAAGCTGGTGGCGTGCGCGAGCTGTTGGCTAAAAAGTTCATTAACGTTGACGCCCACCCACGACTGGTCGAGATTGGCCATGAATGGAATCTCGCCGTGCCGGATCGGAGCCGGCAGCGCCACGCCGATCGCCGAGTCGGAGCTCAACTGCGCGTCGAAGTGTTTGACGATCTGTCCGACGACCTGCGCGCATGCCTCAGGGGTAGCCGGCTGCGGCGTAGCGATCCGGAGCCGTTCAGCGGCGAACTGGCCAGTTTCCAAATCGACGGGTGCACCCTTGATGCCCGAGCCGCCAATGTCAATACCCAACACATTCGACATGTAGCCCAGCCTAGCGGCGATCTTTGATGAAGAATTTTGCGGCTCTACACCCGAAAGGGGAGCGCGACGTTGCATCGTCTGGTTGGCTGCATGCGGTCCTCGATTGGGGGTCGTCCCTGAATCTGGGCTCATGCAAACGGGGGAGCCCAAACATGTTCCTGGGGAGGAAGACAATGAAGAAGAGCATTGTTGCTCTAGCGCTCGCTGGTGGTCTGATCGCCGGACCGGCGCTGGCCATGCCGGCTTTCGCCGAGGACGCACCGGCTGAGCCGGTCAAGCTGGATTCGGTTCAGGCCGGTGTGACCCACGAGGGCACCCCGCTCGAGCGCGCTGAGAAGATCCTCGAAGAGGCCAATGCCATCGTTGCTGAGCTTGATGCCAAGCGTGCGACCCTCAATGAGTGGCAGGGCAAGGCTGAAGAGGCGCTGACGAAGGCTGAGACTGAGCTCAACGCAGCTCAAGTCAAATTGGATGTCTACAAGGCGCAGGTTGCTGGCATGACAGATTCCCAGCAAAAGCAACAGGCCCAGACAGTTCTAGCGCAGGCCCAAGCGACTCTCGATAAGGCCAAGCGTGGCCTGGCGCAGGCCAAGGAGATGCGTGAGGTCGCTCTCCGCGGCAAGCAGCAGTCGGAGTCCGCGCTAGAGCGCGCGGCTGAGTTGCTGGAGCAGGCCAAGAAGGCTCAGGAAGACGCTAAGAAGGCTCAGGCTGAGGCCAACAAGCCGGCTGCGGACACTGCGATTCTGCAGGCCTGGCGCGCTCAGGGCAGCGAATTCGGCGTTTGGGGACGCAAGCTTTCTTAAGAGATGCCTGCCCCGAAATACGAGGGTGCGGTCACCCAGGAGTTCCAGAACGGCGTCGCCTACTGGGCGGATGACAGTGCGGGCGTTCGTTGGTTGGGCTCTGGCATCAACGAGGAATGGCAGCGCCTAGGTGGCGCTGGTGGTGCGCTGGGTAAGCCCACGGGCAATGAGACTGCCCTAGGCGATGGTGTCATGATTCAGACCTTTGAGCATGGCCGTATCTACTACACCCCGAAGACCGGTTCGCGCGCTATTCACGGCGCCATCTTGACCGGCTTCATTAACGGTGGCGGACACGGAGTTTTCGGCGTACCGGTAGGTGGCGAGTACGAAGTCGCCGACGGTGTTGCTCAAAACTTCCAGCGAGCAGTGCTCACCTGGACCAGAGGATGACGCAGCTAACTAGCAAATCGAAGAGCCCCGCACCGCAAGAGGTGCGGGGCTCTTCGATGAGTTGAAATCAGCTGGAAATTAGCTTCGTCATGTCGGATAAATCGACGGCTGGAGCCGGATTGGCGCGCCGTCGCAGCGAGTGATGCAGTTGAAGATTGAGGGGCGGCTATAGCCAATTGTTTTCAGCTCTCTGATGGTTACAGTTCTAGCTGGCTAGCAGTTTCGTCATGTCATTTGGGTCGACGGGAGTGCCGCGTCGCTCCATCGCCTGACGATATAGGCGTCCCGCGCGATAGGACGAACGAACCAGCGGTCCGGATAGCACCCCGGAGTAGCCGATTTCTTCGGCGGCTTGACCGAAGTCGGCGAACTCAGCCGGCGTCACCCAGCGCTGCACCGGCAGCAGATATTGGTTTGGTCGCAAATACTGAGTGATGGTGATGATTTCGGCCCCGGCGTCGTAGAGATCCTGCAGGGCCTGCAAGACCTCCTGATCAGTCTCGCCCATGCCCAAGATCAGGTTGGACTTAGTGACCAGCCCGGCTTCGCGAGATTGCGTCAATACCGCGAGCGAACGGTCGTAGCGGAAGCCGGGACGGATGCGTTTAAAAATCCGCGGGACGGTCTCCACATTGTGCGCGAAGACCTCAGGGCGGGCATCGAGCACCTCTTGGACCAGCTCACGGCGGCCAGAGAAATCGGGGGCGAGCATTTCGACGCCCACGGTCGGGTTTTGCAGGTGAATCTGACGGATCGTCTCCGCATAAAGCCAGGCGCCCTCGTCTTCGAGATCATCGCGGCAAACGCCAGTGACGGTCGCATAGCGCAGGCCCATTTTGCGTACTGAATCGCCGACGCGTGCCGGCTCTTCACGGTCAAAACCAGATGGCCGCCGTGACTCGATCTGACAAAAATCGCAGCGCCGCGTGCACGAATCGCCGCCGATCAAGAAGGTCGCTTCGCGATCCTCCCAGCATTCGAAAATGTTCGGACAGTTAGCTTCTTTGCAGACGGTGTGTAGCTCTTCGTCGCGCACCAAGCCCTGCAGGTCTTTGTAGTTCGGCCCGACGTGCGCAGTGGTCTTGATCCACCCCGGTTTGTCTTCGATCGGGGTCTGCGAATTCTTGACTTCCAGACGAAGTAGCCGACGGCCCTCAGAAGTAACGCTCACGCAGGCCAGCTTACCCGCGCGGCTGATAACTCAGCAGCGCGCGAAGATGCGGCTCCAGACTCCGGGCGACATCCGCGACACTCGGGACGGACACCTCAGCGGGCAGTTCGCGGGCCAGTGACGTCACCCCGGCATCCTCGATACCACAAGGGATGATGTTGTCGAATCGGGTCAGGTCGTCGTCAACATTGAGCGCGAAACCATGCAGCGAGGTGCGTTTGGCCACGCGAATGCCGATCGCGCAGATTTTGCGTTCCGGACGGCTATCCGTGGCGGGCAGCCACACGCCGGTGCGTCCTTCGACGCGGATCGCGTCCAATCCATAATCAGCTAGCCCAGCGATGACGGCCGCCTCGACGCAACGGACGTGGTCGACGACCCCGATCCCGTCAGGCAACCAAATGATCGGATAACAGGTCAGCTGACCAGGGCCATGCCAGGTGATTTTGCCGCCGCGGTCGACGTCAATCACAGGCGTGCCGTCGCGTGGTCGTTCGCGCTGCTCGGTGCGTCGACCAGCGGTGTAGACCGGATCATGCTCGACGAACAAGACCTGATCGGCGATTTCGCGCGCGGCGACCTGCGCGTGAATTGCACGTTGCAGATCCCAGGCGGTCTGATAGTCGACGGTCGTCGGATCCGGCCGGTCCAGCCCACCCAGATAGCGAAAGTCCACGGCAGCCAAACTACTCCGGCTATCGGCGCTAGTCCGATATTCTCAGCGCATGCCGCAACCTCGACTCCGCTGGGGCTTACGAATCTTAGCTATCGGCTTGAGCGTCTTGCTGTTGGCGGTCGCAATCATGCTCGGTACGGTGCCGCGCGACCGAATCGCGCCTTCCCCGGTGGGGCGCTTGAAAGTCGCAGCCGAAGCCAACGGGCTGCATCAAGCTGACAGTTTGATGGTCTACCTCGAAGACGGCCAGATTCGCGTCGGCTTGGACCGTGCGACGATCTGGGAATCCGACCGCGGGGCGGCCTTCGTGACTGCCGTCAAAGGCCGGCTGCATTTGACCGAGCATCGCGGCTATCTGTGGGTGCGCCCGCAGCGTGATGAGGTCGCCAAGGACCAGAAGATCGACTCCGTCACAACCGAAGCCGGGCGCATCACCTTGCAAGGTTCGGTCGGCAAACTGCCGATGCGCGTGGAATTTGCCGCCGAAGGCGACAGCATCGAAATGCACGCCCAGGTCAAGGGTGCCGATGCGGTCAATTTCGTCACTGGCCGCTCTCGTGGGGCTGCCGTGCACGGCATGGGTGAGCAATTCCAGCCCTTCGATCTGTCTGGGCAGATTTTCCCGCTGGTCAACCGTGAGCAGGGCGTCGGACGTGGCCAGCAGCCGCTCACGTTCTTGGCTGACGTGACGAACAAGGGCGCCGGAGCGAACCAGCATTTCAGCTATGCGGCGTGGCCAAGTTTCGTCACCGGCGACGTGCGCGGGGTGCAACTGTTACCCCGAGCCGAGGGCACCGATGCAATCACGATTGCTGACGCGACTAGGGCAAATCGGGTCGCCTTAGAGATTTGGCATGACGAATTCACCGCTCAGCTGACGCAAGCCTCGAATCCCAAAGAACTGATCGCCAAGCGGCATATCTATTCATCGTCCTATTCACTACCGCAGTGGGCGACTCGGGGCACGATCGTCGGCGTCCAAGGCGGTTCGGACGAGGTGCGGCGCAAAGTGGCAGCCTTGAAAGCCGCTGGCACGCAGCTGACTGGCGTGTGGATTCAAGACTGGGTCGGACGGCGCACCACGTCATTTGGCGATCGGCTCTGGTGGACCTGGCAGCTAGACGCGCAGCGCTATCCCGACTGGGATCAGCTGATCGGCGAGCTACGACAGCAAGGCATCCACGTCACGACCTATGTGAACCCCTTCATCGTCGACGTCACTGAGCGCGGGGACGCGGGCTCGGTGCGTAACTTGTTCGCCGAAGCCAACCAGGCAGATCACCTAGTCAAGGACGCCGACGGCAATGTCCTGCTCGCTGATCAAGGCGAGTTTTCAGCGGCGATGATTGACCTGAGCAAGCGAGCGACTCGGCATTGGTATGCCGATGTGATCGCCACCGAGGTATTGCGGGGTGAGGTCGACGGCTTCATGGCTGATTTCGCTGAAGGACCGCCACCGCATGCGGTGACCGGTGGGGGCTCGGGGGCCGAGGTGCACAACGCCTGGGCTGGCTGGTGGGCTGAAACCGTCGAAATGGCTTGTGAATTCGCTGGCAAACCAGATTGCCTGACGTGGTTTAGGGCTGGTTCGGCCAGCTCTTCGCAGCACGCCACGCTGTTTTGGAATGGTGACCAGATGGTCAACTTCAGCGCTAACGACGGGTTGGCGTCCGTGCTGAGCGGCACCTTCTCCGCGGGAGTCTCCGGCTGGCCGTTGACGCACGCAGACGTCGGCGGCTACACGTCCATCAATGCGGTGGTGAAGAACTATGTGCGCTCCCCAGAGCTTTTGACGCGCTGGGGTGAGCTGGCTGCGTTCGGCGTCGTCATGCGGAGCCATGAGGGCAATCGGCCGGCGGAAAATCGTCAGGTCTATGACGATGACGAAGCAGCTGAGTTCGCGCGCAATAGCAAGATCTTTGCCGCGCTGAGCAGCTATCGGGAAGCGGTGATTCACGAGGCATTGACCACCGGCGTCCCGGCGATCCGGCATGCGTGGTTGGAAGTGCCGGAATCAAAAGCTGCGAAGCTGGATACTCAATTCTTCTTCGGCTCAGATGTCTTCGTGGCGCCGGTGCTCAAAGCTGGTGTGACGAAGGTCGACGTGACCTTGCCGCCGGGGGAGTGGGTGCACTTGTTCACCGGCGAGAAAGTCGCTGGTGATCAGCGAATGAAGGTGGACGCCCCGCTTGGGCAGCCGGCTGCATTCGTCCGGGCAGACAGCGCATTTGCGGGCCGGCTGGTCAAACAGTTCGAAGCTTTGCGCTGAGCGACGGACGCGGTGCGGCTAGGGTCTATGTATGACTGAGCGCAAACATGACACCGTGATTTTTGATATGGATGGCACCTTGGTGGACTCCACCTACCACCATGCGATCACCTGGCAGCAGGCGCTGCACGACTATGGTGTGGACGTCGAGACCTGGCGCATTCACCGTTCGATTGGGCTGGGTGGCGACAAGATCGTGACGGAAGTCGCGGGCGAGGACGTCGAGGCCGACAAGGGCGACAAGATTCGTGATCGGCAGTCGAAACTGTTTGCGAAGGTTCGTGATCTGATCGAGCCGCTGCCAGGCGCTAAAGAGTTGATCGAGCAGCTGCGTGGTGACTTCAAAGTCGTGATTGGCTCGTCTGGGGAGAAGAAGGACGTCGAAAAGTCGCTGGCGATCGTCGGCTTGAAAGCGCGTGACGTTGACGGGATGACGACCTCCTCGGATGTTGAGGAATCGAAACCGGACCCAGATATTTTCGGCGAAGCGTGCCGCAAGGTCGATGGTTCTAGTGCGATCGTGATCGGGGACTCGGTCTATGACGTGGTCGCTGCCGCGCGGGCCGGATTCCCTTGCATTGGTGTGCTGACTGGGGGATTCAGTGAGACTGAGCTGAAAGAATCGGGCGCGATCTTGGTCGTGGAGAGCTTGAACGATTTGTTGGACGCCGACTGGGACGAGCTAGGGAATGCTGAAGTTCCGGAAGGTGCTGCCGACGGGCCAGACGTGAACTGATTAGCCCCGTGAACCTGTTGTTCTGTGGATAAATAGCGCGCTTTGGGGATAACTTCGCGGACTTTCCCGGTGTTATCCACAGGTGGCGCTCGGGTTTCTTGGGTTATCCACAGGGGTGTTGTCTGTTTCATTGGATCAGGGGATTCACGCAATTCGGGCGTCAGACTGGATAACATGATCGAATCGATTATGGACGGCCCGCGGACGGACGTTGCCGGAGACGTTGAGCAAGCGCGCCTGCGCGGGCAGTTTGACGAGCTCGACGAATGTTGCGCTAAGCAGCGGGCTGCTGAGGTCGGTGTGATCATTGCAATCGCGAGACTGATCGATTCCTATGAAGTGACGACTGAGGCGGTCTATGACGGCATGGAGGCCGTCATCAATCCTGGATCTGCTGGCACCGGTGGAGTCGGTGAATTCCTCGCCCTGGAGATTGGTGCCCGGATGGGCATCGGTTCGCGTCGAGCTCTGGAGTTGATTGCTGACGTGCTGGACGTTTCGCAACGTCATCGGTCGACCTGGCAGGCGTTCTTGCAGCAAGAGATCTCTTGGCGAATTGCGGCTCAGATCGCGCAGCGTTGCAGCAACTTGTCTTTGCAGCAAGCGGAGGAGGTGGATGCGCGAATCGCCCCATTGCTGGGTGATGCTTCCTGGATGACCCTTACGCGTAACCTCACTCGTCAGATCGCGAAGGTAGATCCTGACGCGATGCGGCGCGAACGGATGAAGAAAAAGTCCTGGCGCGGTGTTTGGATTGACGGTTTCGACGGGGGTGAGGCCAAGATTGGTGGGCAATTAGCGGGTGAGGACGCGGCAGCCTTGGACCACGTGCTTAACCAGATCGCAGCGACGCTGCCCGACCCGGAACCGATCGTTGATCCCAAGACTGGGGAGATCTTTGAACACCGGGCTCGGGACGCGAAACGAGCGGCAGCGCTGGGAATTTTGGCGCGCTCTGCTTATGGCCAAGAGTCGCTGGCGACGCACACCCTCGTGGTGCACGTGGACGCCAGGGATGTGATCAGTCAACAGCACGAGGCCGAGACTGCGGATACGGAGATGCAACGGGGATCAGCGCAGGTATGTGACGTTGCTGGACGCTGCGCTCCTGGTGGTGGAGTCGCGACGGTCGAGCAATGGGGTGACGTCCTAGTTGAAGATCTGCCGGAGTTCCTGCGCAATTCCAGGGTCGTCGTCCGGCCAATCATTGATCCAGCCACGATCCAGCCAACCGATTCCTATCGAGCTCCGGAAAGCATGCGTTTCGCGGTCCAGCAACGCAATCCCAATGACGTATTCCCGTTCGGAACTAGGCCCGCTCGGCTCTGTGATCTGGACCATACCGTGCCTTTCGAAGACGATGTGCAAGGCCAAACTCGGCCCGATAATTTGGCGCCGTTATCGAGACGGCATCACAGAGCCAAGACGCACGGAGGTTGGAAGTTACAGCAGCCCCAAGAGGGTGCTTTCTATTGGGAGTCACCGACCGGTGCAAGGTTTTTGGTAACGGCCGATGGAACGAAGCGACTTGATCGTCACCTTCCGATGATCTGCTAGAGGACTGTGCCAGGATTAAACGAAACCGTAGTGGAGGGTTTCGTTATGAGCTGGTTAGTCACTGGCGGAGCAGGCTATATCGGTAGTCATGTGGTGCGCGCATTCAAAGCTGCAGGCATCACGCCAGTGGTTATCGACGATCTCAGCAGCGGCTTTGAAAAGTTTGTACCTAACGACGTCGCGCTCGTGCGATCAAGCGTTCTGGACACGGAAGCTGTTGGTCGAGCTTTGCAAGAACACGACTGCGTCGGAGTCGTCCACCTTGCTGGGTTCAAGTACGCCGGGGTATCAGTTCAACGACCGCTACACACATACGACCAAAATGTGCAGGGCACCGTCAGTCTGCTGCGGGCTATGCAGGACGTTGGCGTGCACAACTACGTGTTCTCTAGTTCCGCATCTGTCTACGGAACCCCCGATGTCGATCTGGTCACCGAAGACACAGCTTTGAAACCCGAATCTCCCTACGGGCAAAGCAAACTCATCGGCGAATGGCTCGGGGCAGATATAGCGGCCGTTGACCCTGCATGGCGATTCACGAATTTGCGATATTTCAATGTCGTGGGCTCTGGGGCCGAAGATCTATATGACGCGAGCCCGCACAATCTCTTCCCGATCGTCTTCAACGCTCTGCTGTCAGGTACGACTCCCAAGATTTTTGGCGACGATTACCCAACACCAGATGGCACCTGCGTTCGCGACTACATCCACGTGGCGGATCTCGCTGACGCGCACGTAGCCGCAGCGCAAGCAATGACTGAGGGACGTAATTTAGAGTACGCCTACAACCTCGGTAGCGGCGACGGCAGCTCCGTCGCAGAAATCATGCAGGCGATCGCTCGAGTCACAGGCATTGACTTCCAAGCCGAGCGTGCGCCGCGCCGGCCAGGTGACCCAGCCCGTATCGTCGCAAATGGTGATCTAGCAGCGCGCGATCTTGGCTGGCGGATGACGCACGATCTTGACGACATGGTCGCCAGCGCATGGAACGCCGCCCGCAACGCGTGATTATTCTGCTTGCGGGGTGGGGATGCGCTGCAGGCAGGCCTCAAGATCGCCCAGCGTCTCCGCAGCGCGAATGTTGAAGTAGATCCGATTAAAGTCCGAACCGGAGACCAGTCCCTCGCGTTGAGCAGTATTGAGTGCTTCCTCGACGAGGTCTAGGTCTTCGGGAGAAGCCGGTAGCTGTTCCCAGCCCGGGCCACGATCTTCAAACATTTCTCTCACACCTCCAAAGCAGCGATCGCTGCATCGTAGTCAGGCTCCTGACCGATTTCAGGCACCTGCTCGGTCAATACGACGACGTGGTTTTCGTCCAGGACGACGACTGCACGCGAGCAAAGACCTGCCAATCGTCCATCAGTCATCCGTACGCCGTAGTCATCAGCAAAAGATGAGCGGAAACCCGATGCCGCGACCACATTTTGGATGCCTTCAGCCGCACAGAAGCGCCCCAAAGCCATTGGCAGATCCTGGCTGACGCAGACCACCGCCGTGTTATCCAAGCCGCCCGCGCGTTCGTTGAAGGTCCGCACGCTAGTCGCGCAAACGCCTGTGTCGACACTGGGGAAGATGTTCAGCACGACACGCTTGCCGTCGAAATCGCTCAGTCGCACGGGCTCCATGTCAATGCCGACCAGCTCAAAATCCGGCGCGTCACCGCCGACCAGCGGCAGGTTTCCGACGGTTGAAACTTCATTGCCACGCAAAGTGATATTCGCCATGACTGGAATTCTTGCAGTTCGGCGTACTGCTCGGGCAGTCCGCGACTTTTCTCTGGTGGAATCAACCGTCGGATCGGTTGACGTTGTCGTCCAGCCGATCAACCGCGACAAAAGCGCGCATCAGCTCGTCGCCCATTTGCGCGACCCCGCCCGGATTGGACGGCATGAACATGACAGACGATCGGCTGGTGCGAGCGACGTCACGAAGCGTGTCGAAATATTGGGTCAACAACAACAGCTGCTCCGGCGACGACTCGACGCCGGCTTCCTGCAGGGTCTTGATCTGTTCGGCAAGACCCTCAACGATCGCCTCGCGTTCCATCGCGATGCCCTGACCCTGCAGGCGCTTGGCCTCTGCCTCACCTTCGGCGGTCGTGACCAGGCGGATCTTCTCGGCTTCAGCCAAGCTGACGGCCGCGTCGCGCTGCCGCTGCGCTGCGTTGATTTCGTTCATCGAATTCATGACGCGCGCGTCAGGTCGAATGTCGGTCACCAGGGTGTTGACGATCGCCCAACCATAGGTGCCCATGCGATCAGACAAGGTGCTTTCGACGTGAGCCGCGATCGAATCCTTGGATTCGAAGGACTGGTCCAAGGTCAGCGACGCCAGCGAGGTCCGCACATTGTCTTGCACGTAGGAGTTAATCTGCGCGATCGGCTGCTGCAACGCGTAATAAGCGTCTCGTTCGCGTCCGGGAATCACTTGGAATTGCACCGCTACGGGAATCGAGACGAAGACATTGTCCTTGGTCTTAGTCTCGACTTCGACGATCAACTGCTGAACTTGCATATTCAGTCGCGCCGCGACGCGATCGATCAGCGGGATTTTGAGATTCAAACCCGGTCCGGCGACCCGGACGAACTTACCTAAACGTTCAATGATCGCCATTTGCTGGGTATGGACGATGAAAATCGAACCTGCCAGCAAGACGATCCCTAGCATGATCAAGACAACGACGACGATGAGCCAAGTGAAGTCCATTGGGGTCTCCTGAGCGTGGATTTGAACTCAACTTTAGCCCGGCAGGTTAGGCCCAGGTGGCCGCGCTGAATGCACAAAAGCATTGACACCCGATCACTTGAATGATAAAAATTTCATATCCGTGCAAAACAAGGGTGTTTCATGAACCGTCAACAACTGACCCTCCCCCCGGTCGCCTACGGCACCTGGCAACTCGATGACGCGGCCGCTCAGCGCTGCGTCGCGTCAGCTATCGATGACGGCTACCGCCTCATCGACACCGCAATGCGCTATCACAACGAATACGGCGTCGGACGCGGCATCAAAGACTCTTCTATTCCCCGAGAAGAGCTGATGGTCGCCACCAAATTGCGTGGTGGCGACCAGGGCCGCGACCAAGCCCGACGCGCCTTCTTCGCGTCGCTACGCAATCTCGGCACTGAATATGTGGATATCTATTTCATCCACTGGCCGCTGCCGCGTCTTGGGCTTTATTTGGAGTCCTACGAGACGATGCTGGAATTGCAAGCTGACGGATATATCCGTCACGTCGCGGTATGTAATTTCCCCAATCGCCACCTGCAAGCGATTAAACAAGAATTCGATCAATATCCGGTGATCAATCAGTTCGAATTGCATCCCGGCTATCCCCAGCATGAGTGGGTCGAGTTCTGCCAGGCGAATGGCATCGCGGTACAAGGCTGGGGCGTCATTGGACGTGGCCGCGGCCTGCTGGACGACCCGACCGTCCAGCAAATGGCAGCTGACAAGGGCTGCACTCCAGCCCAGCTATGCATCGCCTGGGCTGCCACCCGCGGCATCTGCTCTATCGCGAAGTCGGCGACTCCTGAGCGTTGGCGGGCTAATCTCGCTGCCGCAGAAATCCGATTGTCTGACGAAGAATTGGCGACGCTGGACGCCGTCGATTTCCCCCGCACCAGTAAAGACCCCGAAGTAGACGAGGAATATTAAATGTCCGGACGCGCAATTCGACTGCAACAACTAATTAATCCAGAAAGTGGACGTTCTTTCATCGTCGCTTTTGACCACGGCCAATCGCTGCCGATCGTCAAAGGGCTAGGCAATCCCGTCGAGCTACTCGGCAAGATTATCGACGGCGGCGTCGAAGGCATCCTGCTAAACCGCGGCATGCTGGAACAGGCCAGTGATCTATTCGCGCGCCCAGGAGCTCCCGCGCCTATTCTGCGCGCCGATTGGACCCCACTGGACAAGGCCATGAAAGAGGAGTTGGGTGAAGCCCATCGCATCATCACGACCCCTGAAGAGGCATTGCGCTTGGGTGCGTCGGCGGTCTGCGTCTATCTGATTGGCCGTCCCAAGGCCGATCAGATGTTCTTCGACAATGTCGAAGGCGTAGCTGACTACGTCTCCCGTGCTCACGCGATCGGCCTACCGGTCATCGTGGAAGCGACGCTTTGGGGTCTGCGCAACGAGGACCTCAAGGACGCCGAGCGACTGCGCACCATGTGCCGGATTGCCGCCGAGCTCGGCGCAGACGCTATCAAGACCGAATATGTCGGCGACGTCGAAGCAGAGCGCACCATCATTGAAGAGGTCGGCAACATTCCGGTCTTCACCCTCGGCGGGGCGGCCGCGTCCCGCGAATCGGTCAAGCAGGCCGCCCAAGACGCAATCAGCGCCGGTGCGACCGGCTTGATCTTCGGCCGCAATGTTTGGCAGGCCGAAGATATGCCGGCGGTCATTAACGATCTCAACGAGATTTTGCACGGAGCCCAAGCATGAAAGCCGCCGTCTTCGCCGGTCCTGGTGACCTGCAGCTCAAGGACGTACCCGATCCAGAGGCCGGCCGTGACGGACTGGTACTGAAGGTCGGCGCAAACACCGTCTGCGGCACCGACGGACGAATCCTGCGCGGCGAAAAGAGCGCCGGCATCGACATCGGTGTGGTACTCGGACACGAGATCGCTGGCAATGTCGTCGAGGTCGGCAGCCACGTCGAGGGCTTCTCCGAAGGTGACCTAGTCGGCCTGCTGCCCACTGTGCCCTGCGGCAAGTGCTACTACTGCGTCCGAGGCAACGAAAATCTTTGCGAGAACTCGAAGCTATTTGGCTACGCCATTGACGGCGGCCTGGCCGAATACATCCGCGTGCCTGGCGAAGCGCTGCAACGAGGTGGCGTCTATCGAGCGTCAAAGCAGCTGACCGCAGTCGAGGTCGCGCTGACCGAACCGCTGGGCTGCGTCATCAATGGCGCCAGCAACTACCAGCCGCATTTTGGCGACACCGTCGTCATCATGGGCGCCGGACCGATCGGCTTGCTGCACGCCCAGGTTTGTCGCTATGCCGGCGCAGCGCAGATCATCGTCTCTGACATTTCGGCTAGTCGCCTCGAGATGACAAAGAAATTCGGCGCGACCACGACCATCGACGCGAGCAAAGAAGATCTCGTCGAGAAAGTCAAAGAATTGACCGACGGTCAAGGCGCGGACGTCGTCGTCATCTGCATCGGGCACCCCGGCCTACTCAATGACGCCTTGCGCTGTGCACGCAAACGGGGTCGAGTCAATGCTTTCGCCGGATTCTCGAAGACCGACCTGGCGAGCATCGATCCGAACCTGATCCACTATGGCGAGCTCTTCGTGACCGGCGCGTCCAATGCCGGTCGGGCGAATCAAGCCGAAGCGCTGCGGCTCATCGAAGCCGGTGCAATTGACGTCAAGTCTTTGCACACCGACACTTTCGCGCTCGCGGACGTGAAACAGGGCATCGAATACGCAGCCTCTGGCCAAGGCATTAAAGTCGCGATCGTCCCCCAGTAGGAAGCTCGCACATGTCTGAGACGCACCGTTCTGCCGATCACCGCAAGACCAATTTGGCCAAATTGGTGGTCGAGCAGGGCGGCGCCGACGTCGAAGAACTCGCGGAATTTCTCCAAGTTTCGGTCGTCACCGTCTATCGCGACGTCGCGCAGCTCGAGAAGGAAGGCATCGTCTCCCTCGAGAAAGGCCGGGTACGGGCGACAGCGTCGTCAATCTTTGACATGAGTTCTGTGATGCGCTCGGAACTCGAGTTGGACGCTAAGCGGGCCTTCGCCCGCGCCGTCGCGCCGCTAGTGCCGCGTGGAGCGTCCATCATCGCAGATGACTCGTCATCGGTGCTGCCAGCCTTAGATCTGATCAGCGAGCAGACCCCGGTAACTGTCGTCACGAACTCGCTGGCGGTCTTGCGACGAGTGGGACGCCATCCTTCTGTGGATGTGCAAATGATCGGTGGTAAATACGCGAAATGGTCAGATGCGTTTTATGGCAATCGCGCCATTGATCAGCTGCAGGAATTCCAAGTCGATATTTGTTTGATGAGCGATTCGGCAGTCAGTGACGGATTTATCTGCAATCCCTACGATTACGTCAGCGCCTTGAAACGGGCGATGCTCGCCGCAGCGAAGACCAATATTTTGCTGGTCGACAATACGAAATTCTCCCGCCGCGCGTTGATAAAGACCGCGGCCATCACAGAATTTGATTACGTCATTACCGACAAAGATCCAGGCGAAGAATTTACGACTCTGTGCCGTGAAGGTGGCACCGAATTATTAATTACCCATCCACTCGACGAGGAGTGAACCATGAGTGACATCGTAATTGGTATCGATGGCGGCACGACGGCCGTCAAGGCAGTGGCCTTCGATATGGATGGCAAGATTCAAGCCAGCCACCACGAATCAGTTCCGGTCAACTACGGCCCCGCAGGCGAGGCTGAACAAGACATGGATCAGATCTGGCAGGCAGTCGCAGGTTGTTTGCGGTCGGTGGCAGAACAGGTCGCAGACCATGATGTGATCGCCATCGGGCTCACTGGTCAAGGCGACGGCGCCTGGCTCATCGATGCTGACGGAGAACCCGTACGTCCGGCGGCTACCTGGCTCGATGGCAGAGCCGCAGAACGAGTTAATCGGTGGAACTCTGATGGCCGCGGCGAAAAAGTCTTGCAGACTACCGGCACCACGCTTTTTAGTGGTCTCTTCCCGGTCCTTTACGAAGAACTTAAAGAGAACGAGCCGGAGGTCATCGCTCGTGCCGCGACGCACTTGAACTGTAAAGACTGGCTGCGTTTCAAGCTCACCGGGGTGCGCGCGACCGATCACACCGAGGCTTCGCGCAGCTTCTTTGACGTCCGCGGTGCCAGCGGCTTCGATGCCGAGCTCGCTGAAGCGGTGGGCATTCCGGAGGCCATGAAGTTGCTACCGGAGATCAAGCATCCAGCTGGCGAACCGGCTCCGCTCACCGAGCAGGCGGCAGCAGAGACTGGCCTGCCAGCGGGAATCCCAGTTGGCGTCGGCATGATTGACGTCGCCGTCACCGGCATGGGATTGGACGCCACCAATGACGGCGACTGCTGGCTCATTTTGGGCACGACCGGTTTCGTCGGGACGTTGCTGCCCAGCATTGAGCAGCGGCGTTCAGACATTTCGATGGTGCTGGCGACCGGCAATGATTCCCAGGTCTTGGAATTCTTCGCGCCCATGACCGGCACCCCGAATCTTGATTGGATCCGTCGCACGCTCGGCTTGGAAAAGCTTGGCTGGGACGAAATTGAGCGGGGTGCGCGTCAATCTGGTCCGGGTGCGCGCGGCGTGGTCTATCTGCCCTATGCCTCACCTGGTGGCGAACGCGCACCATTCCTCGACTCGAACGCTTCAGCTTCCTGGCAGGGCATGTCACTGACGACTACCTGCGAGGATGTGCTGCGTTCGGTCTACGAAGGCGTCGCATTTTCGCTGGCGGAATGCGTCCAGACTTTGCAAATCGAAAATGATCTGGTCGTCTCCGGCGGCGGATTCCGCTCCGATCTGCTTTGTGAAATCTTGGCAGACACCTTGGGACGCAAGATTCTTCGTCAAGACACCCCTGAAGCCGGTGCCCGCGGCGCCGCGGTGTTGGCGCTGGTCTCGGCTGGACGCTTCGAAAGTGTCCACGAAGCCGCTCGCGCGCTAGGCACTGAGATGGAAGTCTTCGAACCCAATCCAGGAAACAAAGAGATCTATCAGATGGCCTACGACGTTTTCCTGGCTACCCGTTCGGCACTCAGCTCGGTATGGCCAGCGATGCGCAAGATCCAACGTTCTACCTCGAGGAGCAAGTGATGCGCGTCCTGCTAGCTGCAGACGGTTTCGTCACCGCCGATGTCATGGCTGAAGCGCTGAAGAACGAACTTCCCGACGCCGAAACCGCATCGATCACATCCGAATGGCCCGACGAGCCATTCTTGGACATCGCGGACGTCAAAGAAGCTTATGGCGACGAAGATGAACTGATCGCAGCATTGCAAGGCTGCGAGGTGGCGTTGACGCACACCTATCCATTCACTGAAAAGGTCTTCGCTGCCTGCCCAGACCTGAAACTCGTGACGGTCTGCCGCGGTGGCCCAGTCAACGCGAATCTGGAAGCTGCGACTAACGCCGGAGTCGTCGTCACCTTCACCCCGGGACGCAACGCGGTCGCGACCGCTGAACACACCGTGGCGATGATCCTGGCTACCGCTCGGCAGATCGTGCAGCGACATATGGAAGTGGTCGCCCGCCAGTGGCGCTCGGACTATTACAAGTTCGAAAGTGTTGGGCCAGAAATCGGATCGTCTAGGGTCGGCGTCGTCGGCTACGGCGCCGTCGGCAGTCGGGTCGCGGCAACCATGGCCGCGATGGGCGCGCAGGTCTTCGTCTACGATCCGTGGGCCAAGCCGCAATCTGTTCCGGCCAAAATCGAATTCGTCGACTCTCTTGACGAACTCCTGCCGCAATCTGACATCTTGACGCTGCACGCCCGGGTCACTGCAGAAAATCACCACATGATCAATGCAGCGGCCCTAGCCAAGATGCCCCGCGGTTCGTTCTTGATCAACTGTGCCCGCGGCTCATTGGTGGACTATGACGCGGTCTGTGACGCGATCGACTCAGGACAGCTGTTTGCGGCAGGCTTTGATTGCTTGCCGGTCGAACCCCTGCCCGCAGACCATCGCTTGTTCAGCACGCCCCGCATCACGATGACCCCGCACCTCGGCGGTGCTTCGAAAGAAGCTGCGCGACTAGCTGCCCGCATCGGAGCCGCTGACATCGCGGCTTTTGCCCGCGGCGAGAACCCCAAACATGTAGCAAATCCAGAGGCCCTAGAAAATCGAAAGTGAGAATTCAAATGCTGCTAGCTAAAGAACGCCAAGAAGTAGTCGACACCTGCCTGTTCATGCAGGCTGAAGATTTGATCGTGGGCACCGCGGGAAATGTGTCGATTCGCGTCGATGATCTGATCGCGATCTCGCCGTCCGGTGTGCCCTATGACGAAATGACTGCCGAAGATGTGGTCGTTTACAACGTCAACGGGGAAAAGGTCGACGGTTTCCTGAATCCGTCCTCAGAGTTGCCGCTGCACTTGAGCGTCTACCGCGGCACCGGCACGAATGCGATCACCCACAACCACGCCGTCGCGTCGACCGCGCTCGGGCTGCTCGTCGACGAGATCCCGGCGTCGCACTACTACTCCGGCATGTTCGGCGGCATCATCCGCGTCGCTCCTTATGCCCACTTCGGCAGCGACGAGCTGGCCCAATATGTCACTGACGCGCTGAAGGATCGCAAGGGCGCGCTGATGAAGAATCACGGCGCGATCACTATCGGTGATTCGGCGAAGAAGGCCGTCAATCTGCTGCCGCTGCTGGAGTACATCTGCGAGGTGCACCTCAAGGCCATGTCGACCGGCGCTGACATTGCGCTGCTGTCTGAGCAGCAGATGGACGAAGCGATCGTGGCGATCGCCGGGTACGGAAAGCAGCCGGCGCGCCCGGCATGACGAGAGACTAAGACATCGAAAATGATAAAAAGCTCAGATCACTAAGAACTGCCCCGGACTAGCGGTTTTGCTGGTTTACAGCGAAGCCCGAGCCGAATTGGTCGCCCGCAGCGCGACGGTTTCTGGGCTGGAGTCTCGGCTATTTTCGCGCTGAGGTTCTCGTTGGTTGTGCCGTATTCGACGTATTGGTACCAGTCGTTGGGGAAGTTTTCTACTTCGTGGAACAGTTTGTATTCGTTCGAGAATCGGAGGAAGTAGTTCGAGATTCAGAAGAGGATGACGGATTCAATTACTTCTAGAACGTCAGCGAAAACGACATTTTTGTGTGCGGTCGAGTCGTTGTAGGTGAGCATTCCGATCTCTGGGACGTGGAGGTTGTCTGGGTTCTTTCGTCGGTAGTCGAGTGCAGCTCGCATGATGTAGCTTCAGCGCTAGTCGGGCAAGGAAACGATTACCGCCAGCATCCTGGCCTTGCAGGACTCCTCCTCGACAAGAAAAACGAAAACGGGTCATGGGACTCAGTAGGCAACAACTGTAACCGCGACGATCTATGCTGCGACGGAGACGCAATCGTACTGGCAGAAACCCTAGAAAACGGTAACGACTCCAACGCCCATCTACTGTCGGCAACGCTACGCGAGTACTACAACGACACAAGTAAACTAGCCAACCGATTCAAACAAATCGCATGAGCCTGGATGCACACAATCGTGACGAGGCATATCGAAAGATAGCTGAATACGCAGATCTCGACAGTGGAGTTCTCAGCCGCTCGCTCGCTGGATACGTCTCTGAGAATATTCGACTAGCTGCTTGTCAGGCGCTTGCTGATTTCATCTATTAGGCGTTGTCTTCATGCCTTGACTGTTGGAGCGCTCGGGTAGCCACATGGAAACCGACGCTCCAACCCCGGCAGCTATCGCAGCGACGCCTGGTATCAAGAACTGGCTCAACAGCTGAAGGAATCCATCGGCGTTAAGCACTTGCCCCAACCCATCGAGGGAGAACAAAAAGCAAGACAGCCCGGTAAAAGCGCCTAGCGCCATGTGTAAGAAATAGCTGTTTCGCGTGTCTGTCATGAAACAAAGAAAACGCTGGACGGCCGCAGTGAATACCATGAACGCGACTGGCATCAAGAAAAAGATGATGACAAAGCGCTGATTAGCATCACTGGCAACGCTGATCAGCCCCAGGAATATCCAAGAACCCACAAAATATGCAATGACAGCCGAGACGAATATTAGGCCATGTCTCATGCAATGCCTTTCTAGTCGGTCGACTCATCAAGCTGTGGCTTGGAAGAGGCAAATGACACGAGTTCCTCAACGGTGGCAAAAATTTACACCTTTGCGCTGCACTCGCTAACGCAAGAGGGTGTTTATCATTTTCGACGTCATAGTGGAGCGGGCGACGGGAATCGAACCCGCGTGTCCAGCTTGGGAAGCTGGCGCTCTACCATTGAGCTACGCCCGCGTGGGGGTGCTTTCAGCGTCGGCTGTAAGCAGCAAAAAATAGTCTAACGCATCGCGCGGACGGGTCATCTCGGCTAGGGTGCTGAACGTTTGACGTCCATGCTGCGAGGAGTGACGATTCTTGACTGATCAAGGCCTAAACCAAGATCCGCCAGAAGAAAATCCAACTATCCAGACTGAACCTGATCCGTCGGCGACTGGTGAATTGGCGGCTATTATCGCCGCTGAATTGAGCGGTAGTCGCGCCGAAACTGCTGTTGATAAAGAAGAGCAAGTAGTCCTTGCTGCCGAGGACGAGAACGCCAAGATCGACTGGTCAATCGTCGTGCCACTGGTCGTGATCGTCGCGGCCGTCGTGCTGTGGGGCTTGCTCGGTGGCGCGAGCTTCATCGACTTCGCCGGCGCCTCATTCAGCTGGGTCATGAACAATATTGGCTGGGCCTTCGTGCTCTTTGGCTCGATCTTCGTGATCTTCGTCATCGTCATCGCATTCAGCAAATTCGGCGAGATCAAACTCGGCGGCGCTGACGAACAACCCGAATTTAAGACGACCTCCTGGATCGCGATGATGTTCGCCGCCGGAATGGGCATCGGTCTGATGTTCTATGGTGCCTCCGAACCGCTCAGCTTCTATCGCAATGGTGTGCCCGGCCACGAAGCCAACGAGGTCGGCACCGCGATGGCCCAGACCATGTTCCACTGGACACTGCACCCGTGGGCGCTGTACGCGATCATGGGCCTCGCGATCGCCTACTCGACCTTCCGCCTGGGACGCCGTCAGCTGCTGTCTAGCGCTTTCGTTCCGCTCATCGGCGAGAAGCTCGCCAAGGGTTGGCTCGGCAAGCTCATTGACGGTTTCGCGATCTTCGCGACCATCTTCGGTACCGCTTGCTCGCTAGGTCTGGGTGCGCTGCAGATCACCGCTGGCCTGCGCGCGTCCGGGCTGGTGGATAATCCCGGTTCGGGCTTGACTGCCGGCATCGTCGCGGTGTTGACGCTGGCCTTCTTGCTGTCGGCGATGTCTGGCGTGGGACGCGGCATTCAGATCTTGTCGAACGTCAACATGGTCATCGCTGCTGCACTGGCGATCTTCGTCTTTGTGCTGGGCCCGACCGTCGCACAGCTGAACATGCTGCCCACAGCGATCGGCCAATATTTCAATCAGTTCTTTGAGATGGCAGCCCGCACCGCAGAGTCCGCTGACGGCACCGCTGGCGAATGGCTGGGTGGCTGGACGATCTTCTACTGGGCGTGGTGGATCTCTTGGTCGCCCTTCGTCGGCACCTTCTTGGCGCGCATTTCGCGCGGCCGCACCATCCGCGAATTCTGCGTCGGCGTCATGGTCGTCCCCTCGCTGCTGTCGACAATCTGGTTCGCGATCTTCGGCGGCACCGCGATCAAGTTCGAGCAGGATGGTCGCTCGATCTTCGGCGAGGGCGGCACTGAGGAGCAGCTGTTCAACCTGCTGCACCAGCTGCCCGGCGGCCAGATCATGGGCTTCGCTGCGCTTTTGTTGCTGGCGACTTTCTTCATCACCTCGGCAGACTCAGCGTCGACCGTCATGGCTTCACTGTCCCAAAACGGTAAGTCCGACGCTAAGCCGTGGCTGGCTGGTATTTGGGGTGTCGCGACGGCTTTCGTTGGCCTGACGTTGCTGCTCGCCGGTGGTAGCAAGGCGCTCAACGCGCTGCAATCGGTGACGATCGTCGCGGCGACCCCGTTCTTGTTCATCTTGATCGGCTTGATGTTCGCCTTCGTCAAGGACGTTCGCAATGACACGATCTATCTCGACCAGCGCGAACAGGAACGCTTCGGACGCCAGCTGGCAATCGAGCGTCGACGCCACCGAGAACAGCTCGAGATCGAACAGTTCAAGAAGCACACCGTTGGACGAATCGCTAAGCCAAAGCCCAAGCCCTGAGCGATGGGGCTTGGAGTTCACGGAGCGGGGCGGGCGCGAGCTGGGGCTCGTGCCGCCCGCTTATCGCTTAGCCGTCCAGCAAGCCATTGACGAACTAGTCGCCGACCAGCACCGTCGTTGCGTTGACAAAGTCGAGCGTCCGGGATTCACCGTGCACTACGCGGTCGACCCGGACGCGCGCATCATCCGCGTCACCGGCGTCGAGCATTTTTGGCGCATGGATCAACCGCGCTGGGGATTGATCGGGCTGCCGGCTAATCCCGCCAGTGTCGACGAAGCCCGGAAGCGACGCGATTAAAGGTCGCCCGATCGATATCGCCGGCGTGCCGACGCACATCAGCTGGATTGACGCGCACGATCCGATCGACGCGCACCCACGAGCTGCGGCCTTGAGAATCCCATTTCCCGCTGCCGATCTCTACCCAATAGCGTCCAGCGCGCTGCTCTTGAGCTGCGTCCAAGCCATGATCTTGACTGCTCATAGGCAACGCTAAGACCCAACCGCCGTCATAGCCGACGACCAAAGCGGGCCGGTCCTTGCCGCGACTGAAATCCTCCTCAAAGGGCACCCAAGCCCAAATGACCTCACCAGGGTCAGCCACCTGGTCACGACGCGGGCCGTAGTGCAGCTCTGGTAGGCCGCGGAAGTCACCGGGATAGTTCGTAGTCGGACGCGGCGCAGGGCTGGATTTTGAGCTGCGACGCGGGTCGACGCCAAGCGAGCGCCACATCGCGCGCAATACGTCACGGATGATCCGTTCCCAATTAAAGCCAGCCATCTGCGTCCTCAGCTAAAGCGTGCCGTCGGGCCATATTCGACGTGTTCAGGCGGCGTAATCGGCGCCACCGGTGGCTCCAAATACTCATCCCACTGACGGAAATATTCCTCGGCGGGTCGCGTCCACAGCAGTCCCGTCGCGACAACGCAGAGAACGACTGCCACAGCGAGCCAATAGTGCAAGAGCACCGTCGCTAGGACGCTGGTGATGATCGCCGCGACACCCGCCCAGCGAGACCAGCGCGCACCACCGTGCAGGTTGTAGGAGGCGATCCAAGGCCCGGCGACGCCAGCCGCCCCAATGACGGCCAGCACGATGACCAAGAAGATCGACATGCCAGATCCTGGCCGAGGATTTACCCAGTTGATCAAGTTGGCGCTGTGGGCAAAATTGACGATGTTGATCGCCCACCACCAGTGCAGCCAATAACCGACGAAGACCGCCGCCCCAGCTGCAGCGAAGGTGGCGATGATGGCCTTGATCAAAGCTGTTCTGCGTGGCTCGCCGGTCTTGGGGTCAATATCCAGCCCGGACAGATTCACTGGCTGCGGCGGCAACGCGACGATCTCGGTGGCGGGGGATACGCCTAAGCCTCCCGTATCGCCTACCGGGGTCTGCTGCTCAGCTGGTGCGGCCGGTGAACTCACATTGCCGAGCCTACCTTGCCGGCTAGCTTAGAGATATGCATCCAACTCCACGCTGGTCGTCTGTGCTCTTTGATCTGGACGGAACCCTCGCAAACACCATCGACGTGATCATCTACAGCTACCAACACGCGATCCGCGAAGTACTCGGTCAGGAGGTCAGCGACGCTGAGGCGAAGAGTTGGATCGGACGCACGCTGCCTGACATCTTCAACGAGCTCAGCCCACAGCACGCAGGCGAACTGGAGCGCACCTACCGCAGCTTCAATGAGGCGCACCTGGCTGAATATGTAACCGGCTATCTGGGGATTCCGGAACTCTTAGCGGACCTCGTCGCTGCTGGCGTGAAAGTAGGCGTCGCGACCTCGCGGCGACGTTCGTCGAGCCTGCTGGTCTTGCCGCTGGCCGGGCTGCCGGACGATCTGCTGCTGGCCAGCACTATGGATGACACCGATCGGCACAAGCCCGATCCAGCTCCGCTGTTGCATGGCTTGCAGGCCATGGAGGCTGCTGCGGCCGACAGCGTCTACGTCGGCGATTCCGTGTTTGATCTGCAGGCCGCAGCGGCTGCCGGCATGGCGGGTATCGGTGTCAGCTGGGGCGCCGGACAACGCGACGCCTTGGCCGAACAACCGCAGGTGGCGATCGTCGACGACGCTACCCAGCTGCGCGAATTGCTGCTCGGTTAATCAGATAGGTGCCTTGATTTCAACTGGCACATTGTGATCCCAGAGTTTGAAAACACCACGATCTTTACCGAAGTCATATTCGACAATGTTGAATTTGTCGTCGACCCAGAAATCGGAGCGGGTGATTTCGTCTGGATTTTGGTAATGCTGGCATTTAATGCCGTTGCGGTCTTCGGTGCCGACTAAAATCAGGTTGCCGTCCTGGGCGATATCTTGGAACGTCTCCGAAAAATCGAAGGTGCCGGCATATGCCTGGGACTTATACCAGGTGCCGCCTTCTTTGATGTAGACGCCATCGCCAGGAATTTCGATGGTCTCGGTGACCTCACCATTGCTCAGCGTGCTGCGTGAGTAGAACTTCGGAGCTTTAGCGTCTCGTCGATCTACTTCGTATTCGTCTTTGGTGCCGTCGCGATAGTCCAGTTCAATCTTGTAGAACTGCAGATTTTTCCAGGCAGCCTCCATCTTCTTGGCGACGTCTTTTGCGTCGACTTTGCCGTCCTGCTTTTTATCGGCTGGCGCTGAAGTGGCGGAGGGTTGCGGATCTGGATTGGTTGGCTGCTCACCGCCGCCGCCACATCCAGTCAAGATGAGTGCGGCGGCGGTGACAATAGCGGCGATCTTCGGGGTTTTCATGGCTAGGACTCCTTTGGGGGATGGGGGAGTGGAGTGCTGAGCCGACTCTAGGTCAGCTCTTCTTCATCGTGCCAGTTTCGAGGAAGCGCTGGTGCCAGCTGAGCGTCTCGGGCAGCACGTGCGGAGTGTGAATGCCCTTGGAGACCTTCAGTGCACGCTCGTAGTAGTCATGCAACTCAGCGCGGTAATCCGGGTGCGCACAGTTGTCGATGACGACCTTGGCCCGTTGACGCGGCGCCAGGCCACGCAGATCGGCGACTCCGTACTCGGTGATGATGACGTTGACGTCATGCTCGGTGTGGTCGTGGTGGCTGACCATCGGCACGACCGCAGAGATCGCGCCGCCCTTGGCCGTCGACGGGCTGACGAAGATCGACAAGCCCGCGTTACGAGTGAAGTCACCCGAGCCGCCGATGCCATTTTGCATCCGGGTGCCCATGATGTGGGTCGAGTTCACGTTGCCGTAGATGTCGGCCTCGATCATGCCATTGCAAGAGATGACGCCAAGCCGGCGAATTACCTCAGGATGGTTGGAGACGTCTTGCGGACGCAGAATGATCTTGCCTTGGTAGTCGCGAGCGTTTTCATTCATGTAGTCGGCTGCGTCTGGGCTTAGCGAGAAGGCGGTAGCCGAAGCCACCGAGATCTTGCCGGCGTCGATCAGCCGAATCATGCCGTCTTGGATGACCTCGGTGTAGCTGGTCATGCCTTCGAAGGGTGCGTCCAGCAGACCTTCAAGAACCGCGTTTGCGATATTACCCACGCCAGACTGCATCGGGCATAGGTTCTCCGGCTGCCGGCCCATCTTGACCTCGTGCTCGAGCAGATCGAGCAGGTAGCCAGCGATCTTGCGCGAATCGTCATCTAGAGGTTTGAATTCACTGTTACGATCCGCGGCGTCGGTCTCGATAACCGCGACGACCTTCTCGGGATCGATGGTGAACCACTTGTCGCCGACCAGATCGCCAGGATGGGTGATCGGAATGATGGGAGTGTTAGGCGGGGTGATGTCCATATTGAACACGTCGTGCAGCCCAAACAGGTCTTCGCTTTGCCAGGAATTGACCTCAAGGATGATCTTCTTGGCGCGGTTCAGATAGGTATTGCTGGCGCCGACCGAAGAGCTTGGGACGACGTGACCCTCAGCATCGATCATCGTCGCTTCCACGACTGCGTAGTCCAGCTCGCCCCACATGCCCATACCGACTTGGCGAGGTAGATGTGACAGGTGGGCGTCGATGTAATTGATCTCGCCCGAATTGATCCGCGAACGTAACGTCGGATCCGACTGGTACGGCGAACGGCGATAGACGCCGCCGGATTCGGCGAGCTCGCCATCGAGCTCGGGTGCGGTTGAGGCACCAGTGAAGACCTCGATCTTGAAGTCCTCGCCCTTAGCGCGCAGCTCGCGGATGCGGGTGGCTAAAGCTACCGGAAGAGCCTTCGGGTAACCCGCGCCGGTGAAGCCCGAGAATCCGATCTTGGATCCGGGTTCGATCAGGGCAGCCGCGCTGGCGGCGTCCATGACCTTCGAGGCGAATACTTCATTGTCAATGCGGCTAGCCATTTTGTTTCCTTTATTCGAGTTTCTATTTTGAATTCTGCGATGAAACCTGGACAGTCGGACGTAGCACCATGCCTGCGTACGGACGCGGCGACAGCGCGACGGTCTCGGCCGGCGCCAGGTCGCCGTCAATGGCCTCCAGATAGTCCTCGGCGCTGGCGGGACGAACCAAGATCGCGCCCTTATGGTGACGCACATCGGCGAGCAGCCAATCAAAATTGGGTTGAGTCGAAAGCTCGACGAAGCTGCCGGCGAAGGCGTGCTCGAGCCATGCGGAGTCGAGTTTGCGCACGCCAGTGAACGCTCCGGGACGCGGCACCAGCCAGGTGCCATTGCCGTTCGGACTGACCAATACCAGCCGATCGAGTGCGACCATCTCATTCAAAATGTGCCGAGTAATTGGCCCCTCGAATGGCTCGAAAGTGAATACCCCAGAAAGCTGCTTGCGCAGTTTCTCGTGCGAAAGCCCATCCAAGAACCGATGCGTCGCCAGAAATTCGACGGACTGCTCATGTAAATCTGTGACGAAAGCCATCGTGAATTCCGCCGCGGTATTACGCGAACCAGTAATGGCACGAATTTGTTTGCGATATTCCAGTGCGGTCTTGAAATTGTGCACCCCAGCGGCCAACGTGACATCAGAACGCGAAATCAAGCGGCAAATTAATTCAATGCGGTCTGGATCAATGATCCGTTCAATGGTGTGAACGACGTCGCCATATTGGACCCGCCCAATCAATTCGCCCGACTCATGCAAGGCGGCTTGTAATCCCTTGGCGTCAGCCATCGCCCAGGTCGGCTCAAGCTCCGTGCCGCTGACCTGCAGCAACTCCAGCTGCTCAGAGATGTCTTGTTCGCGCGGTGTCTGCGCCAAACTGAAGGAGTCCTCGTCCAATTCCAGCGCGCCGACCACGCCGCTCAATTGACGTGGATCGCCAGTTTCAGTGCGATAGGCGATGCGATAGATCGTCAAGCTCGGGACGGTCTCGCGCGTCAGATGTGCGCCGGATTCCCACTCCTCGAGCCGATATGCCGCAGTCTGAAATTTCTTGCCGCCGTTCGGATACTGCACCCAAGAGATGTTGTGCTGATCGAGCTCGCGCAGCGCCTGCACGTCCTTCTTGCCGATGACGTCAGCAGGCGGCGCCACCACCTTATCGAGGTGACCCGAGGACGAATAACGCAGCGCGCGAAATGGCTCAAATCGTGGCATAGGCTCAGGCTATCAGCGGCGAGCGGTTAGCACAGCGTCGACCAAGGTGGAATCCGTCGCCAGACTCGCTAAGGCGCGCGCTCCAGCCAGCCCGCGCTTGGCGGCACGGATGAACTGAGCGTGCCCATGATGCTCGCGCACGGCAGTTTCGAAGGCATCCCGCAGACCAGGCGACTCAAAGACCATGCCGACCAGACCAATGGCTGGCGATTCTGCCTCAGCTAAGCCAACTCGCGCCAAAGCAGCGAGCACCGAGGTGGCCAGTTCTCGTCCGGCGTCGGCCAGGATACGCTGGCAACCTTCGTCACCGGCTGCGGCATGTTCGCTGACTAATTTCGCATAGCTCGCGATCTTCGACACCCGCGCCGGATCGCGCTGCAAGAGCAGATACATCTCTTCCAGGTCCGGGAATTCTGCGCGCACTGGCTCGGTCAACGTCGTAGCCGCAGCTCGTCCGTCATAGGCGCGCATCACCAAATCCAGACCCGCTCGACCGATCCAAAATCCGCTGCCCGCATCGCCCAGCAGATGCCCCCAGCCGTCGACGCGGGTCAGACCGTCGGGGCCAACCGCCAAGGTCACCACTCCGGTGCCACAAGCGATGACGGCGCCGTGCCGATCGCCGAGTGCAGCCAGATAGCTAGTGATCGAATCATGCGCTACGACGACCCTGGACACTTCGACCGGTAGCTCAGCCAGCCAGCGTTCGACGTCTTCGTCAGCGGAGATACCAGATACGCCAGCGCTGACGACGCTCAGCCTGCTGTCGGCTGGGCTCTGGTCGGCGGCACGGACCACCAGCTGTGACAGTTGATTCAGCGCCGGCCGGTTACTCTGCAGTCCTGGCGCATCCAGCTCAGCGACTAAATCAGCGATCTGCCCGTCGGGATTTAACGTGAACAGTTCGCCCCGGACACCAGTCTGACCAGCATCGATGCACAGCAGACATTCGCTCATTTTGCGTCCTCGATCTTGGCCAGGTGTTCGTCTTCGGAGCGATCCAAGACCGCCAACAGCGGAGCGTAATGTTCGCTGACGGCGACCCGGAACGCGTTGACGTCGCCACTTTGCGCCGCGTGCAACATCGCGCCATGGGCCTGGGCAGTGTTGCGAATGTCGTCAGGGGTCGGCAGGCCTTGGTTGGTCAGCATCTGCGTATGAACCGCCCAGAAAGCGTCAATCAGATCAGTCATCAACTGATTGCCTGACTGTTGGGCTAGCAGCCGATGAAAGCGCCGATCTTGGCCGGCGAAACTTTCGCCCCGATCTGAAAGCTCCGCCATCTCGGCGACCAGCCCCTCAAGTTCGGGATGTGTCTTGCCCTGCAATGAAGCGCAAATCGTCCGGGCGAAGCCGAGGTCGAGCGCGAGTCGCACCTCGACGATTTCGCGCAGCGATGCATTCGCCTCCCCGGGGGCTATCGATGATCGCAGTGCGATCGAGTTCACAAGTGGCTGCAGGCTCAAATGGCCGACAAAGGTGCCCGTCCCATGTCGCACGTCGACGATGTCCAAGGCTGCCAGCGTCCGTACCGCTTCGCGCACCGATGAGCGGGAGACTCCCATCTGCTCACACAGTTCGAACTCGGTCGGCATCGGATCGCCAGGTTTTAGATCGCGCTCCACGATCAGCTGTGTGATTTGGTCGGTGACGGAGGCTGACACGTCTCTAGTGCCAATTGCCATGCGGACCCCTCGAAATATTCCATATCGCGCGGCATTGCGATCTGTCCCAGCCTAGCCCAGAGGTCTGACGTCCAGCCAAGGCTGCTAGTGCTGGAAACCGGGACTGGTCACCTTGGCTACGGCTGGGAGTAACCCAATCGTTACCGGAGGGTCTTGATTCATGGCCGCGTGATTGCTTAATATCAGAAGAGATCTGATGTCTGACGTGCAAAGGAGCCTCCATGGGATCAGAAATTTTCCAGCGTCCAGCTAGCCGCCGTTCACTGTTCAAGGGCATGGCCGCCGTCGGTGCTGCTGCTGCGGTGACGAGCCTGACCGCCTGTGGCGGGGGTAGCGACAACCCGAACAAGCAGACCTCGCAGACTGGCGAAGCGCCGGCGCAACAGTCCGCTAACCCCAACGGCACCATTACTGCTGGTATTTCCTACGAATTGGGCACCAACGGTTTCGACCCGATGAGCACCACCGCGGCGCTCACCTTGGCTGCTAACTGGCACACCATGGAGGGCTTGACCGAGCTCGATTTCGCCGACAACTCCAAGCCCTACGCTGCTTTGGGTGCCGATCTGCCCAAGAAGATCGACGACACCCACTACGAGGTGAGCTTGCGCGACGGCGCTAAGTTCCACAACGGCGATCCCGTCACTGTCGAGGACGTCATCTTCAGCTTCGAGCGCGTCATGGACCCGGCGAACAAGTCGCTGTACGTCCAGTTCATCTCCTTCATCGACAAGGTCACCAAGAAGGACGACAAGACCGTCGCCTTCGAGCTGAAGTTCCCCTTCTCGCTGGTCGCTGAGCGCCTGGCCGTGGTCAAGATCGTCCCCAAGAAGATCGTTGAAGCTGACGCCAAGGCCTTCGCTGCGAACCCGATCGGTACTGGTCCGTGGAAGATGACCGACAACTCGGCAGCATCCAAGGAAGTCGTCTTCGAGAAGTTCGCCGACTATACCGGCAAGCGTCCGGCCAAGGCGCCCAAGATGGTCTGGAAGGTCGTCCCGGACGCCTCGACGCGTACCAACGCCATCACCTCGGGTTCGGTGCAGGTCATCGACTCGGTGCCGTACCTGTCCATCGACACTCTCAAGTCCAGCGCCACTGTCGATTCGGTGCAGGGCTTCAACCTGGCTTTCGTGATGTTCAACTGCGGCTCTGCGCCGATGGACAACGTCAAGAACCGTCAGGCCGTGCTCTACTCCTTCGATATGGACAAGGTCATCTCGACCGCCTTCCTGGGCAACGCTTCGAAGGTCTCCTGCTTCGTCCCGGAGAACCACCCGTCCTACAAGAAGGCCAAGGTCGTCTACGACAAGGACGTGGAGAAGGCCAAGGCGCTGTTCAAGGAGACTGGCCTGACCAAGGTGCGCATGCTGGTCACCAACCACGACTGGTTGAAGCCGGTCACTCCGATTCTGAAGGAGTCCTTGGAAGCCGCTGGCGTCCAGGTCGAATTCACCGAAATGACCTCGGCGAACGTCTACAACACCATCGACGGCAAGCCGGAAGCCTTCGACATCGTGGTCGCTCCTGGCGATCCTTCGGTGTTCGGTGGTGACGCTGACCTGCTGCTGCGCTGGTGGTACGCCGGTGACACCTGGACCGACTCCCGGATGCACTGGAAGGGCCAGGATTCTTACAAGAAGGTGCAAGAGCTGCTCGACAAGGCTCGTGCCGCTACTGGCGACGAGCAGAAGAAGCTGTGGGGCGAGATCTACGATGTGATCAGCGAGAACGTTCCGCTGTATCCGTTGTTCCACCGCAAGGTGCCCACCGCCTACGATGCCAAGACGCTCGTCGGCTTCAAGCCGATCAGCCAGACCGGCTTCACCTTCTCCAACGTCGGTACCACTAAGTAATTTGCTAGTGCGGGGCTCGTCAGTGTTGACGGGCCCCGCGCTGACTATCTTTCCCTCGACCGCTCGTCAGTGTTGACGGGTCGTCGCAAAAACCCTCTGCAACCTGAGCAATCGAGAGGTCATGAGCCAACTTCTTCGTCTGATTGGGCGACGGCTAGTCGCGTTGCCGGTCATGATCATCGGCATCACCTTGCTGGTCTTCGTGATCATGAGTTTTTCGCCAGCTGACCCGGCCCGGCTCGCGCTGGGCGAAGGCGCCAGCCAAGAGGCGCTCGAGCAATATCGCGTCGAGCACGGCCTCAACCTGCCGCTATGGCAGCAATATCTGAACTTCATGGGCGGCCTGCTGCGCGGCGATCTGGGCACGTCATCTGGCAACGTGCCAGTGACGGAGTTGGTCGCTAAGGCCTTCCCGATCACCTTGCAGCTGACCTTCGTCGGTCTTTTCATCGCGATCATCTTCGCGTTGATCTTCGGCATCATCGCTGCGCTCTATCGCGACCGCTGGCCCGACCAATTGATTCGCGTCTTGTCGATCGCGGCCTTGGCGACGCCATCGTTCTGGCTGGCGCTGCTGCTGATCCAGTGGCTAGGCGATGTGCCGGGTGGTGCTGGGGTCTATCCGGCGCTGATTAAGACGTGGGTGCCGTTCGCAGAAAATCCGACGGTCTGGCTCAACAACATTACCTTGCCGGCGGTCGCCTTGGCTGTTCCCGTCATTGGTTCGTTGACTCGTGTGGTGCGCACGTCGATGGTCGAAGAACTCGACAAAGACTATGTCCGCACCGCGATCGGCGCCGGCATTCCGCGTCCGGTCGTCATCGGCCGCAACGTGCTGCGCAACGCGTTGATCACCCCGATCACCGTGCTCGGCTTGCGCGTGGGCTATCTGATGGGTGGCGCGGTCATCATCGAGATCATCTTCAACATCCAGGCCATGGGTCAATTGATCTTGGACGGCGTCAACCGCAATGACGTCTTCCTCGTCCAAGGCGTCACCTTGACCGTAGCCATCGCCTTCATCGTCATCAACATCTTGGTTGACATGCTCTACGTCGTCGTCAACCCGCGGATCAGGAGCGTGTAAATCATGCGTAAATCGCTGACTGAACGTCTGATCAAGAATCCAGGTGCTCGTATCGGGCAGATGAGTGTCGGTTCCAAGATCGCGCTCGGCATCTTGGGCTTGATCATCCTGCTGGCCATCTTTGGTCCACTGCTGACTCCATATGGCCCCCAAGAGACTGGCCTGCCCAGTTCCCGTGGTTACGACCCGAGCCTCGGTCCGGTCGTCGGCCCGAGCGCTGATTTCTGGTTCGGCACCGACGCCATCGGCCGTGACATCTTCACCCGAGTGGTCTTCGGTGCTCGCAAATCGCTGACCATCGGTCTGTGCGCCACCGGCTTGGCGTTGGTCCTCGCCGCCGTGCTCGGGTCGATCGCTGCGACGGCAAACAAGGTTGTCGCCGAGGTGCTGATGCGCATCCTCGACATCATCATGAGCTTCCCCGGCATCGCGCTGGCGGCGGCTTTCGTCGCGGCCTTCTCGAAGACCGCTGACGGCCAGCCGATTCCCCGGCTACCAGTGCTGATCTTCGCGATCGCTTTCCTCTACGTGCCACAGATCACCCGCGTGGTGCGCGCCAATGTGCTGGCCCAGTATGGCGAAGACTATGTCTCTGCCTCCCGAGTGGTCGGTGCTTCGACGTGGTGGATCATCATGAAGCACGTCGCCCGGAACTGCATCGCGCCGGTCTTGGTCTTCGCGACCGTCCTGGTCGCTGACGCGATCGTCTTCGAAGCGTCCCTGAGCTTCATCAACGCCGGCATCACCCCGCCTGAGCCGTCGTGGGGCAATATCCTCGCTGACGGCAAGCAGCTGCTGCTGTCGGGGCGTTGGTGGCCGACCTTCTTCCCGGGCTTGTTCATCTTGATCACGGTGCTGTGTTTGAACGTGCTCAGCGAGGGCATGACTGACGCGATGGTCGCGCCGGCGGCCCGCAAGCCGGCCAAGATCGTCGATCCTAATGAGGCGCAGACGCTGGCCGTCACCGACGACGCCGTCGCCACGCAGGACACCGTCGCCGAGAACGCCGAGCCCGACCTCAAGCTCGATCCCGGCGCCTACGAAATGGTCGCTGACGTCACCGGAGCTGGCGCAGCCGGACTGGACACCACCGCGCCGAAGGCGATCGTCGGCGGCTCGATGGAACTACTCGGCAAGCGCCTGACCCAACTGCGTGAGGTCGAATTGGCCCGCACCGATCGGCTCATCTACAACCCGGTCGATTCGCCCGCCCCGCTGCTGGAGGTGCGTGACTTGTGCATCGCATTCCCGGGTGCACACGGCGACGTCAACATCGTCGACCATGTCTCGTACTCGGTGCGTCCGGGCGAGACGATGGGCTTGGTGGGCGAATCTGGCTGTGGCAAGTCGATCACCTCGCTGGCGATCATGGGTCTGCTGCCACCGACCGCCCGCATCCAAGGCGAGATCATCTTCGACGGCCAAGATCTGCTGCGGATGTCCCCCCAGCAGCGCAATGAGCTGCGCGGCAAGGGCATGAGCATGATCTATCAGGACGCGCTCAGCTCGCTGAACCCGTCGATGCTGATCAAGAATCAGATGGCGCAGTTGACCAAGCGCGGCGGTACCCGCAGCGCCGAAGAGCTGCTGCATCTGGTGGGTCTAGATCCAAAGCGGACACTAGCCAGCTATCCGCACGAATTATCTGGCGGCCAGCGCCAGCGCGTGCTAATCGCCATGGGCTTGACGCGTGATCCCAAGCTGGTCATCGCTGACGAACCGACCACCGCGCTGGACGTCACCGTCCAACAGCAGGTCGTCGACTTGCTCAATGAGCTGCGTGAAAAGCTCGGTTTCGCCATGGTCTTCGTCTCTCACGACTTGGCTCTGGTCGCGCAGTTGGCGCACCGCATCACCGTGATGTACGCCGGGCAAGTCGTCGAGACCGGTACCACCACCGAGCTGATGAGCGACCCGCGGCACGAATACACCCGCGGTCTGCTGGGCGCGGTGCTGTCAATCGAAGACGGCGGCGAACGGCTGCACCAGATCCCAGGTGTCGTCCCGTCGCCGCGTGACTTCGTCCCCGGCGACCGCTTCTCGCCGCGGTCTTCGCATCCTGAGATTGGTCGGGAGACCAAGCCGGTGATGAGTTACGTACCAGGTACCCAGCACAGCTACGCCACCCACCCAGAGCTAGAGGAGGCCAGATATGGCAACTAACGTTCCGCAGCCTGCAAAGCGTGGCGAGCAGGCCCACGCGCAGCCTGGCCAAGACGTCAAGGACAGTGCATTCCTCCACGTCGAAGCTCCGCTGACTACAAACGACAGCGAAATTTCGCGCGAAGAACGCAATGAATCGGCCATCGTGCACTATCCAGATCGCACGCCGGTCTTGGAGTTGCAAGACATTGAGATGACCTTCAAAGCCCGCACCGGAAAGCTCTTCAAGCCGAACCTGGTCAGGGCCGTCGATAAGGTCAACTTCTCCGTCAGCCGCGGTGAGACCGTCGGCATCGTAGGTGAATCAGGCTGTGGCAAGTCGACGATGGCACGCATGATGATCGGCTTGCAGCAGCCCACCGGCGGAAAGGTCTTGTTCAATGGCCAAGAGCTCAAGCGCGACAGGAAGTCTCGTCGCGAGCTCGGCAAAGCGGTGTCGGTGGTCTTCCAAGATCCCGCCACCGCCTTGAACCCACGCATGACGGTGCACGATCAACTGATCGACCCGCTCGATGTGCACAAGATCGGTACCGAAGACGAACGTGAGCAGCGCGTCCGTGAACTGCTCGGCATGGTCGGTTTGCCGCTATCGGCGCTGGACGTGCTGCCGCGGCAGATCTCTGGTGGCCAGCGGCAACGCGTAGCGATCGCGCGTGCCTTGACCTTGTCACCCGACATCATGGTCGCTGACGAGCCGACTTCGGCCTTGGACGTTTCGGTTCGCGCGCAGGTGTTGAACCTGCTCACCGATCTGAAGCAAGAACTCGGCTTGGGCATGGTCTTCATCAGCCATGACATCAACACGGTGCGCTACATTTCCGACCGTATCGTGGTGATGTATTTCGGCCACATCGTCGAAACCGGTCCGGCTGAGCAGATCTTCGCTGATCCGCAAGACCCATATACCAAGAAGCTCTTGGCTGCTACGCCGAGCTTGCTTGATCCCACTCGCACCGCTGCTTAATCAAATTTGGAGAAAATTAGCCATGGCTGAATTCAATTTGACGGGCATTTTGCCCCCGTTGGTCACCCCCTTCACTCCTGACGGTCAAATCGACGAGACCGCCTTGCGGCAGCTGGTCGACCGTCAGATCGCGGCGGGCGTGGACGGCCTATTTGCGATGGGTTCGACCGGTGAGGTCGCCTATCTGACCAATGACGAGCGCTATCGCATCGTCGACATCGTCCTCGACCAAGCCGCCGGGCGAGTGCCCGTCTTGGTCGGCTGCATCGAGACCACTGGCAAACGCGTGGTCGAGCAGGCCAAGCACTATGTCGGCACCGGCGTCGCGGCGTTGGTCATCGCCGCACCGTTCTATGCGATCAACTCACCTGCTGAGATTGCTGACCAATTCCGTCTGGTACGAGACGCCGTCGACCTGCCCCTGGTGGCCTATGACGTGCCAGTTCGCACCCACCACAAGATGGGTTTCAACACCTTGGTCGAACTCGGCCAAGAAGGCACCATCGTCGGCGTCAAGGACTCTTCGGGTGACGACGTCGGCTTCCGTCGCCTGATCTTGGCCAACCGGGCCGCAGGTTCGCCGCTGAAGCTTTACACCGGTCACGAGATCGTCTGCGACGGCACGCTGCTAGGTGGCGCCGACGGCATCGTCCCCGGCCTGGCGAATGTCGATCCGGACGGTTATGTCGCGATGTGGCGAGCCCGTCAGGCTGGCGATTGGACAGCCGTCGCCCGAATTCAAGACATCTTGACCAACTTGATGGACATCGCCTTCCAGGCGCCCGGACGCTCTGGTGACGCAGCAGGTGTCGGCGGTTTCAAGACCGCCATGGCCTACCTCGGCTACTTGCCGACCGCCACCATGGCTTCGCCGATTCAGCCGCTGGATCAGACGGCAATCGCCGGTGTTCACGCGGCAGTTGATCGTTGGCGCGCGGAGGTCGGCAAGTGAATGCCGTGCTAGATCGGATGCGCGGGGGCCTGATCGCCTCCGCGCAGGCCTATCCTGGCGAGCCGATGCGAGATCCCAGGACGCTAGCCCAGATCGCGCTGGCCTGCGAGCAAGGCGGCGCGGTCGCCGTCCGCGGTCAAGGCCTGGCTGATCTGGTCGAATTCCGGCAGCTGCTTTCCGTCCCGATCATCGGCATTTGGAAGGACGGCGACGACGGCGTCTTCATCACCCCGACGCTGCAACACGCGCTGGCGGTCGCCAATACGGGCTGCGAGATCGTGGCGATGGACGGCACCCGTCGACCGCGTCCAGACGGACTGAGCTTCGCTGATACGGTCGCTGGGCTCAAGCAGAGTTTCCCGGATGTGCTGGTCATGGCTGACTGCGGCTCGCTGGATGACGCACTGGCCGCCGAGCAGGGTGGCGCTGACATCATCGGCACCACGCTCGCGGGGTACTCCGGGGAACGGCCCAAGACGGTCGGCCCCGATTATGAGGTCATCGAGCAGGTCATCGGCGCAGTCCAGGCGCCGGTGGTCGTCGAGGGACGCGTGCACAATCTCGAGCAGGCCGCCAAGGTGATGCAGATGGGTGCCTTCGCTGTGTGCGTCGGCACCGCAATCACCCATCCGACCAGCATCACGCGCTGGTTCGTCGACGCCATCAAGGCGCCGGCCTAATCAGGGACGCAAGAAGTCTGGCTTAGCCGCGTAGCACTGCTTGTAATAGTCGGTCAGCTTCAGTTGGCCGGCCGCGGCTTCGTCGACGATAACCGTGGCTTGCGGATGTAGCTGCAGCGCCGAGCCGGTCCACATCGAGGTCACGGGTCCTTCGACGATTGCCGCGATGGCTTCGGCTTTCGCTGCACCGTTGGCGACCAGCAGCAGGTGGCGGGCTGCCAAGATGGTGCCGACGCCCTGGGTCAAGCACAGCTGCGGCACCTGGTCGATGTCGCCGTCAAAGAAACGGGCATTGTCGCGCCGAGTCTGCTCGGTCAAGATGCCGATGTGAGTACGGGCGGCCAGCGAAGTGCCTGGTTCATTGAACGCGATGTGGCCGTCGGTGCCGACGCCCAAGATTTGAATGTCGACGCCGCCAGCAGCGTTGATTGCGGCTTCATATTCCTCGCAGGCGGCGAACAGGTCGTCGGCTAGGCCGTCTGGGCCGTGCACATTTGTCGGCTCAATATCCACCCGTGCGACGAACTCGCGGTCAATGAAATTGCGGTATCGCTCTGGGTGATCAGCGGGCAGCCCGACGTATTCATCCAGCATGAAGGCGCTGCACTGCGCCAGGCTCAGTTCACCAGCAGCGACGCGACGACCAAGGTCTGCGTAAATGTTCAACGGGCTAGACCCGGTAGCCACACCCAAGACCGAGTCAGGCTTCTTGGTTACTTGGGCTGCGATGTATTGCGCAGCTAGCGGGCCGATCTGCTCGGTGTCGTCAACGATGATTACTTCCACGCTGGGCTCCTGGGACTGTCAAAGGTTTATTTCTTAAGGCTAGTCGGCCACTGATTGTTGGGCGAGTAGCGCGTATCGACCACCGGCCGCTAGCAATTGTTCGTGCTCGCCAAGCTCGACGACGCGGCCAGCGTCCAACACCGCGATGGATTCGGCATTTCGCACCGTCGACAGCCGGTGAGCGATGGTCAACGTCGTGCGATGCTGGGCCAATGCGTCAAGCGCCGCCTGCACCTCGCGTTCAGTTTCGTTATCTAATGCGCTGGTCGCCTCGTCCAAGATCAAGATTGGGGGATTGCGCAGGATCGTCCGCGCGATCGCGATGCGCTGCTGCTCGCCACCGCTGAAGCGATAGCCGCGGGCGCCGACCAGCGTCTCTAGGCCGTCTGGAAGATCGGCGATCAGATGGTCAATTTGCGCGATCTGCAGCGCCGTCCACAGCTCCGCTTCGCTAGCGTTCGGCCTAGCCAGCAGCAGATTGGCGCGGACGCTGTCATGCATCAGATAGGTCTCCTGGCTGACCATGCCGATCAACTTGGCGCGGTCGCTAGCTGATATTTGACGCAGATCCATCCCGTCAATCAAGATCCGCCCAGAGCTTGGATCATTTAGCCTGGCCAGCAGCGAAGCGAGCGTCGATTTTCCCGAACCGGTCTCGCCGACGACTGCGAGAGTCTGACCCGCCGGGATGGTCAGGTCAATATCTGTCAAAGCCGGGACCGCGGAGTCCGGATAGGCGAAGCTGACGCCCTCGAAACGCACCTCACCGACCACCTGCGTTGGATCAATGGCGACCGGCTCGCTCGGCTCAGGGATCTCTGGTTCGAGGTCCAGATATTCGAAAATCCGGCTGAACAGTGCCATCGACGCGACCCACTGCGCGCCGATATTCAACAAGCCCAGCAGTGGACGGAAGATCTGATTTTGCAGCGTCGTGAATGCGATCAAGGTGCCGATCGTCATGCCAGGAGTCAGTCCTGGCCAGCCGGCGACGAGATAGACCAGCGCTGGGATCGCGCCGACCATGATCTGCATCGTCGCGATGCGCGAACGCCCAGCTAACTGGGAACGCAATTCTAGATCGATCAATCGGCTAGAGATTTTTTCGAAGCGGCGTTGCACCCGTTCTTGAGCGCCCAGGGTCTTCGTCAACCGCATCCCGGAGACCGACAAGGTCTCTTCGACGACACCATGTATTTGAGCCATCGTGGCTTGTCGCTCAGCGGTTACGTCGCGGCGAATCAGCGCGACTCGGCGCGTCAACAAGATCGCAGGCGGCAAGACGATCAACGACAGCAAGCTGAGCCGCCAACTCAAAGCGACCATCGCGATAGCAGTAGCGATTGCTGTTGTCAGGTTCGTCGCGATTGCAGTCGCAGACGTCGTCACGATGGATTGCATGCCGGCAACGTCATTGATCAGTCGCGACTGCACCTCGCCAGAACGGGTGCGGGTGAAAAATCCCAAGGATTGCCGCTGCAGATTGGCGAATACTTCACTGCGCAGCGAATGCATCACGCGCTGACCGGTGCGCGAACTGAGCCAGGTCTGCGCGATGCCGACCAATTGGGCGACGATCGTCACCGCGAGCATGCCGACGACTAATCCGATCAGCAAGCCAGTCCGCTGTTCGGGGATCGCGACGTCAATGACTTCGCGAACCAAGAACGGTTGCGCCAGTCCGGCCAGCGATGAGACGACGATCAGCCCCATGACCAGCGTGATCGTGCCCGCATGCGGCTTGAACAGCGCCAAGAGTCGCTTGGGTGGTACGGGTTTGCGGTCCAGTTGCGCTCGGTCCGCGGGGTTGACGCGTTCCGCGTCGTGCGGACGCAGCCCGCGCATCTCAGACATTCGCCACGCTAGGGGTCAGGATTTCAACCCCCGTCTCACGCGCTGCTGCCAGATCTGCTTGCGGGGCGGGCAAATCGGTGACGATGACGTCAAAATCGGTCAGTGGCGCGACCCGATAGAGCGCGGTACGCGAAAACTTCGACGCGGTGACGACCAAGATCTTGAACTTGGATTGACGCAACGCCAAATGCTTGAATTCTGCGACTTCTTCATAGGGATGCAAGACCATGCCGTCTTGAATCGCTGCCGCTCCCATCACCACGACGTCGGGCTGCAGATGTCCTAGCCCAGCTGTCGTCGCAGGACCGTAATAGGCGTGCAGTGCGCGCGAATAGCGTCCGCCCAACATGATGACGTCCAAGTCAGGATTTTCGTGGGCTAATTCGATCGCGCCCAGGCCATTGGTGACCAACGTCAGGGGGCCGCGCGAAACGAGCTCGGTCAAGACGAAGTGCGCTGTCGTCGAATCGTCGACCATGACCGAATCGCCGCGCTTGACCAAATCAGCTGCCAACGGCGCGAGCAAGGTCTTGGCGGCAGTCTCGTTCGCCATCCGATAGCTAAATGACGTCTCCGATAGTGAGGAAGCTATAGCGGAAACCTCGCCGCGATTGCGGCTGATTACTTGCCGGGATTCCAGTTCTGCGAGGTCCCGATAGAGGGTCATATTGGAAACGCCGAGGTCGCGCTGGAGGTCCTCGACTCTGACGACGCCTTGCTCAAAGACGATTTCCATCAGCTGCTCATGCCGATGTTGCTTGGCAGACGTGCTCGCCATCGAAACTCCTAGCGCGACCTCGGCTCAGTTTACGGTCGCAGAATGTACTTCGAGCCCTTGCCGGCGGCCATATCCTCTAGCGATTCGACCAATGCTTCGAGTGGACGGATCTCGCTGCACAGGCTCATGCCGTCGAATTTTCCGGTGCTGAGCAACTCTACGGCAACCTGCACGAATCGCGGCTGGTGGTGATAGACACCCTTGAGTGTGTACTCCTGATAGTGCATATCCGACGAGTTCACCGAGAACGGAGCGCCCTTCGGGGTGCCACCAAACAACACTGCAGTGCCGCCGGGTCGCAGACACAATACCGTCTGCTCCCAGACCTGCGGTAGACCGACTGCCTCGATGGCGACGTCAGCGCCCCGCCCGCCAGGAGTATGCGGCTTGATTTCGTCTGCACATTCCTGAGGCGTCTCCAGACCCGTCAAGTCGACCGTGACGGCCGCTCCAGCCTGCCGTGCCTGCTCCAAGCGAGTCGCCGAACGGTCTGCGATGACGACCGTCGCGCCGCGCAACTGGGCTAGTTTCAAATACATCTGGCCGATCGGTCCGGCGCCATTGATGACGACGGTGTCGCCTAGCTGAATGCCGGACTCGTGCATGCCGTGCACGACCGTAGAGAGCGGCTCGAGCGGTGCTGCTGCTTCGAAGGCCAACGAATCCGGAATCACATAGGTATTGCGCTTGACGATGGCCTCAGGAATGACGATCTGCTCAGCGAAAGCGCCATTGAGATATTGCAAATTCTCACACAGCGATTCGCGACCGATCGTGCATGCCCAGCAATGTCCGCATGGGGCGGTATTGGCTGCGACGACCCGCTGACCGACCTCGAAGCCCTCGACTCCTTCGCCGACTTCGGTGATGATGCCGGCGAACTCGTGTCCGAAACGTGCCGGCAGGGTCGGGAAGAGCGTCGGATGACCACGCCGATAGGATTTCAAATCCGTGCCGCAGGTCGCCGCGGCCTTGATTTCGACGCGAATCTCGCCCGGTCCGGCGGATTCCTCGGGGATATCTTCGAGCCGCAGATCGCCGGGCCCGTAGAACATATATGCACGCATTTAGATATTCCTTTCGGGTGCTGCGGGCATTACTGCTTTAGCTAGTAGCGCCTCATAGTCGGCTGGGTCGTCTTGGATAATCTTGCGGGCGGTCGCTAGCAGCGGCAGCTGATCGGCCAGCCCCTCACCGAGTTGGTCGACCAATTGCACCGCCAAACCGACAGCCGGCTCGCCCTCGACGGTCTGCTCGAGTTCGGTCATCGTCTGCAGCGCTTGACGCGAACCCTCGCCTTTGCCGATCCGCACGCCATAGAACTTGTTGCGCCCGGCCAGCCCCGTCACCTCGAGATCACCGACGCCAGCCAGTCCGAATGCGGTCTCTGGGCGGGCGCCCAGCGCCTGACCGAGGATCGACATTTCGCGCACGGATTGCGCGAAGGTCGCCGACTTGAGGTTGTGGTGAGGCCGTTGCCGCAACTCGTGCAGGCCATCGGGAATGCCCAGCATGATGGCGTAAACATTCTTCATTGGCGCGCAGATCTCGACACCGATCTCGTCATCGCTGGCTTCGGGGCAGTAGCTTTCCGAACGTGCCGCGAGCGCATATTTCTTCGCCACCTCAAAGTCACGGCAGGCGAAGATCGTCGCCGTCGGCTCGCCGGCAGCACACTCATTGGCCTTGACCGGACCGCCGATCGCCACGATCGGGGGCAGCTGCTTGCCTTCAGCGGCAGCGATCCGTCGGATGCCGTCGGGCAGCAATTCAATGCTGCCGTCTGGCGCGGTCAGGAATCCTTTGGAGGTGAGCCACAGCGCATCAGCTTGGCTGATGCCGTCTAGCGCCAGCTTGATGACCTCCGGGACGCCGACTGACGCCACTGCGCACGCGATGACCTGCGAACCTGCCATCGCTTCGGCTAGCTGATCGGAACGGAAGGTACGCACCTTGGAGTCGATGACGACGTCGATGCGGGGATGCGGCTGGCCGGCTTCGATCGCGTCGACGAGGTGGTCGTCCAGCCAGGTACCCCACAGGTGGGTCTGCCAGCCGGCGCGCACCATCGCGTTGGCTAGCGCCGAGCCCATCGCTCCGGCGCCGAGGATTGTGATTTGGTTCATTGTCATTCAGCCTCCACTACTTCTGCGTCTGGGTGACGAGATGCAAACTCTTGCAGCGCGTCGGTGGTCTCCTTGAGCTGGTCGTAGAGCTTGCCTTGGATCTCGCCCAGTTCGCGATAGACCTTGTTGAGCTCCATGTTTGGCTCGGTGACCTCTCCGAAACGAGCCATGTGTTCTGCGGCGGTCGCGATCGACTTGTCGCCGTAAACGCCGGTCGAAGCCATCGCCAAGACGCCGGCACCGAGCGCGGAGATTTCGTCTTCCAGGCATGGGGTGATTGGCAGACCAGTCGCGTCCGCCATGATCTGACGCCACAGCGGCGAGCGCACGCCACCACCCATCGCGCGGACGGTGGTCAGCTTGGTGCCGGTGGCTTCTTCCAGGCCACGCAACGAGCGGTCCATCTCCAAGCAGATCGCCTCCAGGATCGAGCGGTACATCGAGCCACGGCCGTGCGTGCCGCGCCAGCCGACGATCGCGCCGCGAGCATCCGGATCCCAGTAGGGCGACTGGACGGCGTTCCAATAGGGCAGCGTCACCAAGCCGCCCGAGCCGGGGGCACGATCAGCGGCAGCGCGCTCGAGTTCGGGATCTGGCCGGCCACGAAGCTCAGGATTGCCAAACGCACGGCGATACCAAGTCGATAGATACGCCCCAGAGCTTTGCAGCACTTCAAGAACGTAGGTGTCGGGGATGCCACCGGCCAGCGTCCGATATACCGGGCCGTAGGCGTAATCGTTGGCGAGCACGCCCGCGACCACTGCGGTGCCCATGTTGAGGTAGGCGATGTCGGGCTGCACAGCGGCCGCGCCGATGCCGGCAGCTTGGCCGTCACCGAGGCCGGCGACCAACGTGATTTCTTGGCTCAATCCCCATTCCTTGGCGACTTGGGGGAGCACGGTGCCTAGCACTTCGCCCGGCTTGGCGAGTTCAGGCAATTGATCGCGACGCAAGCCCGCGATCTCGAGCAGGCCATCGTCCCAAGTCTGCTCAGCGATATTGAACAAGCCCAGCGAGTCTGCGCAGGCGACCGAGTCTTTCCACTCGCCAAGCAGGTTGAAGACGAGGTAGGCATGCACGTCGACGACCTTGTCGGCTTTCTCGAGCGTGCCGGGTTCGTTCTCTTTGACCCACGCCATCTTGTAAATCGCTGGGGTGACGTCGGCCGGCTTGCCGGACAGCTGCCAGATAGCGTCTGAGCCATAGCGCTTGATCTGATCGCCGGCACGAATATCTAGCCACAAGATGCCATTGCGCAGCGGGGTGCCGTCGGCGGTGAAGGGCGCGAAGGTTTCACGCTGGTGAGTCAGGCCAATGGCGACGATCCGGCTGCGGTCGTCGTCCGAGAGCTGCGAGACGGCTTCGCCAATAGCCTCGTTGGTCGACTTCCACCACATCGCCGGGTCATGCTCGCCATAGCCTTGCTTCGGGGTGCGCAAGACGATTTCTCGCTTGCCGAGCGCTAGCACCTGGCCTTCGGTATCGACGATGATCGCTTTGCTCGCAGTGGTCGACGAATCAACCGCGATGACAAGGGGATTTGCAGTGTTCATTGTGTGTCCAATCGACGTTGATCGGTGGACCTCCCGGTCTGGAAGGACCATTTTGGTAATTGAAACACATAACTAACAGTCAAAGCGGTGGAATTATCAGAAATAGTGTTTTCAGTCTAGGCGGGTCAGACTGCTGGTGTGGAGCCGATCGCGCACATTGAGACTGAATTCTCGACCAAATTTGGCATTCCCCGGCAGCCGGGCTTGGTGCCGCAGCTGCGCGGCCGGGTGATCTTCGAGCCGCGTTATCGGAATCCGGACGCAGTGCGCGGACTAGAGGGCTTCAGTCACATTTGGTTGCTATGGCAATTTTCTGAAGCTATCCGCGCCGATTGGGCCCCGACCGTGCGTCCACCACGCCTGGGCGGTAACCAGAGCGTCGGTGTTTTTGCTAGTAGATCGCCCTTTCGCCCAAATTCGATCGGTATCTCGGTGGTCGAATTGATCGCCGTCGAAGCAGATCCGCAGCTGGGACCGGTGTTGATCGTCGGAGGCGCTGATCTGAAGACCGGCACACCGATCTTGGACGTCAAGCCGTACATTCCCGCTGATCGCGTCGCCGCGACGCGATTTGGCTACATAGATCAGCGCCCAAATCCGGGCTTGCGCGTCGAGCTTTCAGACGAACTAGCCCAGCAAATTCCCCCGCAGCTGCGTGACGCGCTGGTCGGCGTGCTCGCTCAAGATCCCCGTCCGGCCTACCAAGACGATCCGACGCGCAGCTATGGCTTTGAATTTGGGGGACTAGAAATCAAATTCAAAGTTAAAAATGATGTGTTAGAGGTCTTGACCGTTACGCCTAAATCCGCTTAATTGGGTCCTTGACCAGCCCGACAATGGCCGTCGGGGGGAAAGGAACCAAGATGCGAAGGCGCACCTTGTTGAAGACTGGCCTGGGGGCTGCTGCCCTGGCTGCGTTGAGCGGTTGCTCAAGCGGCACAGGAGGCGGGCAGAAGATCCTTCGGTTGGAGATCAACCAAACTGAGAAACACCCGTCCTATATCGCGCTCAAGTCCTTTGGCGACTCTTTCGAAAAAGCGACCGACGGCGAATATCGCTTCGATATTTTCGCCAACGAAATGCTCGGCGCGCAGCAGGAAATTTTGAACCTGCAACGCAATGGCATCGTCGACTTGGCGATTATTTCCAGCACTCAGCTGGAAAATATCAATCGCAATTTTCGGGTCTTCAATATGCCCAGCGTCTTCAGCTCTGTTGATCACCAGATGCGCGTCATTAATGACGAAAAGATCAGCGGTGAGCTGTTCAATTCGCTGGTCGCGACGAATAACCTCAAGGTGCTCGGCGGCTTCACCCAAGGTGAGCGCAATCTCTACACCAAGAAGGCGGTCAGCTCGCCGGCCGAGCTCAGCGGCATGAAGATCCGCGTCCAAGAAAGCCCCGTCATGCTGCGGATGGTCGAAGCGATGGGCGGCAACCCAGCTCCGATGGCCTATGGCGAGGTCTACACCGCCCTGCAAGCCGGCGTCTTGGACGGCGCGGAGAACAATGAGGTCTCCTATCAGACCCAAAAGCACTTTGAAGTCGCGCCACATTACGTCTACACCCGTCACCTGGTGGGCCTGGACTACATGGTCGCTTCTAATGAGTCGCTGACGAAAATGCGCCCAGAAATCCGCGAGAAATTCGACGCCGAATGGACCAAGTGTTGGCAGTACTTCGTGCAGCTGTGGAGCGAAGCGTCCGAGAAGGCCATTGAGCAAGCCAAAGCCGGCGGCGCCCAATTCCACGAAATCGACAACAGCGAATTTGCCCAGCGCTTGGGACCGCTTGCCGAATCGCTGTTGGACGGCGACGTGCAGCGTCGCATCTATCAGTTGACGAAGGAGGCCGACCGATGAAAGCCTTGACCGACGTCTTGAGCAAGAACCTGCAATGGATCTGCGTCGTACTGTTCACGCTGCTAGTGATCATCGTCGTTTGGCAGGTCGTCGCGCGGCAGATCTTCAATAATCCGCAAGCTTGGACCGAAGAAGCCTCCCGCATGACCTTCGTGTGGCTAGGGCTTTTCGCCGCTGCGTTGGTCTTCGCTGAACGCGGCCACATCGCCGTCGACTTCGTCGTCCGCAAATTCTCGCCCGCCGGCCAAAAGGTCGTCGGCATCATCGTGCAGCCGCTGATCATCTTCTTCGCCGCTTCGCTGATGGTCTATGGCGGCATCCGCGCCGGCAGCGGCGCAGGCAATCAACGTCTCGCAGCCCTCGATTTCTTGACCTTGGGCCAGATGTATCTGGTCTTGCCGATCTCCGGTGTGCTGATCATCTTGTTCGCGTTGGCGAACATCGTCGAGATCGCCCGCGGTGAGATTGACGCCTTCCCGCAGACCGGAGAAGAACAACTCGTCGAAGGGATGGCTGCCGAGGGTGCGCTGCCCGTCGACGACGAACTCGTCTCGACTGCTGCGGTCAACCAGGACGTCCCCAGTGGCGGTTCGCACGCCGCCAAGCCAACCGATTCCAGCAAGGAGGCCTGACCATGGATCCCATCTTGATGGCAGGCCTGATCCTGCTCATCGGCATCACTGCCTGCATCATCTTCGGCGTCCCGATCGCCGTCGGCATCGGCCTGTCGAGCATGCTCGCGACGATCGCGCTGCTCGACTTCGACAAAGCCGCGTTGGTCGGCGCCCAAAAGATGTTCACCGGCATCAACTCATTCACGCTGCTGGCGATCCCATTCTTCGTCTTAGCTGGCGTGCTGATGAATTCCGGCGGCATCGCAGGCAGATTGATTGACGCCGCCCGGGTGCTCGTCGGACGGATGCCTAACTCGCTAGCGCACACCAATGTGCTCGCGAACTCCATGTTCGGCGCGGTCTCCGGCGCGGCAGTCGCTGCGGCAGCCGCAGTCGGCACCGTCATGACGCCAAAGATGCGCGAAGAAGGCTATGACAAGAATTTCGCGGCCGCCGTCAACGTCGCCTCAGCGCCGTCGGGCATGCTGATCCCGCCGTCCAATACCTTCATCGTCTACTCTTTGGTGTCGAGCACCTCGATCGCCGCGCTGTTTATGGCTGGCATCGGGCCCGGCTTGGTGTGGGCTATCGCTTGTATGATCGTCGTCGCGATCCTGGGCAACAAGTACGGCGGCCGACCATCTACCGAGCGGCCCAGCGCAAAAGTCGTCGGCATCACCTTGTGGCGCGCATTCCCGTCGCTGCTGATGATCGTCATTGTCGTGGGCGGCATTTTGGCTGGCATCTTCACCGCCACCGAATCGTCCGCGATCGCGGTCGTCTATTGCTTGGTGCTCGGCTTCATCTACAAGGAGCTCAAGCTCAAGGATCTGCCGCGGCTGCTGATTGAAGCCTCGCGCACGACGGCGATCGTCATGCTACTGGTGGCAGTTTCGACCTCGTTGTCGTTCGTGATGTCGTTGGGTCACATCCCCGAGGCGGTCTCCAACGGCCTGCTCGGTTTGACGACCAACCAGATCGCGATCCTCGTCATCATGATGGTGATCTTGCTGCTGGTTGGCGCGTTCATGGACCCGACCCCGGCGATCTTGATCTTCACGCCGATCTTCTTGCCGATCGTCTCCGAGTTCGGCATCAGCCCGCTGCACTTCGGCACGATGATCGTCTACAACCTGTGCGTGGGTACCATCACTCCGCCCGTCGGCAACGTCTTGTTCGTCGGCTCACGGGTCGCAGGGCTGCGCATCGAGCCGGTCGTCGGCAAGTTGCTGTGGTTCTTGCTTGCGCTGGTGATTGGCCTATTCATCGTCGTCTTCGTGCCTGGGCTTTCGATGTGGCTGCCGCAGGTGATGGGACTGGCCTAGTCCTTTTGGGTTCGGGTCAACGTATAACCGGTGTTTTGCTTCACCACATACGTTGGCCCGAGCCGCTTATTTAACTCAGCTTTCCACGGCAGGTGCGAGTTATAGACGCACCAAAATTCGCCGCCCTCGCTCAGCGCATCGCGGGCTTGGCTGAACAGTTCGAGCGTCGGCTCAGATTCTTTGGCCACCCCGCGATGGAAGGGCGGATTGCACACGATGACGTCCACCCCGCCGGGCTCGATGACGCTCAAATCGGCTGCCCAATGGGCTTCGACGTCGACGCCATTAGCCGCGGCAGTCCGCGCGGTCGCGTCGACGCCCGCCCAAGACGCGTCAATCGCGAGGATCTGCGAGGTCGGCTGGAGCTTGGCGAGCATCGTCGCCAAGATGCCATTTCCGCTACCCAGATCGAGATAGACGTCCGCGTCCGCAATCATGTCGAAATGATCAAGCAATAGCTGCGTGCCAGCGTCAATCTTGTTGGTGTTGAAAGTCGCACCGTGGGCGACCAGGGTGACTGGCCGTTCGCTGGTGCCGACCTTGACGCCGCTGTGCGTCTTTTCTCGAGGCCAACTCAGCTCGGCGGGGTAGGGCAACCGCGCCATCAGCGCGCGCGATTTTTGCTGACCCAGCGAAGCCGAAACATTGCCGAAATGGGCCGCCAAGACTTCATTCATTGAGCGCGTCATGTGTCGATCCCGGGCGGCGGCGACCAATAGCACCTCCTCGTCGCCGACCTCAGCGACCAGCTCGGCATATTCGTCCAAGGCGCCGAGTGCTTTGGGCAGCCGTAGCCAGGCTAAGTCGACTGCTTCCAAGTCGCTGATCTCATCGAGCGCACCCAACACACGGACCCGATCATCGTCAGACCAACGTTCGGCGACGGCGTCAAAATCACGGACGTCATCAGCCCAGACGCTGATTTGCTCGGCGCGGTGCAGGGCTTCCTCGACCAGTTCGGGGGCGTCCAAGACCAGCACGTGGCTGGCTGCGTCAGGCGAGTTTGCGGCAATGATGCGATCGACGGGATCCATAGCCCCCCATTTTGCCTGATCGCAGACGCTGTTAGCCTTTAGCAATGGCTGATGCAGCGTTGCATATCCACATCATCGCAGACTCCTCGGGGGAGTCCGCGGCACGTATCGCACGCGCCGCGCGGGCGCAATTTCCGGACGTCGAATCCGTCATCGTGCGGCATACCAGGGTACACGACAGTGAGGTCTTGTTAAGGGTCTTTGACGAGATCAGTAATGACGTCACCGACAACCCCGGCGTGCGCCATTTGATCATGTACACCCTAGTGAAGCCCGAAATGCGGGGCATGGTAGATCGTTTCTGCGTCGACAAGGGCATTCCGAATGCCGACCTGCTCGGCCCGACCTTGGATGCCATGGGTGCTGCGTCTGGGCGTGACGCTGACGAGGTGCCGATGCGTCCGGTGGCTGTCGAAGCGGATTATTTCGATCGGATTTCGGCGATGGAATTCGCGGTGCGAAATGACGACGGCATCATGCCCTCAGCGTTGCATGAATGCGACATCTGCCTGGTGGGAGCCTCGCGTTCGGGCAAGACCCCGCTGTCGCTGTACTTAGGCTATGTCGGCTACAAGACAGTCAATGTGCCGCTGGTGCCGGGTATCGATCCGCCGGAGCAGTTGTTCAATATTGATCGCTGGCGCATCGTGGGCTTGACCATTGACGCCGAACGGCTGCTGCAGATCCGCACCCGACGCGCGAAGGCATTGGGCGGCTATGGCACCAAGGACGGTGGCTACGCAGACCTCGCGAAGATCTATGACGAGCTGGATGAAGTCGCCCGCGTGCAGAGGTCGCTGGGCTGTCCCGTCATCGACACCACCGGTCTGGCGCTCGAAGAAGCTGCCGCCAGGGTCGTCGAATTAGTGGACGGCCGTGCGCAGAGGGCTGGCGCTAGGTTGCGCCGGCCAGCCGGCACCTTGAAGATCGCGCCCTAGCGGCTCTGCAGGATGCGATCGTGATGACGAACCACAGGTGATCACGCAGTAGCGCGACATATTCGCGGAACCGCTTATCTCGCCTGCTGGCATACTTGCCGGGTCATGAATCATCGCAACCGATCAGCCAGCTCGCTGGCGCTGCTGCTAGCAGCGAGCCTGTTGGTCGGCTGTGCGTCAAGGGCTCCTGAGTCAGCGCCACTGCCTGGCATCGAAAACAGCCCCGTCGATCAATGTCGATCCCGACGCCAAGCGCCCTGCAGACGGCGGACAAAATCAATTGCCTGGTGGATGCGCATAATCGCCGATAAGCTCAAGAGTTGCAGACGCAGCTGGCTCCGCTCATTAGCGAGGCGTCAGGATTGGCCTTCGCCGTCGCCGACTTACGCACTGGACTGGTCTGCTACGCCAACGCGGAGGAGCAGTTCGTGATGGCTAGCATCGGCAAAGTTTCGACGGCAATGGCGCTCATCGACGCGGCCGGTGATCCGTCCGAATCATCAACCTGTCTCTATCGCAGAGCTCAGTCAGCTCGTCGACGAGCTGACTGGCTGGCAACTCACCGAACGCGGTCTTTATCGAAGTGTCAAACGTTTGCAAGACGCTGGCTTTCTAGCCAGCGAGGACGTCGACGCGCCCCGCACTGGGGCAAGGTGAAAATCACTACGGTTGACGCCGATCGGTGAGCAATTCCTGGCCGGTATGAAAAACGCGCTCCTGAGCGATTTCCCAACTAACTAGTCGGCTAGGTTGGTTGCGACTAATGGTCTGCCAGGCGGACAATTGGCGTTGAACATCGCGATTCAAAGGAGAAAAGCGTAGTGAATGAGAAGTTCGTATATGACCTGGCCGAGGGCGACGCGTCGATGAAGCGCCTGCTGGGCGGCAAGGGTGCGGGTGTGGCCGACATGATGCGGCTCGGCGTGCCCGTCCCGGATGGTTTCACCCTCACCACTGAGGCTTGCGTCTATGCCATGAACAATGGTGGGCAGTGGCCTGCCGACCTCAAGCAGCAGATCCGCGACGGCCTGAGCCGCTTCGAGGAGCGCACTGGCCGCAAGCTTGGCGACCCGAACAAGCCGCTGCTGGTCTCGGTGCGCTCGGGCGCGGTCGTCTCGATGCCCGGCATGATGGACACCATCTTGAACCTCGGCATCTCCGACGAGACCGTAGAGGCCATCGGCGCTGAGGCGCAAAATGAGCGCTTCGCGTGGGACTGCTATCGCCGTTTCATTCAGATGTACGGTGAGGTCGTCGAAGGCGTTCCGTCGCACTTCTATGAGGACGCGCTGACTGCGAAGAAAGCCGCTAAAGGAGTCTCGAATGACACCGATCTGACCGCTGAAGACCTGAAGGAGCTCGTCGCTGAGTTCAAGCAGATCTCCGACGAAAACATGGACGGCGACTGGACCACTGATCCGGTTGAGCAGCTTTATCGTGCGGTCAACGCCGTCTTCCGTTCTTGGGATAACCCGCGCGCTGAGGTCTACCGTCGCGCCAATGGCATCTCGCGCGATCTGGGTACCGCGGTCAACATCATGCAGATGGTCTTCGGTAACCGCGGCGAGACGTCTGCGACTGGCGTCTGCTTCACCCGTAACCCATCTACTGGCGAGACCGGTCTCTATGGCGAATTCTTGACCAATGCTCAGGGCGAGGACGTCGTCGCCGGCATCCGCACCCCGCGTCCACTGGCAGAAATGGAAGCCGTGCTGCCCGACGCCTACCGCGAACTGCTGGACACCATGGCCAAGATGGAAGCCCACTACAAAGACATGCAGGACATGGAGTTCACCATTGAAAATGGCAAGCTCTACATGCTGCAGACCCGTAACGGCAAGCGCACCGCTGCTGCGGCATTGAAGATCGCTTCCGACCTGGTCAACGAAGGCGTCATCGACAAGCATGAGGCGCTGCGTCGCATCGAATCGGGCCAGCTCGACCAGCTGCTACACCCGGCGATCGACCCGAAGAACACCGTCAAGCCGATCACTAAGGGTCTCCCGGCCTCCCCAGGCGCTGCTGTCGGCGAGGTCGTCTTCGACGCTGACACTGCCGCACAGCGCGGAGGCAAGGGTGAGAAGGTCGTCTTGGTGCGGTACGAGACCACCCCTGACGACATCCACGGCGTGCTCGAAGCCCAAGGCATTTTGACCGCCCACGGCGGCATGACCTCGCACGCGGCAGTCGTCGCGCGTGGCTTCGGTAAGCCTTGCGTGGCTGGCGCCACGTCGATCAAACTCGACATTCCAGGCAAGAAGCTCACCATCGGTGACCAGGTCTTCACTGAAGGTGACGTCATCACCCTAAACGGCTCGACCGGTGAGGTCTTCGGTGAAGCGCTGGAACTGATCCCGCCGCAGATCAATCAGGACTTCCAAAACGTCGTGCAATGGGCTGACGAGGTGCGCACCATGGGTGTGCGCGCTAATGCCGACAATCATGACGATGCCGCGAAAGCCCGCGAGCTTGGCGCTGAAGGCATCGGTCTGTGCCGCACCGAGCACATGTTCATGGCCCAAGATCGGCTGCCGGCCGTCCGCGAGATGATCCTCGCTGACACTGCCGAAGAACGAGCTAACGCGCTGGAGAAGATCCTGCCGATGCAGCAGGCTGACTTCGAAGGCATCTTCACCGCGATGAAGGGCCTGCCGGTCACCGTGCGCCTCTTGGACCCGCCGTTGCACGAATTCCTGCCGAACTACACTGAGCAGGCGCTCAAGGTGCAGCAGCTGGAGCTGCAGGGCGGCTCGGGTGAGGAACTGGAACGCGAGCGGGCGCTGTTTGCGCAGGTCAAGCGATTGCATGAGCTGAACCCGATGCTCGGCACCCGCGGCTGCCGCCTGGCGATGCTCTTCCCGGAGATCCCCGAGATGCAGACTCGCGCCATCATCCGTGCTGCGCTGGCCGTCTTGGATCGCGAAGGCGAGACCGTCGGGGTCGAAATCATGATTCCGCTGGTCGGCTTGGAATCGGAGATCGAAAAGCAGCGCGGCATCGTCGACGCCACCGTCCGCGAGGAGCTCGAAGCTGCCGGACGCGAGCTGGATTACACCATCGGCACCATGATTGAGCTGCCGCGCGCAGCCTTGATCGCTGATGACATCGCCAAGCACGCTGACTTCTTCAGCTTCGGCACCAATGACCTGACCCAGACCACGCTTGGCATCAGCCGGGACGACGCTGAGAATGGCTTCCTGACCAGCTATGTCATGGACAAGGTCTTGGAGAAGAATCCGTTCGAATCCATTGATGTGGCCGGCGTCGGCCAGCTGGTGCGCACTGGCGTCGAACGTGGCCGACAAGCCAAGAACGGCCTGAAGTGCGGCGTCTGTGGTGAGCATGGTGGCGATCCGGACTCGATCGAGTTCTTCCAGACCGTCGGCTTGGATTATGTGTCTTGCTCGCCGTTCCGCGTGCCGATCGCGCGCTTCGCGGCAGCCAAGGCAGCGCTCGGCCAGCAGTCCTGAGCGCATTAATTAGTTGATTGGGCGGTGCCCGGCGAGACATCTCGTCGGGCACCAGCCATTTGAGCGCTAGGTCTTTTTGATCTGACGCTGACAGGACCCCGTTGGTTCACTACTGTGCAAAGTGATTGTGCTTGCGAATGGCGGGAGGACCAATGCGCACGAAATTTGGAGCCTGGCGGGCCACCTACACAGCTGGTGATTGGTTAGCGCTGGGCGGGCCCAGCTGTCTGGTCCTCATGCCGCCGGCGCCGCCCAGCGCGTCAGGCATGCTAGGACAGATCTGGGACGACCTGCTGACCAGCGCAAATATCACGGACATCGCCGCCAGGCTTGCCAAGTGGGGCATGGAAGAACTGCCCGACCTGGCCGTCTTCTTCGCCGACGACAATCAGGTGCACTGCTTGCTGCGCGGCCAGGTAGGCGTCGTGGACGCAGACTCCGGCGAGCTGCTCGCCAGCGGCGTCGGCGCTAAGACCTGGTTTGAGACGCAGCTGGATTCTCGCCGGCTCTACATCGCCGTCCAAGAAGTCGACGCAGCTAACCTCATGCAACTGCCCCTCGTCATCGGCGCGGCGCAGGTCTCTTCGATCTTCTTTGACGCGATGGACGTCGAAGTCCGTTTCAACGTCGCGCCCTCGGTGGCGCTGCCGACATTAGCTGAAGAAGCTGCCGCCGGGGCCGCTGCCAAGGCCGAAGCTGAAGCCGCCGCCTCCGCCCAGGATGCTCCGGCCCCAATCGTCGTCGCCGGTGCCGCCGCAGCCCCAGATGACGAGCCCGCGGTGGTGGTTGAGGGTAATCAGGTGGCTTCGGTTGAAGCTGCGTCGATGTGGGGTGACGCGTCTGGTGACGTGGAGCCAGAACATCCCGTCGTTGAGCCGGCCCCGGTGGTTGAGGGCAATGAGGTGGCTTCGGTTGAGGCTGCGTCGATGTGGGGTGACGCGTCTGCTGCCGTCGAGCCGGAACAGCCGGTGGCTGAGCCGACTGAACTGGTAGCACCAGAACAGCCCGGCATTGCGCCAGAGCAAGTTTTGCAATCGGATCAGCCCGTCGTTGAGCCGGCCCCGGTGGTTGAGGGCAATGAGGTGGCTTCGGTTGAGG